>Ga0209958_1000095_pt1 | contig 290981 bp, 254 predicted proteins | sample ThiBio_inoc_plan_FD_183942 | JGI IMG/M metagenome (GOLD analysis project Ga0209958, IMG submission 183942) | Wastewater bioreactor microbial communities from Cape Town, South Africa - Thiocy_inoc_plan (SPAdes) | ecosystem: Engineered > Bioremediation > Thiocyanate > Unclassified | place: South...
CCGCTGAGACCGCCACAATGGGGGTATGTCGCTGCAGCCGGGCACCGGGTCGTCGGGGTACTCCCTGTCGCCGAGTTCTGTCGGGCGACCGCTGGCGCCCGCGCCCGGCGTCTCGACGCCCGAACTGCTGATCGCGAAGATCCGCGGCCGACGGCCTGCGCTGATCCTGTCGGCGATCGTCCTGATCGGCGTCGCCGCAGCCGCCGGGTATTTCTACGACAACCTTCCGGCACCGTTCGAGAACTGGATGCTGCTGGCAGCAGCGGCTGTTGTCATCTTCGTGCTCGTGTTCCTGCCGTTCCTGGCGTGGCGTGCGCACGTCTACACGATCACGACGCGTCGTGTCATCGAGCGCAGCGGGTTGTTCGTAGCCCGGCGGCGCGAGCTCGCGCACGTTCGCGGGTACTCGGTGCAGATGCGCCGCGGGCCTCTGCAGCGCCTGGCCGGCAGCGGCACGCTCATCCTGTCCAACGGTGTCGACGCGCCGATGCGGATGACCCGGGTTCCCCAGGTGGCGCTCGTTCACGAAGTGCTCATCGACCAGGTCGAGGTCAATCAGATCCTCGCCCACCGAGACGGTCAGGCGCCGCCGGAGTCCTGAGGCGATCCGGGCCCGCGGGCCACCGACGCCGTGATCCGGCCGGTTCGCGACAGAATGGATCCGAACGGGAGGACTGCTATGACCTATCGCGTCGGTGTGATCGGCGGCGGACAGTTGGCGCGAATGATGATCGCGCCCGCTGTCGAACTCGGCGTCGAGATCCGGGTGCTCGCCGAGCAGGAGGGGATGGCGGCAGCTCTCGCGGCATCCGCTGTCGGCGACTACCGAGACGCCGACACCGTGCTCGCGTTCGCGCGCGAGGTCGATGTCGTCACGTTCGACCACGAACACGTGCCGCAGCGGGTGCTTCGTGCGCTCGTTGACGCGGGCGTTGCCGTACACCCCGGCCCCGACGCCCTGCGCTACGCGCAAGACAAGCTGCTGATGCGCACGCGACTGCAGGAGATGGGGATGCCGCAGCCCGACTGGGCTGCCGTCACCGGTCCCGATGAGCTCGCCGCCTTCCTCGATGCACACGGCGGTCGGGCCGTCGTGAAGACGCCTCGGGGTGGATACGACGGCAAAGGTGTGCGGGTCGTCTCGACGCCAGACGGCGCTGCCGACTGGTTCACGGCGCTCGCCGAGGATGCCGGGGGCGGCGCGCTACTGGTCGAGGAACTCGTCGAGTTCACCCGAGAGCTCGCGCAACAGGTCGCGCGCACACCATCGGGCGCGGTTCGCGCGTACCCCGTCGTCGAGACCGTGCAGCGCGACGGTGTGTGCGCCGAGGTGCTCGCGCCGGCGCCGAGCGCCAGCGCTCGCCTTGCTGCGACAGCTGCCGAGGTCGGCGAGCGGATCGCCGAGGGGCTCGGTGTCACCGGGATGCTCGCGGTGGAGCTGTTCGAAACCGTCGATGACCGCATCCTCGTGAACGAGCTTGCGATGCGCCCGCACAACAGCGGTCACTGGAGCCAGGACGGTGCCGTCACGAGCCAGTTCGAACAGCACCTGCGAGCCGTTCTCGACCTTCCGCTGGGGGATACGTCGCCTGTCGCGCCCTGGTCGGTGATGATCAACATCCTCGGCGGACCCAGCGAGGGAGGTCTATCGGAGCGGTTCGCGGCGGCGATGGCGCAGCATCCGTCCGCCCACATCCACACCTACGGCAAGCAGCCGCGCCCGGGGCGCAAGGTCGGGCACGTCAATGCTTTCGGTGCCGATCTCGATGATGTCGTCTACGACGCGCGTGCGGCAGCCGCGTTCTTCCAGGACTGACCCGGGGCCGGACCCTGCCGGATGCTCAGTTCGAGGGCAGTCCGCGTCCCGTGAGCCAGGCGCGCATCCGGTCGCGACCGTTGAGTCCTGCCGCATCCTTCACGCGACGGATGACGGCCCGGCTCCATCCCGTCGGGCGTCCCTGGCTCGCGTGGTATGCCGCGATCTCGGTGTCGTGGGCGGCGGTGTCGGCATCCGTGATCGGTCTATAGCGCTCGCGGGAGTGCACGACGTTCGGCCCGAGGCGCGGCTTGATCCCCGCGGTGTCGGTGGGATCGGGGTATCCGACCGCGAGGCCGAACGCGACCATCGCTCGGGCGGGTAACCCGATCAGCTCCGCGGCGCGCTCGGGGTTGTTGCGAACCGACCCGAGGTAGCAGGTGCCGAGCCCGAGCGACTCGGCGGCGACGACCGCGTTCTGGGCTGCGAGGGCGGCGTCGACGAACGCGACCAGGGTCGATTCGAGGTAGTCAGCGGCTGTATCCGACTCGCCCTCGGCCGCCGCGATCGCCGAGGCCCGGGCCCAGTCTGCGACGAACAACAGGATGACGGGAGCGTCAGCAACGAAGGTGCTCGTGCCGACCTCGTCCACGAGGGCGCGCCGGGTGGCGGCATCCCGAACCTCGACGACGCTCCACAACTGCAGGTTCGAGGAGCTGGCCGCCGACTGGGCGGCAGCGACCATCGCGGTGATCGCCTCGTCGCTGACCGGCGCGTCGGTGAAGCTGCGCACGGTGTGGTGACGCAGCAGCCCAGCCAGCGTTGCCGAGCCGCGCAGGGCCGGCTCGGTCAGTGCCGGGGCTGCAGTGCCGTAGCGGGCGCGCAGCAGCGTATCGAGGTCCGGGGTGCCTGGGGGTGCGGCGATGGACTCGGTCACGGATTCTCCCTTCGGGGGTGCCGTTCCGGGCAATCCCCAGCCATGCACCCTAGCCTGGTCCGGTGACCGCTGCGCTCCACAGTTCTCCCGCCCCGCTCGTCGGTGTCGTCATGGGCTCGGACTCCGACTGGCGCGTCATGAGCGATGCGTCCCAGGCGCTCACGGACTTCGGCGTGCCCCACGAGGTCGAGGTGGTCTCGGCCCACCGCACGCCCGACAAGCTCATCGCCTACGGGCGCGAGGCGCGAGGCCGCGGCATCCGCGTCATCATCGCGGGTGCCGGCGGGGCCGCGCACTTGCCCGGCATGCTCGCCTCGGTCACCGCACTGCCGGTCATCGGTGTTCCGGTGCCGCTGGCCACCCTCGACGGACTCGACTCGCTCCTGAGCATCGTGCAGATGCCGGCCGGCATCCCGGTGGCAACGGTGTCGATCGGCGGGGCCCGGAATGCGGGGCTGTTGGCAGTACGGATGCTGGGAATCGCCGACCCCGCTCACGCCGATGCCATCGAAACGTACGCGCGCGAACTCGAGGGCGTCGTCGAGGAGAAAAACCGGCGGCTCAAGGAGGCGCTGTGAGCGTCGCCAGCCCCCCTCGCATGACCGGAGCGCAGCAATCCGTGCGTCGGCCGGTGATCGAGAACCGCCCGCTTCGCTACCCCAACGCGGCATCGCGGCCGATGATGACGCGTCGAGCGTGGTGGTTGCTCATTCTGAACTTCCTGATCCCCGGATCGGCGCAGGTTCTCGCGGGAAACCGGCGTCTCGGCCGGTTCGGTCTCGGTGCGACCCTCTTCGGCTGGACGTTGATCGCGGTTTCGATCGTCACGCTGTTGCTCTGGCAGCAAGCCTTCGTCGCGATCGCGACGAACTGGTTCGTGCTGCTCGGCGTGCAGGCGCTGCTGTTCGCCTACCTGCTCCTGTGGATCGTCCTCACGATCGACACCCTGCGCCTCGTGCGTCTCGTGCGCACCGGGTCGATCACGCGATTCGCCGTCGCGCTCGTCGGTGTCGGGGCCCTCGTTCTCGCCGGTAGCGGCGTGGTCTGGGCATCCGACCGGCTCGGAGGCGTGCGTGATTCGTTCGGTGCGATCTTCGCCGAGTCTGGGCCCTCGGTGCCACCGTCGGACGGCTACTACAACATCCTGCTGCTCGGCGCCGACAGCGGTGAGGGCCGCGACTCAATGCGGTATGACAGCATCTCGGTAGCCTCGATCAACGCCGACACCGGCGCCGTCACGATCACCGGCATCCCGCGCGACATGGTCAACGTCCCGTTCGCGCCGGGCCCCATGCAAGACCTGTACCCGAACGGGCACAGCGGCCATTCCGACCCGGTCTGTGGGTGGGGGAGCGGCATCAACCAGCTCCGTACCGAGGTCGAGGTGTGCCGCGACGGCACCGCGTTGTATCCGGATGCTGTCGCGAACGGTTCAGAGCCCGGCATTGAGGCGACGAAGGATGCAGCCGAAGGCCTCCTGGGGATCGAGATTCCCTACTACGTGTTCATCGATATGCATGGGTTCGCGGCTCTCGTCGACGCCCTGGGCGGCGTGGACATCGAGGTTACGGAACGGCTCCCGAAGGGTGGCGGGCCATCCTACGACGGGCAACCCGCTGAGGAATGGGCCATCGGCTGGATCGAGCCCGGTACTCAGCACATGGACGGTGACACGGCTCAGTGGTATGCGCGCTCTCGCTACACCACCAGTGACTGGGACCGGATGCTGCGTCAGCGCCAACTGCAGGAGGCGATCCTCGCGCAGTTCACGCCGATGAACGTGCTCAATCGGTTCAACGAGGTGCTGTCCGCAGGCACGGCGATCGTGCAGACTGACATCCCTCAGTCGATGGTGCCCTACTTCGCCGAGCTTGCCCTCAAGTCGAAGGAGCAGCCGGTCACCACCATCGAGCTCACCCCGTCGGGAGTCGGCGGCATCGGCATCATCCCCGAGGAGCTTTCGGCTGATGATGTCGCTTTCATCCAGGACTACCTGCGGCAGGCGCTGCACCCACCGACACCCACGCCCACGCCTGCCGCGTGAGGCGTTGAGGTCCCCGGCTCTCTGAAGACAGGCTCGATTCTGTGACGACGACTTTGCGCGTGGTGCTCGACCAACTGGTCGCACCGACCGATCCCGACCTCGCAATGGCATCGCGGGAGTTGACCCGTGCCCTGATCGCCGCTGCGCCACGGGGCTGTGAGGTCTCAGCGGTTGTTCCGGCGGCCGGCGACGACGCGCTCGCCGAGGTGCGGGCACTAGAAGGACTTGCCGGGGTCGAGACCTCCCCGATCCCGCGCCGGGAACTGTCGACAGCGCTTTCCCTGGGCTTGCCCAGCGGCCTTGGCGGCGGCATGCTGCACTCGCCGACGCTGTTTGCGCCGCTTGTTCGCCACGACCGCGTCCACAACCACGAGCAGACTGTGGTCACCATCTGGGACCTCACCCCCTGGACCCACCCGGAGCGCGTATCGAAGGCATCCGTGGCGTGGCATCGCGCGATGCTCAAGCGCGCCGAGAAGCACGCGGATGCCGTCATCGTGCCGCTGCACGCCATGGCCGACGAACTCGCCGAGCGCACGAAACTCCGCGGGCGAATCCGGGTGATCGCCGGCGCTGCGCCGGACGGATTCGCCGAGCCGCGCGACGCCGTCGGCCGTCGGCGGACGCTGGGGGTACCTGAAGGCGCGGTTGTTGTCGATGCCGCGGGGGTTTCTGTCGGGGAGCTCGGAGACGTGCTCGCTGCCCTCGGTCGGGAGGTTACCGAGGTCCCCGTGGTGGTGCTCGGCCCGTCTGCGGACGGGGATGGGCTGCTCGACTCCGTTGTCGCGCTGTCGGTTCCGGACACAGCAGATCGAGCGGCGGTACTAGCATCGGCATCCGTGGTGCTCGCTCCCCGGATCACACCCGCCTACGGGTGGCGGACGCTCGAGGCGCTTGTGCTAGGAACGCCTATCGTGGCCGCGGCGTCCGCTGTAAGTCGGGAGTTGGTTGGCGACGGGGGAGCGGTTGTCGAAGATGGCGCTGAGAATCTCGCGGCATCCGTTGCCGCGCTTCTCTCTTCCCACGCCGATCACAGTCGGGCTGCGACCCTCGCGGCCGACCGCAGCCGCGGCTTTTCCTGGCGCGAATCCGGCGATCGTGTCTGGCAGCTGCACGCCGACCTTTAACGGGCGTCAGCCGGTGAAAGGCGTCACCTCGTGCAGGCGCGGGTGCGCGCGATCCTTGTCCGACAGCTCGGCGTCCGCGAGGTCGATCGGCCACGGGATTGCCACGGTCTCATCGGCGAGGTTCAGGAACGTGTACTCCGCATCCGCGCTCCAGTGATCGTTCACGAGATACGAGTAGGCGGTGTTCTCCTCGAGCGTCTGGAAGGCGTTTCCGACGCCGCGCGGGATGAAAATCGCGCGAGACGGGTCGATCACAGTCGTGAACACCATGCCGAAGCTCTCCCCGGCACGCAGGTCCACCCACGCGCCGAAGACCGCACCGGTGGCGACGGAGATGTACTTGTCCCACGGTTCGGCGTGGATGCCGCGGGTGGTCCCCACCGAGCGGTTGAAGGAGATGTTGTTCTGCACCGGGCCGAAATCGGGCAGTCCGAGGGCCGCCATCTTCTCCCGCTGCCAGTTCTCCTTGAACCAGCCGCGGTTATCGCCGTGGACGGGCAAATCCAGAAGGAGCACGCCGGGGATGGCGGTGGGCGTGCACGAGAGCGCCTTGCCGTACTCCATGGTCACTGTCCCGAGAGCTCGTACTTTGCCTCGGTGGCCGCCTTCTGCGGTCGCCACCAGCCCTCGTTCTCCTGGTACCAGCGGATCGTTGCGGCGATGCCGGACTCGAAGTCGCGGAACGATGGCTCCCAGCCCAACTCGGTGCGCAGCTTCGTCCAGTCGATCGCGTACCGCTTGTCGTGGCCCGGGCGATCGGTCACAAGGTCGTAGGCATCGGACGACTGACCCATCTGGGCGAGGATGATCTCCACCACCTGACGGTTGGTCTTCTCACCGTCGGCGCCGATCAGATAGGTGTCTCCGATGCGACCTCGGTCGAGGATCGTGAGTACGGCGGAGGAGTGGTCGTCGGCGTGGATCCAGTCGCGCACGTTGAGCCCGTCGCCGTACAGGCGGGGCCGCACACCGTCGATGACGTTCGTGATCTGACGGGGGATGAACTTCTCCACGTGCTGGCGAGGGCCGTAATTGTTTGAGCAGTTGCTGATGGTCGCCGCTACGCCGAACGAGCGCACCCAGGCTCGCACCAGCAGGTCGGAACCGGCCTTGGTTGAGGAGTACGGGCTCGACGGATTGTACGGAGTCGATTCGGTGAAACGCTCCGGGTCGTCGAACTCGAGGTCGCCGTATACCTCGTCGGTGGAGATGTGGTGATACCGCACACCGGTGCGACGGGCCGCCTCCAGTAGGGTGAAGGTTCCCACCAGATTGGTGTGCACGAACGGCGCCGGGCCGGACAGCGAATTGTCGTTGTGCGACTCCGCCGCGAAGTGGACCACGGCGTCGTGCTCGTCGAAGAGCTCGTTCACCAGGACCGCGTCGCAGATGTCCCCCTCCACGAAGCGGAACCGGTCGGCGGGCACGCTCTCCAGGGAGGCGCGGTTGCCCGCGTACGTCAGCTTGTCCAGAACCGTGACGGAGTCGTCGGTGTGGGACATCAGGTAGTGCACGAAGTCGGAGCCGATGAATCCGGCGCCTCCGGTCACGAGGAGTCTGCGCATCGTTCGAGGATACCGTGCCCCCCTGGCCGCGTTTGGCGACCGGGAGGGGCATGGTTGAGACTGGAGGAATGCGCGGCATCATTCTCGCGGGCGGCACCGGATCGCGTCTGCACCCGATCACCCATGGCATCTCCAAGCAGCTGGTGCCGGTCTACGACAAGCCGATGATCTACTACCCGCTGTCCACGCTGATCCTCGCCGGCATCCGGGACATCCTCATCATCACGACGCCGCAGGACTCGGAGCAGTTCCAGCGGCTGCTGGGGGACGGCTCCCGCTTCGGCATCTCGCTGACCTACCTCACCCAGCCTTCGCCGGACGGCCTGGCTCAGGCGTTCATCCTGGGCGAGGACCACATCGGTTCGGAATCGGCCGCGCTGGTGCTGGGGGACAACATCTTCTACGGGCAGGGTATGGGGACCCGTCTGCGCCAGTATGCCGATCTGGACGGCGGTGTCGTCTTCGGCTACTGGGTGGACGACCCCACCGCCTACGGTGTCGTGGAGTTCGACGACGCCGGGCGCGTGGTCTCCCTCGAGGAGAAGCCGGCCGTTCCCAAGAGCCACTATGCGGTGCCGGGACTCTACTTCTACGACAACCACGTGGTCGAGATCGCGAAAAGCCTGCGGCCCTCGGCACGCGGAGAGCTCGAGATCACCGACCTCAACCGCATCTACCTGGAGCAGGAACGCCTGCGGGTCGAGTTGCTTCCCCGCGGCACCGCTTGGCTCGACACTGGGACCTTCGACTCCCTCAGTGAGGCGACCGAGTTCATCCGTACCGTCCAGAAGCGGCAGGGGCTGTCCATCGGTTGTCCCGAGGAGGTGGCGTGGCGGATGGGCTTCCTCACCGACGACGAACTGTACGAGCGCGCGCAGCCACTGCTCAAGAGCGGCTACGGCCGCTACCTGCTCAATGTGCTGGACCAGGGCCCGCGTTCGTAGCGTCTAGAATCGACCGGTAGCATCGCGCGGCTCGGCGGATCCGGGCGGGCGTGACGAACCGGTGCAGGAGATCGAGTGCAGAGCCCAGAAGAGACGACGACGGCGACGCGCGGCCCCGACGGCGAGACCGTCAAGCGGGTGATCTTCTACCTCTTCTACGACAAGCGCGGCGAGGTCGACGAGTACATCCCGTACAAGCTCGAGGCACTGCGTCCGTTCGCCGACCATCTCTTCGTGATCGTCAACGGCGACCTCACCGAAGGCGGCCGCGCCACGCTGGAAGCCGTCGCCGACACGGTGTGGCAGCGGGAGAACGTCGGGTTCGACGTGTGGGGTTACAAGGAGGCGTTGTCCCACTTCGGCCGCGACCGGCTCGCCGAGTACGACGAGATCGTGCTGATGAACTACACCTGGTTCGGCCCTGTGCGCCCCTTCGCGCCGCTGTTTGAGCGGATGGAGGCGACGGGCGCGGACTTCTGGGGCGTGACCGACTACGGCGAGGAGACGCCGAACCCGTTCACGAAGAAGGGCATCCTGCACCGTCACATTCAATCGCACTGGATCGCGGTGCGTCCGCGGATGTTCCTCTCGCCGGAGTGGGAGGAGTACTGGCGGACGATGCCGCCGATCACGACGTACCTGGAGTCGGTGCTCAACCACGAGTCGCGGTTTACGCACCACTTCGAGCAGTGCGGGTTCACCTCGGCGGTGGCTTACCCGGAGGCGGAATACCCGACGCAGCATCCGGCGCTACTGAACGCCGACCTGCTCCTGGACGACGGCTGTCCCATTCTCAAGCGCCGGCCGTTCTTCCACTACCCGCCCTATCTGGACCAGCACGCCGTGATCGGTCGCTGGACCATCGACCGGGCCGAGCACTACGGCTACCCGGTGCGGATGATGTGGCAAAACCTGGCCCGCAACTCGCCGCCGAAGACGCTGAACGCCGACGCAGCGATGCTGGAGATCCTGCCCGACGTCGACGTCTCGTACGATCCTTCGAACCCGCTGCGCCTTGCGGCGATCATCCACATTTTTTACGAAGACATGACCGACGAGCTGCTCGACCGGGCCGTCTTGCTGCCGAGTCCTGTCGACGTCTACATCACCACGACGGATGCCGAGAAGGCGGCGACGATCGAGACGATAATTCGTGAGCGCGCCGACGAGCGGATCGCGCGGTCGGAGGTGCGCGTGCTCCCCTCCAACCGCGGGCGCGACCTCAGCGCCTTCTTCATCGCGTGCCGCGATGTGCTGCGCAGCGGTGCGTACGACCTCATCGTCAAGATCCACTCCAAGAAGACCGTGCAGGACTCCTTCAACGCCGGGCGCTACTTCAAGCTGCAGCAGCTGGACAACGTCCTGAACTCCGCGGGGTTCGCCGCGAACGCCGTTGCGCTTTTCCAGAAGGAGCCCGGGCTGGGAATGGTGTTCCCGCCCATGATCCACATCGGTTACCCGACGATGGGACGCGGCTGGTACGGGAACCGGCCGCGCACCGAGGAACTGTGCGAGGAGCTCGGGATCCGCGTCCCGCTCGACGAGATCTCCCCGCTGGCCCCCTACGGCTGCATGTGGATGGTCCGTCCGGAGGCGCTGCGGCTCATGACGGATCGCGAATGGCGCTACGACGAGTACGCGCCGCCTTCGCAGCATCGCGACGGCAGCCTCGCGCATGTCCAGGAGCGGCTCATCGCGTATGCCGCGGCAGAGCTGGGGTACCACGTGCGGACGATCGGCAGCGCGGAGCAGATGGCTATCAGCCATACCGCGCTGGATTTCAAACTCGATCAGATGGGCGCCACGATGCCCGGGTATCCGATCGACCAGATCCAGTTCCTGCACCGCGCCGGCTGGCTCGGGTACGGCGGCATCGTCGCGCTCACCCGCGTCTATCTGAAACTCAATCACCCCCGCATCGCGCGGGCCCTCAAGCCCCTGGACCGTCCGGCTCGCACCCTGCACCACTGGCTGTGGCGCCTGCGCCACCCGGGTGAGTGGAGCAGGATCCAGGCGGCGGCCGAGGAGTCCCACTCGGATGCGGACACCGGCGACCTCGCCGACGCCGCCGCAAGCGAGGACGGCGAGGGCCTACCGAACGGCGTCTGATCAGTCCGGCAACGCGGCCATGATCTCGTGGATGCGCGTCGCATCGCCCCATACGGCCGGGGAGTCGTAGGGACGATCCGGGAATGCGCCGTACTCCAGGGTGATCGGCAGGCCGCGGCTGCGGATGAACCACTCGACCTGGTCGGCAAGCGATACCGGTTCGCCGGAGGAGCAGTTGATCACGCCGCGGGCATCGTCGTCGAGGGCGACGGCCGCCAGCTGTCGGCCGAGCTCCTCGACGGCGATGAAGTCGTACTTGTTGCGCCCGGTCGTGAAGGGAAAGGTGCTCTTCCCGGCCGCCACTGCCTCCAGCAGTCGCGCGAAGATCGAGTTGCTGTGGCGGTCGTCGCCGAAGATGTAGTAGCACCGCGCCCAGACCAAGCGGACGTCCTCAGGAAGGCCCAGTTCGAGCGACCGGCGCAGGGCGTCCTTCGCGACGCCGTAGAGCGATCGGGGGTTGGTGGGCGTGCCGGCGTCGATCGCACCCTCCCAGTACCCCACCTCATGCATCGTGCCTAGCGCCACGACCGCGTCGACGCCCGCTGCCGCGGCGCGTCGTAGGAACGCGTAGTGCGCGGACAGCTCCAGCATGTGGGCGGGAGAGTTGTGCACGAAGCCGTCGCGCCACGCCAGATGCACCAGCGCCCGCGCCTCCGCCAGCCCGTCCGGAAGGGTGTCCTCGGCGAGAATGTCGAACTCCACCCGTCGGGCACGCGGGTCCAGTGCCGCGCCCGACCCCGGCCGCACCACGGCGATCACGGGGACGCCGCGGTCCGCCAGGGCGGTGACGACGTGACGGCCGATATAGCCGCCGGCGCCGGTGACGACGACAGGCGCGTCGAAGGGGGTGTCGGTCACGCTGGGTCCTCCTCGTGGTCGGCGAGATACCACCGGGCGTAGGCGGCGATGCCCTCATGCCAGGCGATCTCGGGTCGCCATCCGAGCTCGTGCTCGGCGGCATCGGTCGTGCACCAGGTATGGCGGACGTCGCCGTCGCGGAAGGCTCCGGTCACGTGCGGTGACCCCCCGCCCATCGTCGCGCTGATCGTCTCGGCGACGTCGAGGATCGGCGCGCCGACCCCGCACCCGATGTCCAGGGTCCGCACGCTCGTCGCCGGCGGTTCCGCGCACGCGGCCGCGAAGGCGCGTGTGACGTCGGCGATGTGCACGAAGTCCCGCCGCATCGCGCCGTCCTCGTACACCTCGAGGCTCTCCCCGCGGGCGGCCCGCTGCACCAGCAGAGGGAGGAGCCCGGTGTACGGGTTGAGCAGCGATTGGCCGGGACCATACACATTCTGCAGCCGCAAGACGCTCAGCGGCACGTCCCGCGCGCACGACCACGACGACAAGAACGACTCTTGGGCGAGCTTGGTTGCGCCGTAGATGCTCGTCGGATGAGGCATGGTCTCGCCGGCGACGGCCGGAAGCGGTTCGCTGCCGGGGAAGTCCCAGTGGCCGGCGAGAAGCTGCTGGTGGCTGCGCTGGCCGGGGCTGAACCGGCGTCCGGTAGCGACCTCGCGCCACATGCCCTCGCCGTAGACGGCGCGACTGGAGGCGAGGAGGACATGCGCCGGGCGGGTCCCGTGGCGCGTGAACGCATCCAGCATCGCGGCGGTGCCCCCCACGTTGACATCCGCGAAGCGTGTGGCGTGCTCTAGCGAGAGCCCGGTGTCCGTCTCGGCGGCCAGATGGATCACCAGATCCGGTGTCCATTCTCCGAGCAGCTCGTCCCAGGTCTGCGCGCGGGTGATGTCGGCGACGACCAAGTGCGCACCGCTAGGCAGTGGCACCTGCGGGTCGGTTCCGTGCGTCCGCGGATTCAGATTGTCCACCGCGACCCACCGCTGCGCCGCAGAGGCCATTGCCGCCGCAAGGGATCGGCCGATGAAACCGGCGCCTCCGGTGACGAGGACGGTTCCGAGAGCCGGCGTCGTCGGATGCGGCGGGTAGCGCATCGTTCGATTCTAGCGGGTAGGTCCGAGCAAGCTGGGAGAGCGCATATCGGGCCCCGGCGTCTGACGGGGTAGAGTGGAACGTCCGTGCCCGCGAGCCCGAGTGGTGACGTTGAAGACCGAAGAACGATTCCGCCGTCTTGCCGCGGAGCCCTTCAAGACGATGGATTCGCGCGGTCTGCGCACATCCGGCCGGGGCGGCAAGCTAGGTGAGTTGTTCGCGCGCCGCGAGCTGCTCGGCTTGCTGATCCGTCGCGACCTGCAGGCGCGCTACCGCGACAGCTTCCTTGGGTTCGTGTGGACCCTTATCAAGCCGATCATCCAGTTCCTGATGTACTACATCGTGCTGGGGCAGTTCCTGCGCGCGGCGGAGGGCATCGACGACTTCGCCATCTACCTGTTCGCGGGTCTGACGCTTTACATGTTCTTCTCGGAGATGGTCTTCGGCTCGACGGTGTCGATCCTCAGCAATGCCGGCCTGGTGAAGAAGATCTACCTGCCCCGCGAGGTGTTCCCGCTGGCGGGGATCGGCGCGGCCGGGTTCATGTTCGCGGTCCAGACCGTCGTGCTGCTCATCGCCGCGCTGATCTTCCAGGCGCTGCCGGCGCCGGTGAACATGCTGTGGTTCTTCCCGTCCGTGCTGCTGATCCTGGTGTACGGGCTGGCGATCGGGCTGTTCCTGTCGGCGCTGAACGTCTACCTGCGCGACATCCAGTACCTCACCGATGTCGTCATGATGCTGGCGATGTGGGGTTCGCCGATCGTGTACTCGTGGCAGATGGTGAAGTCGATCTTCGCCGAGATGGGCCTTCCTGGCTGGGCGCTCGAGATCTACGTCAACAACCCCATCACACTTGGCGTCCTGGGGTTCCACCGGGCGTTCTGGGGGGCTGGGACCGCCGATGACTATCCGTCGCAACTCGGTCTGCGGATGCTCATCGCCGGCCTGATCGGCTTGGTGCTCCTGTTCATATCCCACCGCGTGTTCACGCGGCTCCAGGGCAACTTCGCGCAGGAGCTGTGATGAAACAGGAGCAGATCGCCCGTCCCGAAATCGTCCGCGTCGAGGGGGTGACGAAGCGTTTCCGCGTTCGCAAGGACAACACGCTCAAAGAGCGGGTCGTCCACCTCGGCAGGCGGGGACGCGCGCACCGCCAGGACTTCGTGGCTATCGACGACGTCAGCCTCTCGATCGAGGCGGGCACCACCGTCGGCCTCCTCGGCGCCAACGGCTCCGGCAAGAGCACGCTGCTCAAGCTCATCGGGGGCATCGTTGCCCCAACCACCGGCACGGTCAGCACACGCGGCTCGATGGCCGCATTGTTGGAACTGGGAGCGGGGTTCCACCCTGACCTCAGCGGGCGCGAGAACGTGTACCTCAACGCCTCGATCCTGGGGCTCAGCCGCGCCGAGGTCGACGAGCAGTTCGAGTCGATCCTGGAGTTCAGCGGGATCGGGGACTTCATCGACACCCAGGTGAAGTTCTACTCCTCGGGGATGTTCGTCCGGCTCGCGTTCGCGGTGGCGGTGCACACAGACCCCGACATCCTCCTCGTCGACGAGGTGCTGGCGGTGGGGGACGAGGCGTTCCAGCGCAAGTGCATGGACCGAATTGCCCAGTTCCGCGCCGAGGGGCGCACGATCATTCTCGTGAGCCATTCGGCCGCGCAGGTGAGTGAGCTGTGCGACCGTGGCATCGTCCTCAAGGACGGCGACGTCGTCTTCGACGGCGACGTCGATGAGGCCGTGTCGGCGCTGCGGGACGTGCTGGAGGGCCGGCGGATCGGCGAGGCCCGTGTCGAGGAGACCACGCACCCGATCGAAGTGCGGTCGGTGGAGGTCGTGGACGCCTCGGGCCGGACACCGGATGCGTTCCGTGACGGCGACGAGCTCCTGGTGCGGGTGCACGTGGACGTGCTCCGCCCGATCGACGAGTGGGAGGCGGGCTTCAGCATCGACACACCGCTCGGGCAGATGGTGCTGGCATCCAACACTGAGCGTCTGAGCGTTGATCTCGGCGCCATCGCCGGGCCGCGCACCGTAGAGTTCCGCGTTGCGAGCGCGCACTTCGGCAGCGGCGAGTACTACGTCAACGCCAACGCCACGTATGTCGACGGCGGGACCTCTCACTCCCTCATGCAGGGCGCGATGTTCACGGTACGCAGCAGCGCGACGGCGATCGGCACCGTCGGCGCCACCGTCGGCGTGTCCGCCACCTGATCCGCGCTCCTGCAGCGGCCCACTGCGCGGCGGCTCCCGCCGGTCAGTGCAGCGCGCCGTCAGCGAGCACCCACACGCGGGTGGGCACGCCGTAGGTGGCGCTGATCCACCTCAGGGCATCATCATTGGCGACGGCCTGCAGGCCGCCGGAGACGAGGTAGACCTGGGTGCTCGCCGACTCGCGTGCGAAGAAGGGGCGCGTCTCTCGGCCGGCGGAGGGCAGGCCCGTCCACCCCTTCGCTCCGATGGCGGTGAAGACGAGCGACCCCATCGCGTCGGTGGGAACGCCCAGCCAGCCGTCCACCGTCAGCACGTACGCGTTGCCTTCGCTCGTCATCCGCAGCGGCAGGACCCCGGTGGCGGGCTGCGCATTCAACGAATCGGCTGTCAGCCGCACGACGCCGGCGAGCACGCCCGGTGTGCGCGCGGCCGCGGGAAGATCCCACCGCTCGCCGCCCTCGGTCACCACGCGGAAACCGTTCACGCCGTCGCTGTACGCGCCTGCCGCGATGACCGGGTCTCCGACGGCCAGTGCACCGACGAGCTCGGCGGAGACGACCGTGACCCTGTCGGAGATGCCGTAGCGGGCCAGGATCGACAGCGCCGGCACCTCGCGGCGCTTGCCGTCCTGCAGCAGCCAGCGCACACCGTCCGGTGCCTGCACCACGGCAGTGAGCGGCCCGCGATCGGTGAGATAGGCCAGGTCCGCGCTGCTGACCGTGGGAAGCGTCTCGCAGACGCCGCCCAGGTCGCGGACCTGATTGCAGGAATCCAGCCGGTAGCGCACCGTGCCGTCGACGAGGACGAAGCTGCCGTCTGCTGCCCGCATGATCCGCTCGAATCGAGGGCGGAGGGCGCTGAGGACCCCGGGCGCTCCGACCCACTCCCGGGCGGAGACGCCGAAGTAGGCCGAGATCCAGGCTCGTTCTGTCGCGTCGGCCGTGGACTGCAGGAAGCCGCCGGACAGCAGGTACGTCACACCCGAGCTGCTCTCGCGCAGGAAGTGCGCGCCGCGCGCTTGGGCGAGGGGGAGACCCTCGTACGCACGAGAACCGAGTGTCGTGAAGGCACCGTTGCCCCCGTACATGGCCGCCTCGACCTCGAGCCAGCCGCTGTCGACCAGCACGAACGCGCGGCCGTCGGAGATCATCCGGGTCGGCAGGGTGCCCGTGCTGGGGAGGCGCGTCAGCGACTCCTCGGTGAGCACGCGAGCGGCGCGGGCGAATGCGAGACCCCGCGCGTCGGTTGGGAGTTCGTAGCCGCCCGCTCGTGTGGTCACCTTCACGGCGTCGCCGCCGGCGCGGTATGCGCCGGGAGCGACCACCGGCTCGCCGACCGGCAGCGACGAGATCGCCTCCGCGGACACCGACGAAGCGACGGCGGGGATGCCGTACGGCGGCAGGAGGGTCAGGTCGAGCACCTGGCGTCGCGCGCCGCCTTGGATCAGCCATTGGATCCCGGAGGGCTCGCGCACCACACGCTGCAGGGTCCCGGGCCGCTCGTAGCCGTTCAGCTCGCCGGCGGCCAGAGTGGGAACGGTGTTGCAGTCGGCGCCGAGATCCCGGACCATGTCGCAACCCGGCACCACGAAGGCGCGGCGCTGGTCGAAGAAGTACAGGGTGCCGTCACCGGCGCGGGCGAGCCCTGACCGCTGCGACTGGGCCAGCCCCGACAGTGCGCCGTCGGCGAGCGCCCACACGCGCGGGTTCACCCCGAACATGCGGGTGATGGCTGACTGATCGGCTGTGGTGACCGCCTGCTTCTGACCGGACACCAGGTAGACCTGGGGATCGGTGTGTTCGCGCGCGAAATGGGGTAGACGGTCGGTCCCGATGACCCGCAGCGCATCCCAGGCGCGATCCGGCACGGACGTGAAGGCGGCGTCGCCTCCGTAGACGGCCGCGGAGACCTTGAGCCAGCCCTCGTCCGCCAGTACGTAGGACTCGCCTGCGGAGCGGATGCGGGTCGGGAGCACGCCGTTGCTGCCAAGCATGTCGAACGACGGCGCGGTGAGGTTCCGCGCACCGGAGAACGCCGATGACCGTGCCGCTGCCGCGGGGACGTCGTAGGTGCCGCCGCCGGTGACGGCCTTCACTTTGGTTCCCTCGGTGTACACGCCTGAGGTGACGACGGGGCCGGAGAGGGTGTACTCCGAGAGCATCGCCTCAGACACCGTCGAGGTGACCGAGGGGATGCCGAACATGGCGAGCAGGGACGCGTCGGGCACTTCGCGGCGCACCGAGGACTGGATGAGCCAGGTGCGTCCCGTGTCAGATGAGGTGACCAGCCGACGGAGGTAGCCGCCGTCCCCGTACCGCAGCACCTGCCCCCATCCTGCGATGGGCAAACGGTCGCAGTCCCAGCCGAACTCGGACGCGACCGAGCAGTTCTCAACGATGAAGCGTTTGCCGCTGTCCAGGAGGACGATGGTTCCGTCGGTGATGCGCACCGCGCGCGGGGCGTCACCGCCGTCTTGCAGCACGTCCAGCTGGGACTGGCTGATCTGGCGCACGCTGCCGAGCCAGGTGAACTGCGCGAGCCTCTCGTCGGTGGGGATGCGGTAGCGCACAGTGCCGGTGGACAGGTAGGCGGTGTTGCTCCCGCTGACGCGAACGACCATCAGCGGATCCTCCGTAGGGGAGCCGAACCAGTCTGACCACAGGCGCCAGAAGTTGCGGTTGCCGTAGGAGGAGCACCCGTCACCCGTGCCGTAGAGGTTCGCCAGCGCGGCGGCATTGGGCTGGTAGGGCGTGTAGTTATACAAACCTGCCGTCGCGGCATTGCGGATGAAGACGCGGCCGGTTCCGCAGCCGGCGTTGGGGTTCCAGTAGACGTCGTTCCACGCGTTCGCCTGGTGGCGGAACCACTGCGGGTTCAGGCGGTATACCTGGAACTGCCGCGCGCCGTAGTACACCTGGTAGAAGAAGCTCCCGAACGCCGGGTCGCACGGTGCCGTGTCCGGGCAGTTGAAGCCCGTGGCGGCCTCGAAGCTGCGCTTGGTCGGCATTGTCGAGGTCACCAGGCTCTGCTCCTTCTGCAGGAGCACGAGCAGCGCCTTCTGGCTGATGCGGCAGGCTTGGCCCACGCGCGCGATGATGCCCGCGGCTGAGTCGTTGGTCACCGCGGGCATCGCGGCGCAGTACTGGCTCGCGGGCATCGCGGGGGTGGACTGCCGGTAGTTGAACAGGCAGGCGAACGACGAGTTGCACGTGGAGTTCTGCCGCTGGATGAAGCTCTGCACCGCGCCGGTGTCCATCGCGTTGCCGTCGTACATGTTCTCATCGCTGATGATGTAGCCGGCATTGAATTCCGAGGCGACCGCGGCCTGCGCGGGGGGCGTCGCCGCGGGAACCGCGACCAGCGCGAGAGTGAGCACCAGCACCGCCGATGCCATTGATGCCATCCAGGCCGTCAGCGGCCGGCGGGCGCGCCGTCTCCACACCTTCACCACTCACCAATTATTGAGGGAAGGGCCGGGATTAGTGGTAGCGCGGCGCGCGCGGCGGGGATCCGGGCCAGCTCAGGCGCGGCGGAACGGGCGGGTCAGGGCGCGTCCGAGGCGCTGGAAGCCCCACTGCGTGACCCGCAGCATCGCCTCCACGACGATGCCGCCGCTCATCTTCGACTCGCCGAGCTCACGCTCGCGGAACTCGATGGGCACCTCGACCACGCGGCGACCCGACGCCACCACGCGGCGGGTCATGTCGATCTGGAAGCAGTACCCGCGGGACTCGATCGAACCCAGATCGAGCTCCTCGAGCACGGCGGTCGGGTACACGCGGTAGCCGGCGGTGACATCGCGCACCGGCACGCCCAGCGCGATGCGGGCGTACAGGCTCCCGGCGCGGCTGATGAGTTGACGGCTTGCGGGCCAGTTCACGACGCTGCCGCCGGGCACCCAGCGCGAGCCGATCACCCCGCCCACCGTCGCGGCGTCTGGGCGCTGGAAAACCGCGAGCATCGCGGGGAGGCGCTCCGGTGGGTGCGAGCCGTCTGCATCCATCTCGACGACGAGCGCGTAATCGTGGTCGGCCGCATACCGGAAGCCCGCTAGATAGGCGCCGCCCAGCCCGTTCTTGGTCTCCCGCTGCAGCAGGTGGATCCGCGGGTCCGCGGCGATCATCTCCTGCACGATTTCGGCCGTGCCGTCGGGGCTGCCGTCGTCGACGACGAGAACGTCGGCGTCCGGCACGGCGGCGAGGGCGCGACCAAGGATGAGGGGGATATTCTCCCGCTCGTTGTACGTCGGGACGATGATCAGGGTGGACGTCATGAGAACTTTCGCTACGGGTGTCAGCCTTGCACGAGGCCGACGGCCACGGCCGCGTACTGGTACCCGGCTACCACGACGATCGGGCCGGCGGCCAGCCATGCGTGAGGGCGCTGACGCAGAACCCAGACGAGCATACAGAATCCGCCGATGAGGATCACCAGCGCCGGGATGAATACCACGCGCGGACCCGAGGCGTACATCGACGCGGACAGGGTGATGGCAGCCAGCGCCGCTGCTGCACCGAAGATCAGGAGCGACACCAGCGCCCCGAGCCGGCTGCGAAGCAGCGCGAACGGAGCGAGCGCGGTTGCCAGCAGCAGGAGCAGCCAGAAAGCCAGGACGGCGGCCGGCACGAGCCCCTGCGGGTTCTCCAGCCAGCCGGGGTACAGAGCGTAAAGCCCCGTCCCCGAGGCGAGTGAGCGGATGAAGACGGTCGACAGCCCGACGATCGCGACGAGGGCCACGACGTGATCCAGCGCCGTTCGGGAGCGCCGCAGTGCGAAATAGCCGCCCAGCAGCGTCGCCCAGACCAGCGGCAGTGCCATCCCGCCGTGGTTGACCAGACCGTCGACCACGAAGCGCACCGCGGAAGGCAGACGCTCCGACAGTGGCGTGAGCGGGAACTCGGGGAGCCACACGCTCGCGTCGATTGTCGAGCGCTGCGCGTTCCCGGGCGCGCCCATGAGGATCGCGAACCCCACCGCGGCGGACGCAGCGACCGGGCCGGCGGTGGCCAGGCTCCGCCAGGACGCGCGGCGGCGCGCGGCCGCGAGGGCGCGCTCGCCGAAGACGAGGACGGCCAGGACCAGGAGGATCGCGCCCACCTGCTCGGCCGACACGGCCGCGACGAACGCCGCCGCCACCGCGCCGACGACCCACGGCCACGCCAGCCGCGGGGCGGGGGAGTACATCCTCGCCAGCGGGTAGAACCCCGCGAGGGCGAAGGGCATCAGCCAGAAGTAGTTCATGCTCCCGGTGACCCACGTGTACCCGCCGTTGAGGACGGGGACGTCCAGGAGGAACACCAGCGCACCGGCGATCAGCACGTATCCGGCGGTGGTGCGGTCGTCGGCGGCCGGACGGGCGAGGCGCGCGTACAGGACGAGGATCGCGACGAATGCGACGCTGAGCACGAGGCTCGCCAACTGCCACCAGATGAGCGGGGCTGTGGTGAAAACGTACAGCCACGCCTCGGGGAAGATCCGACCGCTCCACGACTCGTACCGATAGGCGATCCAGTCCCCGATGGTGGGGAAGGGGGCGATGTTCAGGGCGAACGTGAAGTCGTCGGTGCCGTCCCGGCGCTGCACGAGCAGCAGCACCACGGCGTAGGCGAGCGTGACCAGCCCGTAGGACACGAACGTCGCACGGCGGCGCGGATGCGCGACGGGGTGATCGGTGGCGAGAGCGTTAGACATCGGCGTACTCCGTCGATCGGATATCGGCGTTGTGCAGGCGGCGGCGCATCGCGAAGGCCGCCAGCGCGGCGACGCCCGCGGTGAGCAGGTCTCCCACCGTGAACATGCCCCGTGAGACCAGGGAGATCGCGGAGGCCTCGCCGGCGGACAGGGTGAGGCCGAGGATCCCGATCAGCACGGCCTCGCGCACGCCGACCCCGGACGGTAGCACGAACGCGAACAGCCCGGCGGTGAACCCGAGGCTCAGAGCGGCCGACATCACGACGATGTACATCGGCGAGACCGACCCGTCCGTGAGCAGCCAGAGATGTACGCCGTAGAGCAGATAGGACGCAAGGCACCACGCCACGGCGAGGACGATGGTGCGCGCACGCACGCGGTGCTCCAGCGGCGGTCGGCGGAAGATCCTCAGGGCGAGGTTGGCTAGGAACGTCATCACCGGCGGCAGCAGGCACACCAGGCCTACCGGAAGCAGGGCGAACAGCCACAGCAGTTGCTCATGGCCGGCGGCGATCTGAGGCAGCGCCACGGCGCCGATGACGAGCGAGCACACCACGCCGATCCCCGCAGCGTACAGTGACGTCACGAGCACACGGGCGCGCGCGATGCCGTATTGCCGTCCGAGCTCCATCTGCAGCACGTACGCCCAGACGGAGCCGGGCACGTACTTGCCGAGCTGACCGACCAGCATGATCTGCGCGCCGCGTACGAAGGGGACCGGGTGGCCGAGTCCGTCAAGAAGTGTGGTCCACACCACCACGTTGCACATCAGGCCCGCCAGCAACACGACGAAGGAGGCGCCCACCCACCACCCGTTCATCTCCAGCAGCGCCGAGCGCACCGGATCCCACATGCGCACGAAGTACCAGACCGCGAAGACGACGACGGCCACTATCAGCGCGTAGCGGAACACCAGCAGGGCGATCTTTAACGCGCGCCGCCGCGGGGAATCCGGCACTGCCGCCGGCGCGGGCGTCCGGGTCAGGTCTCCCTCGGAAGGGACGGAGGGAGGTCCGGAAGTCACCGACGGATTCTAACAGCCAGCCTCGCGCGTTCCTGCCCGGCTCGCCAGCTCGCGTGCCGCCTGCACGAGCGTGGCGGCACGGGCGTCGAACGAGTGGTCCCGGCGGATGCGTTCGGAGACGGTCGCGACCGCCGCATCGGCGCCGAACAGCGCGTCGACGGGCCGAGACAACAGGGCAACGAGGTCCTCCGGGGTGTCGAAGGTGACCAGCGCGGGGCCGAAGACGTCCTCGATGCCCGTCACATGGTCGCTGATCACGCGCCCGCCGGCGGCGACGACGTCGTAGGGCCGATTGGAGATGAACCCCTCCGCCTGCATGGCCGGCCAATGGTCGTTGAGCACCGCCGCCGCGGTCTCGTACCGCAGCGGGAGCTCGGCGTTGGGGATACCGGTGGCGGCGATGTTCGCGGCGGGGATGTAGCCCCGCCAGTCCGGGCCGTACACGCGGAGGGGGATGCCCGCGCGGATGGGGGTGACCACCGCGGGGCGCGCGATGCCGCGGGCGGTGCCAACGAAGACGAGGTCATCGCCCCGGACGGCGCCGGTGGTGCGGAAGCGGTGGGCGTCGGTGCACTGCAGGAGGGGGAGCACGGGGAGACCGAACCGGTGGGACGCCCGTGCGGCCCAGGGGATGGATGCGGCGAACACGCGGTCGAAGCCCGCCACCTCTTCACGGGTGATCTCATCGGGATGGCTGATCACCCACAGGATGGACCTCCCCGTGCTCGGCGGATCGATCCGGCGGGGTCCGCGCAGCACAAGGGTGATGTCGTCCAGTGCTGTGGAGGGCCGTTCCCGGGCGTCGTAGGCGTCGATGACGACCTCTTCGCCGAGGCGGCGCAGCGCCGCCGCGATCCCGCGCGCGAAGTGCGTGTCGCCCCAGGACTCCCCGGCGAGGCCGGCGGGCGAGGCCGTACGGATCGCCCAGCGGCGCGGTGCGGGGGTCACGCGTGCCAGGCGCAGCCGCCCGTCGGGGTCCACGCCGGCGGGGCGCAGGCCCGCGGGGCGCAGGATGCCGGCGATGTCGTCCGTCGTCGCCGGTGCGGAGCCGGCCGGGGCCGCAGCAGGCGCGAACACGGTCGCGGTGAGCAGCGTCTGCGGCGTGCCGCCCCCGCCAGCCGGAACGGCGAAGGTCCCGCCCGCCAGGGCGGGGACGTCGATGCGCTCGCCCAGTCGGGCGGCGTCCTCGCGCGGGTGCCCGGCAAGCAGATGGCGGACCGCCCCGTCGACGCGCACGAGCCCCGCGGAGGCGATCGTGCCGTCCGGGGCGAGCCACAGCGGGGCGGTGGGGCGGCTGCGCCCCGCGTCGGCCAGGGCGAGCGCATCGGCGGCGCTCAGGCGTGCACCCGCCCCGCGGACGAGCACCACACCGTCCGCCGGCGCGGCCGCCGCGTCGGAGATGGCGCCGCGTGAGACCGTGCATCCGTCGAGCCACAGCGACAGCAGGCTGGCCTGGATCCACTCGTCCGGGGTGGGGTCGCGCAGCAGCAGGCAGGTTCGCAGCGGGCGCGCACCGGCGATGACCGACGCGAGGGCGAGGGTCTCGTCGGCGTCCTCCTCGGGGCCGATCTCGGCCTGCAGTTCCAGCTCGGCATTCACGTCCGCGTCGGAGCGGAGCGTGACCGCCACCCGTCGGCGGGACTGCTCCGCGGCCTGTCGCGCGCGCTCACGCACCTCCGACCACGGGACGGGGCGGATGCGCGCGCCGCAGCCGAGCGGCACCGGCGAGCCCGCGCGTGCGGCGCGGAAGAGATGGCCGAGCGGGCCGGCAGGATCCTCGCGGGCCTCCGGGTGCGCGGCGAGGTAGCCCGGCGCGTCCCAATTGGGGCTGACCTCGATCCGGTCGCGGTCGTTGACGAGATATGCGTAGAGCGCGGGCACGCGGTCGGCGTCCGAAAGCTGGCGGGACGCCGTGGCTTCGCAGAACAGCGGGTTCATGCTGAGCCCGGCACGGTGCCCGCCGCGGACGTAGGCGCGGACTGCGGCTCGCTCGCCGACGCGGCGACCCAGCTGTGCGCCGACGTGGCTGACGTCGACGATGCGCGCGCGCCGGATCCGGCGGGCCCACCACATCCGGTCGGCCAGGGCGAGCAGGCTCCCGACTCCCGGCCAGCTTCGCGCGGCGCGCCACGCGGCGCGGAGTCGGCGGATCACGCCCCGATTATACGAGCGGGCTCTCAGCGCCGCGGTGATAACCTCGCGTCGACCGACGGTCCGCCCGGGCCGGCTGCGAGGAGGATCATGTCCGACGTCGATGAGCCGCGCGTCGGGATCGTGATCCGCACCAAGAACCGGCCCTGGTTCCTGCGCCGCGCACTCGCGGATATCGTGGCGCAGCGGTTCGAAGGCTGGACCGCGGTGATCGTCAACGACGGAGGCGATCCCGCGCCGGTGGAACAAGCCGTGACGGAGCATTCGGGCACCGCGAACCGCCTGCGGGTGGTCCACCACGAGGCGCCGCGCGGACGCTCGGCAGCGGCCAACGCCGGACTGGCGGTGCTGACGACGGAGTTCGTGGTGCTGCACGATGATGACGACCTGTGGGATCCGGACTTTCTCCGGGCGGCGGTCGATCGGCTCGACGCCCATCCCGGCGATGCCGGGGTGATGGTACGCACGGAAATCGTCTACGAGGCCGAGCGCGACGGCGCCTTCGTGGAGGTGGGGCGTGCGCCGTTCTGGCCGGAGATGACCTCGGTCTCCTACGGCGAATTCCTTCAGGTCAACCGCGCAGTGCCGATCGGCCATCTCTACCGACGCCGTCTTCACGACGAACTGGGCGGGTATCGCGAAGACCTCCATGCGGTCGAGGACTGGGAGTTCACGCTGCGGGTGCTCCAGCGCTACGACATCGGCTTCCTGGGCGCGCGCCCACTGGCTTTCTGGATGCAGCGGCGGGGGGTCGCCGGTGAACTCGGTAACAGCATGTTCGCCCTCGCCGCCGATCACGACATTTACGACCGCCGTGTCCGGGACGAGGCACTGCGCGCATGGGTGCGAGGCCAGGGTGACGGTCTGCCGCTCTACCTGGCGCGCGTGGTGCGCGACGAGGTCGCCCGCCAGTTGGACGAACGGTTGTCCCTGGGCCAGCGCGCCGCGCGATCCCTGCGACGCCTGCGGGATCGGTGGCGCCGGTGACGCCGGAGGTCCCCGCGGGCGCCGTCATCCACCGCCTCCCGTTTGCGGGCGTCGGTGAGCCGGAGCTGTACGCGACGGTGCGCGGCGCAGTCGATCGTAGCCGCAGCCGCCTCTCGCTCGCCGCGGGCGGGTCACTGTCCTGGCAGACGTACTTCGGGTCCCTCCCCACGGCGGTGTGGCAACGCCACACCGCCGTGCGCCGTGTCGCGTTGCGCGCGACCGTCGTCGGCGCCGCGACCGCAACGGTGCGCGGCCTCACCGCGGCCGGCACGGTCCGCGAACTGGCGCGCGGCGCCGTCGCAGACGGCGGGCTGGACGTCGCGGTCGACGTCGGTGACGTCGGCACCGTGTGGGCCGAGGTGTGCACGGAGACCGGCGCTGTCGTTTCGGATGCACGTTGGGAGAGCGAGACCGTCCCGGCGGCACCCGCCCGCGCTGTCGTCTGCGTCACGACGTTCGACCGCGAGGCGGACTGTATCCGCCTCTTGCGCGATCTGGCGGACCCGGAGATCTCCGATCGGGTCGCACGCGTGGTGGTCGTGGACCAGGGCTCGCGAGATCTGAAGGCCGGAGCGGGGTTCGAGGCGGCCTCCGCCGCGCTGGGTGACCGCCTCGAGGTGATCCGCCAGGCGAACCTCGGCGGATCGGGAGGCTTCAGCCGTGGAATTGTCGCGGCCGATGACGCCGGGGGGGAGTGGGCGCTGCTGGTCGACGACGACGTTCGCATCGAGCCGGAAGGGATCCGCCGGCTGCTCGCCTTCGCGGAGCGCACCCCGGTGCCGGCCGTCGTCGGGGCGCAGATGCTCAGCCTCGTCGCCCCGCGGATCCTCCACACGTGGGGTGAGCGTGTGGACCGGGACGCGTTCTGGTGGGAGCCGGTCGCGCCCTCTCTTGACGACGTGGATGTCGTCGCCACCATCGCCGACCCGGCGACGGCGCGCGCGTACGACGTGGACTTCAACGGCTGGTGGATGTGCCTGGTGCCTCTGGCCGCGGTGCGGCGCGTGGGCGCGGCCATGCCGCTGTTCATCAAGTGGGACGACGTTGAGTTCGGCCTTCGCGCACAGGCGGCCGGTCACCCGGTCGTCACGTTGCCCGGCGCGGCACTCTGGCACATGCCCTGGACGGCCAAGGACGACGGCCTGGACTGGCAGGCGTATTTCCAGCTGCGCAACCGCCTCGTCGCAGCGTTGATGCACTCGCCCCGACGACGCGGCGGGCGGGTGCTGCGGGATACCTGGACGCAGGATGTCAACCACGTGCTGTGTCTGCAGTACGGCGCGGCAGCGGTGCGACGCGCGGCGCTCGCGGATGTGCTGCGCGGCCCATCGCATCTGCTGCCGTCGCTGCGCAACCGGGCCGGTGAGGTCCGCTCCTTCCTCGCCGAGGGTGGTCACACCGTCCGGGCCGAGGCGGAGCTGCCCGCGACCGTGCCCGCCGCCCCGGCCGCTCCCTCCGGCCGTCGCTCGGTCGGGGCGCGGCTGCTGCGCGTGCTGGCGCATCAGCTCCGGCGCAGCCGCCCGCCCGCCCCGATCCCGCGCCTTCCCCGCGCGTCGGGGAAGTGGTGGAGCCTGGGACTCATGGATGCGGCGGTCGTCGACAGCGCGACCGGCAGGGGCGCCTTCCTCCTGACGAGGTCCCGTCGCCGCTGCGCTGCGCTGCTGAGGGACGCGACGGTGCTGCGCATCCGGCTGTGGTTGCGGTGGCCGCAACTGGCGGCCCAGTACCGAGCCGAGGCGCAGCTGGCGTCGCTCGGATCCTGGCGTGCGGTGTTCGCCGATCCGAGCACCATGCCCAGGTCCCGGTAGACTCGTCCGCGGCCGATCATCCCCATCCCGAAGGTGACTCCCGACATGGATCTACTCGTCGTCGGCTCCGGCTTCTTCGGGCTGACTATCGCCGAGCGCGCCGCGTCGGCTGGGCGGCGGGTGACCGTCATCGATCGCCGACCGCACATCGGTGGCAACGCCTACAGCGAGGACGATCCCGACACCGGCATCGAAGTGCACCGATACGGCGCGCACCTGTTCCACACTTCCACGCCTGCGGTGTGGGAGTACGTCAACCGGTTCACGGCGTTCACGCCCTACGTCCACCGCGTGTACACCACCCATCGCGGGGTGGTCTATCCGCTGCCGATCAGTCTCGGCACGATCAACCAGTTCTTCCAGGCGGCGTACACCCCGGATCAGGCGCGCGCGCTGGTGCGCGAGCAGGCCGGCGAGTTCGATCCCCAGCGCGCCGCCAACCTGGAGGAGCGTGCGATCGGCCTGATCGGACGGCCGCTGTACGAGGCGTTCATCCGGGACTACACCGCCAAGCAGTGGCAGACCGACCCGAAGGACCTCCCGGCGGAGGTGATCTCGCGACTGCCGGTGCGCTACAGCTACGACAACCGCTACTTCAATGACACCTGGGAGGGCCTGCCCGTCGACGGATACACCGCGTGGCTCGAGCGGATGGCCGACCATCCTCGCATCGAGGTGCGCCTGGAGACGGACTTCTTCGACAGGACCCAGCCGTTGCACAAGCAGGCCGTGGTCGGGCAGGTGCCGGTGGTCTACACCGGACCGCTGGATCGGTACTTTGACGAGGCGGAGGGAGAGCTGTCGTGGCGAACGCTGGATTTCGCACGCGACGTGCTCGAGACAGGGGACTTCCAGGGCACCAGCGTGATGAACTACGCCGACGCCGATGTTCCCTACACTCGAATCCACGAGTTCCGACACTTCCACCCGGAACGCGCTGACCGATACCCGCGCGACCGCACCGTCATCGTCCGGGAGTATTCCCGTTTCGCCACCCGTGAGGACGAGCCGTACTATCCGGTGGCGGCGCCGGCCGACCGCGCGCGCGTGCTGGCGTACCGCGAGCGGGCGTCGCTCGAGCCGGACGTGCACTTCGGCGGCCGGCTCGGGACGTACCAATACCTGGACATGCACATGGCCATCGGCTCCGCGCTGTCGATGTGGCAGAACCGGCTGGCATGATGACCGCCGACGTCCGCGCGCGACGACCCGGCTCGCCGCCGCTCGTCGCTGCTGCCGTGGGCGTGGTTCAACGCCGCCCGTCACGGCTCACCCGCGACGTCAACCTTTCACGTGCGACGTCAACGTGGACGCGCGCTTGGTGCGCTCCACGGCAATACCGCGGAGTATCCCGGTCAACCGGTTTGTGCTGAGCAAGGGCGTTGAGTTTCTGTTCTCGCTGGCGATGGACGCGTCGATCGGCGAGGTGCTGGAGCGCTAGAACGCCGACTACGCCACCGGCCGAGCCGACAGTTCCAGCGGCGGCATCGGCTGCCAGGAGCGGTCCTGCGCGATGGCGCGGCCGTCGCGCAAGCCCCGGAACAGGTGCCGGGTGCCACGGACGGTGCGCTCCACGACCAGGAGCCGGATGAGCTCCTTCACGAAGGTGAGAGTCGTGCCGGCGGCGAACAGCGCGGGGTGGTAAACGCCGAGACTGCGGTAGTACTGCTTGATCAGCGCCCGGTTGCGCATGATGTAGTACCGATAGGCGTCACTTGAGGCATTCATGTGGCGAATGCCCATATCCCACTGTTTGATCTCGCGCGTGCGTCGAAGGACGAACTCGTTCACGATCACGGATGTCGTGATTCGCGATGCGAGCCACCCGTAGACCTGGTCATCCCAGTAGATGAAGAAGCGCGGGTCGGGGAGCCCGATCCGGCCGACGACGTCGCGATGTATGAACATCCCCTCAAAGCATCCGGAGTTCATCTCCTTGAAGCCTGATTCGTCGAACTCCGCCGGGGCGAAGGGGATCGGGATGCCCATCCGGGCAGCGATGCGGTACTGCCAGTAGAACTCGCTGCCATCGAAATCGTATCGGCGACCCTGGATGGAGCGGAAGCGCCTTGACCATCGACCCATCTTGGCGAGCCCGTCGGGGATCACTTCGACGTCGTCGTCCATGAGCCACATCCACTCGGAGCCAAGCTCGTAGGCTGTCTGCATTCCTGCGCTGAACCCGCCGGACCCGCCGGTATTGGTCTCGAGGCGGCGGTAGACGAGCTCGGTGCCGATCCGCTCGCGGAATGACTCAACGACCTCGGTGGTGTCATCCGAGGAGGCGTTGTCGATCACAACGACGTGTCCGGGCTTCGGATCCATCTCCCCGATGCTCGTGAGGAGACGGGAGAGCAGCCCCGACCGATTGAACGTGACAGCGACGATCGTCGCTGTCGACGGGTCGAAGCTCGAGTCAGACGAAGTCGGGTTCTGGTTCGCGGCGCGCATGTCTCGACGATCCTATCTGCGACGCCCTGTCAGGAGGCTGCAGCTTCGCCAGGAACAGCACTGTCAGCATCCACCCCCACAGCAGGAGCGGGCTGGACTCGGTAATTCCCTGGATGACGACGATCACCCCGACCGCGACGGGGAGGAGCGAAACCGTGGCGGTAACGCGGTCGTCACGGCGCTGCCAGCGGTGGTGGCGCACCGCGAACACCCACGTGCGCCATACGAAGAGCGCATAGAGGGCGGCAAGCACTACCACGCCGACCACGCCGAGCTGGAACCACACGTCGACCCAGACACTATGGGCCTGGATGATGTGCAGGCCTCGGGGCATCACGATCCAGTCGGAGAATGCCGGATCCCACGGGATCCACGGTGTGGCGAACCCATTGCCGACGACCGGCTGAGCCGCCCCGCGAGAGAAGACGAGATCCCAGATCTCGGTGCGGTCGGTCAGGTCTCCGTCGCGGCCGAGGAACGACAGGATGCCGCGCCGCATGAGCCACGCGAGGCCTGCAGCGATCGCCGCGAGGGTCGCCGCCGCGACGTATACGCGCAGGCGACCCGCTGTCGTGCGTGCAATGCGTGCGGCGAGCAGAATGACAAGCGCGAGCGCGAGCACGGCTGTCGCGATGAATGCGGTCGCCGATTCGGTGCGAACCAACAGATACGCCGAGACTGCAAGTACCGCGATGAAGATGCCCCGCTGGTGTCGCTCGACAGCCAGACGAATGCTGACCACGACCACTGCGAGCAGCGCCAGCATCGCGAGCAGGTTGGCGTTGCCGACGATCCCATCGAGGCGGCCGCCGGTGAACAGCTGGGCGCTCGTCCAGATATCACTACGCTCGGTGTGCGCATCCACGGCGGCAAACTCGATTCCGACCGGACCACCCACGATGAGGGCGGCCCACGCTTCGAAGGCGACCGAGAACGCCATGACGGCAGCGAGCGCCCAGGCGAGTGCTGAGACGAGTTGGCGCCAGGTGAGCATCGCGGCAAGGGCGATGCCAACGAGCGTCGTCGCCGCGAGCAGAGCCCACGTCAGCGCCGTTGTCTCGGGCCACCGCGACCAGGCAATGCTGGCTCCAGCCCATCCCGTGAAGGCAAGCGCAGTCCACGGCAGGGCGCGCCACTGCGGGGCGCGGATGACGCGCAGGGCGAGAATCGCAACTCCCGCACACGCGACGATGCCGGCGGCAGCGGCCGCGGGTGCGCCGAACGCCGCCGCCCATCCGGGTGCCGTGAAGGCGATGAAGAAGACGACGCCGGCCCACACATGCGGGGCGCGGCGCAGCGAGATCGTGGTGGAAGGGGCGACGACAGGAAGGGTGGCCGTAGGGGCTCCGAAAACCGTCATCAATGGCCACGCTAGCTGGCCGAGATCACAGATCGGTCACAGACTCCCGAGCCTTCCCACCGAATCCGACGCGACCGGGAACAGTCGGAATCGGTGGTCACGGCGTGCGCAAGAGCTCTCCGCGCTCGATCGCGAGGCGCTGTTCAGCGGGCCCCTCGCCGATATGCGGAGACTGCTTGATCTTGGAGCCGAGCAGGATCATCAGCATCCATCCCCAGCCCATCAGCGGCGCCGTCTCGGCAAGCCCCTGGACGAGAAGTACCGCGGCGGTGAGCGTCGGTAGCAGGGTCAGCGCCGAGTAGGGCCGGTCCGCCCGCAGATCCCAGCGTGGCCGGTCGACGGCGAAGAACCACGAGCGCCACACGAACGCCAGGTAGGCGAACCCGAGGAGGAAGACACCGACGATGCCGAGTTGGAAAAGGATGTCGACCCACACGCTGTGTGCCTGCGTGACCTGTCTGCCATCGAGCACGATCCAGTCCTGGAAGGCCGGATCCCACGGCAGCCAGGGTGTTGCGAAGCCGCCACCGACCGCGAGGTGGTCGCCTGCGCGTTGGAGGACGGCGGTCCAGATCGTCTCGCGATCCAAGAGGTCAGCCGTTCGGTCAAGCGCGGTGAACACGGGGGCCCGCCAGATCCAGAGCGCGATCGCGCCAGCTGCGCCGATGATCGCATAACCGATGTAGTAGCGCGTGCGCTCACCGGGTCTGCGCGCGGTGCGCATCAGCAGCACGGTGGTCAGGACGAGTGCGACCCCGGCAGCGGTGAACCAGGCGGTCACGGATGCCGCAAGCACGAGCGTCAGGACGGACAGCCCGATCCACACCCCGAGCATGATCCGGCGCGACTCACGCGCGGCGAACTCGATCGTGAACACGATGACCGCGAGCAGGGCGATCATGCCGAGCAGGTTCGGGTTCCCGATGACGCCGTCGATGCGCGCGCCGGCGAAGATACCGCCGCTGATCCACTCGGGGGCGCCTGCTGCGGCATCCGTCTCGAACCCTGCGTACAGCGCGCCGCCGACGAGCCACGCCACCAGGATCTCGGCGAGAAGGGACAGCCCGATGACCCAGCCGAGGGCTGCCCCGATTGCGCGGACGATCTCTCGCCAGGTGAGCACGCTCGCGATGGCGATCCCCTGGAAGGTCGTGGCAACCAGCAGCAGCCACGTGAGTGCGGATGTCTCGCGCCATCCCGACCACGCGATAGACAGCCCGGCCCACAGGATGAATGTCCCGGCGATCCAGGGCAGCCGTCGCCACTGGAACGGCGGTCGGATGACGGCAACCATGACCGCAGACCCCGCGACGATCACACCACCGACGATCGCCGTGACGGGCACGCCGAATCCGAGCACCCAGCCCGGAGCGGTGAAGGCGAAGAAGAGGCTGAAGACCATCCATCCGCGCAGCAGAAGATGCCGGGTGCGCTCCCGCTCTGGAGCGACCGGCGGCGCCGAAGCTGGATGACGGCTGAAGCGGGCCATGGTGCTCTCAGGCTACCGCTCAGCGTCTGCCCGATGCGGGGGAGTAGTGGCGTGGATGGTGCCGCTGCCGTCGGTACGCTGGTCGCGTGCTGGTTCCGCTCACGAACACGCCCCGCGACTACGCCTGGGGGTCCACGACTCTGATCGCCGGACTCGAGGGACGGACCCCGACCGGTGCGCCCGAGGCCGAAGTGTGGTTCGGGGATCACCCCGGCCACCCGGCGCGCGTACCGGACGGTCGGACTCTCGGCGAGTGGCTCACCTCTGCCGACGCGCCCGAGGGCACCCCGGAGCGACTGCCGTATCTGCTGAAGATCCTCGCTGCCGGTTCGCCGCTGTCGATTCAGGCTCATCCTTCGAAGGTGCAAGCCGAGGAGGGCTTCGCACGCGAGGAGGCCGAGGGGACACCGCGTGACGCTGCAACGCGGACCTATCGGGACGACAACCACAAACCCGAGATCATCGTCGCGCTCAGCGAGCGGTTCCTCGCCCTGGCAGGATTGCGCGACCTCGCTGCCACTCGGCGGCTTCTCGGCGCCGTCGGGGACGCGACCGCACCCCTGCGGACCGTTCTCGACGCGCATCCGGATGACGCGGCGGCGCTCGCGGCAGCACTGGCCTGGATTCTCTCGCCGGCAGCAGGTCCGCAGGTGAGTGAGATCATCGCCGCGGCGACGGATGCGGCATCCGAAGAGTTCGCGGACGAGTTGGAGCTCGTGCGCCACCTGCAGAGCCACTACCCCGGCGATCCCGGCATCGTCGTCGCCATGCTCCTGAACCTGGTCATCCTGCGTCGAGGTCAGGGAGTGTTCGTTCCGGCCGGCGTGCTGCACGCGTACATCGAAGGTCTCGGCGTCGAGATCATGGCTGCCAGTGACAACGTGCTGCGTGGGGGACTGACGCCCAAACACATCGACGTGTCCGAACTCACCGCGATCCTCGATCCGCGTCCGGGACCGGCGCCTGTGCTCGATCCGGCCGCGGCCCCGACACGCATATTCGCGGGGGGCGTCCCTGATTTCGTTCTGACGCAGGTGACGGCGGATTCCCGCGCCGCTGCCGAGGTTCGCATGAGCGGCATTGCGATCGCCGTCGCGACCTCCGGTGAGGTCGAGGTCACGGGTACGGCTACCCGCGATCGACACACGCTCCGCCCCGGATCGGCAGTCCTCATCACCCCGGATGAAGGGTCGGTCTCGATCTCGGGATCCGGCGAGGTCTTCATCGCCGAACCCGGACGGTAGTCATCACCCGCGACACGCCGGGAATTCCGCCAAGAAGGTTAAGGCGGCGATTGAGGGTTTACGATCTGCGACTTGACCGCAGCGAACTACACCGGTGTAATTACTGCAACACGCTGACCGCGTGGGGGAGTTCTTGAGGTGGGGAGAACGACATGTCGGCTTCGCAGTATCGGTCGGGTGTGCCGGACAACTGGTTCGTCGACCCGGTGCATCTCGGTGTGCCCGGTGTACGTCGCGTCGACCCCGAAGACGAGAACGCGCTCGCCTGGCAGACCGACGCGCTGTGCGCGCAGACCGATCCCGAGGCGTTCTTCCCCGAGAAGGGCGGCTCTACGCGAGACGCCAAGCGCATCTGCAGTTCGTGCGATGTGCGCGGCGAGTGCCTGGAGTATGCGCTCCAAAACGACGAGCGGTTCGGGATCTGGGGCGGGCTCAGCGAGCGTGAGCGCCGCAAGCTCAAGCGGCGGGCGAGCTGACCGCCTGCGGGGCCGCAGCGCCCACGTGAGCCCTCGACCGGAAACGCCGGGCCCAAGGCGCCTGGGGCGGCGGACACAACCATAGGCTGACGGCGTCATGCCCGGCACTGTTCACGCGATCGTCGTCGTGCGTCCCGACGGTCGCACGTCCGCGGCGTACCACCTTCGTCGCACGGTCGCGTCCTTGGCGGGCGGTTCCCGGCGGCCCGATGCCGTGACACTGGCCGTGTGCGGGACCGATCCTGCTGTCGAAGACGCCCTCGAACCGGGCAGCCTTCCCGATCCCACCGCCGATGGGCGAGGCGTCCGCGTCATCCGTCTCGGGCGGCGGACGCGGTTCGCGGCGGCTGTGGCGAGCGCCGCCTTTGAACCGGGTCCTCGCGGCGGCACGGGTATGGATGCCGACCTGCTGTGGTTGCTCGCGCAAGACACCGCTCCCGAACCCGAGGCACTAGCCCGCCTCGCCGGGCAGCTCGAGCTCTCACCCACGCTCGCGTTCGTGGCGCCCAAGCTCGTCCGCCATGACCGACCTGAGCGGATCGTGTCGCTCGGGGTCAGCATGACCCGCACGGGTGCGTCGGTGGAGCTGGCTGCGGGAGATCTTGACCAGGGCCAGCGCGATGGCATCACCGATGTGTTGGGCTCCGACATCCGCGCCGTGCTGGTGCGCGGGTCTGTCTTCCGCGCGTTGCGCGGGATCGACCCGGCCCTGCGCGACGCAGACGAGGGCCTTGACCTCGCGGTGGCGGCACGCCTCATGGGAGGACGCGTTGCCCTGGCCCCCACCACGCGCGTCGGCGTTTCGGGTGATGGGGTTGCCGGGCTTCCGTTCGCTGAAACCGGTAGTCGGCGTCGCATGATCATCGCGCGACGCCGCGCGGCCCAGCTGCACCGACGCCTGACCTCTGCGCATCCGCTGCTGCTTGTTCCGATCTGGCTGTCGCTGCCGTTCCTTGCCCTCGGCCGCACGATCGCCCAGTTGGTGATGAAGGACCCGGGTCGAATCGCGGGGGAGTGGGCGGCCACGATTCTGGCGATGGTGCGCCTTGCCGCGATCGCGCGCGGCAGACGCCGTCTGCGCCGTCACCGCAGCGTGCCCTGGTCGAGGATCGCCTCTCTTCGCGTCTCGACCGCGCTCGCGCGCGAGCGTGCGGCCGAGCCCACCGAGCACGATCCCGACGCGCTCCCGCGTGGTGAGCTTCATTTCTTCGGCGGTGGCGGAGCCTGGCTCGTCCTCGCGATGGCAACTGTCTCACTCGCTGCCTTCCCCGCCCTGCTAGCGTGGCCGGCGCTCGGTGGCGGAGCTCTCCAGCCGCTGCGAGACACCGTCGCAGGGCTCTGGGCTGATGCGGCGTACGGACTCCGACCAACGGGGTGGAACGTGTCGGGCCCGGCCGACCCGTTCTCGGCGGTCGTGGCGGTCATCGGCTCCCTCTGGCCTTTCGCGCCTAGCTGGGCTCTCGTCCTCCTGTGGCTGGCGGCTCTGCCGCTGGCAGCTCTCGGCGGGTGGTTTGCGGCGACGCGGATCACCGATCGTCCGGTGCTGCGCATCACTGCCGGTGTGGCGTGGGCGCTCGCGCCGACCTTCCTGGTTGCCCTGACCCAGGGCATCCCGACCGGTGTGATCGTGCACCTTCTGCTGCCGTGGCTGGTCTTTGCCGGTGCCGTCGCGCACCGCTCGTGGGTCCCGGCAGCAGCTGCCTCGCTGCTGGCCGCAGCTGTCATCGCCGCGGCTCCCTCGCTCGCTCCCGCGTTCGCCCTCGTCCTGCTCGCTGGGATCATTGCCGCCGCCGTGCGTCGTTCCGGAGCCGGCGTCGCACGGATGCTCTGGGTCGCCGTTCCGACGATCGTGATCTTTTTGCCCGTGGCATGGGCGCAGCTTCACGCGGCAAACCCCTGGGGGCTTCTCGCCGACCCCGGCGCCCCGATCGACGCCCTTGCGCAGACGGCGGATGCGGGAACTCGCCTGTGGGTTTCTCTCGGGTTCCCGGCCTCGAGCGGTGCAGGCTGGGCAGAGCTCTTTTCCGCCCTGCCACTGTGGGTTCCGGCAGCGCTGCTGGTGCCGATCGCGCTGCTGGCGGCATCCGCTGCTGCGACACCGCGATGGCCGGTCGGGCTTGCGCACCTCGCCCTGGTCGTGCTGGGCGTTGCCACAGCTGTGGCAGCCACCGCGATCGCGGTGCGCTTCGACGGCGCGAACGCTCTCACGCTGTGGCCGGGGGCGGGGCTGACTCTCGCGTGGTGGGGCATGGTGGGCGGCGCCATCCTGACACTCGATCAGCTCGGTCGGGCCGAGATGGCTCGGTTCCGACGGCATGCCGGAGCCGTCTCGGCATCCGCCGCAGTCGTCTGCATCGTGACTCTGGTGGTCCTGGCAGCCCCGGCCCTGACGGCGTGGGCGCGGGGTGCGACAGCCCTCACGAATGGTCCGACCAGCACGCTGCCGGCGTATGTCGAAGCCGACAGCGGTGGCGACACCGCGACAGGGACGATCGTGCTGACGGCCGAAGCCGACGGAAGCCTCGCCGCACGCGTGGTCTGGGGCGGCAGCGAGACCCTCGGTGCCCACAGCACCGTGCTCGAGACCCGGACGGCGGTGGATGACGCGTCAGCTCAGCTCGCTGCCACTGCTGCGGCGCTCGTAAGCTCGACCTCGCCCGACGCCGTTGCTGCGCTCGCTGAGCAGGGGATCGCTTTCGTGCTCCTCGCTCCCGGCGCCGACGCACCCGCGGCTGACGTGCTCCGGCGCGAGTCCGCCACAGCGCTCGATCAGCGCGATGACCTCGATCCTGTCGGGGCCACCGAACGGGGCGATCTGTGGCGTGTCACCTCTGACATCGCGGCCAGGCCGAGTGCCGAGAACCCGGCGGGGGGAATCGCGATCGAGATCCTTCAGATCGCGGTCATCGTGATCGCCCTGCTTCTTGCGGCACCGACGGGGCGGAGCCGGGCCCGTGCGCGGCAGCATCCGCGCATTGTGGGCCTGACACCCGCTGAGCGGGCGATGGATGCCGGAAGGGCTCGGCGCCTCGAGGACGGCGCGCAGGAGGCCCAGGCTCTGCCGAGCGAGCCGACGGGCGAGGAGGCGACATGACCGGATCAGCCTCACGCTGGCTCAGGCCCGTCTTCGGTGCGCTCGCGGGAGCGGGCGCCATTGCCGCGATAGCGTTGGTGCCGCTGATCGAGGTTCCCCCGATCGCGCCGGAACCGGCATCCGTGGCAGTTTCGCCGCCGTCGGCCGGGCAGACCCTCGTGTGTGCCGGTGACCTGCTCGTGTCTGCACGAGACTCGACAGCCGTGAGCTCGATCACCGTGGCAGCGCCCCAGGCCGTGGCAACGGCAGGGGAGAGCGCGATCGATCGCGGCGAGTTGGCTTCGGATGCCGCGGGAGCGGCTCCGCTCGTGCTTCGCTCTATGCCGGGGTCGGAGCCTTTCGCCGCCGCGGGTTCTGCGACCGTCGGCGACCCCGACCTCGCTGGGTACAGCGCGGCCTCGTGTCGCCTGCCGCTGCTGGATTCGTGGCTCGTGGCCGGGGCGGGAACCACAGGCGCCGCTGACCTTGTCGTGCTCTCCAACCCGGGAGAGGTCGCCGCGACTGTCACACTCACTGTCTATGGAGCCTCCGGAGCTGAGGTTCCTCCCGGTGGCGGGGGCATCATCGTGCGCCCCGGCGCTCAGCGCATCATCCCTCTCGCGGGCATCGCCCTCGGCGAGGAGAGCCCCGTCGTGCACGTTCAAGCCACCGGCGCCCCGGTCGCGGCATCCCTGCAGTCGAGCATCACGCGGGTCCTCGAGCCCGGCGGGGTGGACCAGTCCGGAGGGCTCAGCGAGCTCGCCACCAGCCAGACGATCGTCGGGGTCACGGTCACCGAGGGAGCGCTCGCCAGCGGGTCGGGGCTTTCCGGAACCATGGTGCGGGTGCTCTCGCCGGATGCCGATACCGAGGCGACGATCTCGGTGCGAGCTGTCGGTGCCGCAGCGCCGGCCATCGATCCGGTGAACGTTCAGCTCCGGTCGGGAATCCCGGCGGCCGTCGAAATGCCGAGTCTGCCGGTCGGCTCCTACACGGTGGATGTCGTGGCCTCGACACCGGTCGCGGCTGCGGTGTGGCAGACCACCGGCTTCGGTGCGGGGTCCGATTTCGCCTGGTACCAGGCGTCCCCGCAGATCGAGTCTTCCGCGGTCATCGCTGTGCCGAGCGGGCCGGGCCCTGTCCTCACCATCGCCAACCCGGGCTCAGCGGATGTGACAGTCGAGCTTGCGGAACCGGGGTCCGGCCCTGTCCCGGTGACAGTGCCGGCGGGCGCGAGCGTTCAGGTACCGCTGCGGGCCGCGATAGCGTATGAGCTCACCGGGGGGCCCGTACGCGCGAGCGTTGGCTACGTCGGCGCCGGTGCTCTGGGTGCGTTCCCGGTGTTTCCCGCGACCGCGGGCCAGGAGCCGATCGTCGTCTACCCCTGAGCCGGCCTCAGAAGTAGCGGAAGCGGTCGGGGCCCAGATCCCACGGATCCTTGCCGAGGTACTGCGCCGCAGCGCGGAACACTGCCCCCTCGATCATCATCCGGCGATGCAGGTCATCGTTGCGGTGCAGGTGCGACAGGCGCTCCAGCGGCACGCGGTACAGGATGATGCGCTTCTGGTCGGTGAGCACTGCCCACCGGGGGATGCCGTCGGCATCCGTCGCGGGGGGCATATCGCCGATCTCGAAACTGACCTCGCGGAGCTCCTCCCACGCCGATCGTAGGAACTCCGCCGCGGTGCCGACGGTGAGGTCGAACCTGTCGATGCGGGTGTCCAGGGGCGGGAGTGGTGGGCGAACGACGGGGCTGCGTCCCACGCGCCCATGGCGCCCGTGACGTGCGGGGCGCCGGGATCGTGCCGGGGCTGAGCGGGAGCGTCGCCAGGCCATGCGCCCATCCTAGATCGGCCCGATCCCCCGGACCTCACCGTTGCGGTGTCACGGATGCGTGGTTTGCGCCGCCGGCGACCCGCAGCGCGTGACACGCGAACGGTTGCGGTGGTCGGCCCGGCCCGCGTGGCGGCCGACTGTGCCGTGGGCATGCGGGTACCGTGACGGTGATGCGTGAACGGTTGTGCTCCAAGATTGCGTGCGCGCGGGAAGCCGTTGCCACGCTCACCTACGACTACGGCGACCAGATGGCGGTGCTCGGCCCGCTGGGCCCCGAGGCGGTGGTCCATGCGCACGATCTGTGCAGCATCCACACCGAGCGGCTCGCCATGCCGCGAGGCTGGGTGGTTGTGCGCCACGAAACCCTGCGGGCCTGACGGGGCGCAGCTCCGGCGGCCGGCGGCGTGGGAGAATACCGCTCATGTCGACTTCTACGATCGCCGCGCTCGATTACACCGTCGCTGACCTCGCGCTCGCCGATGCCGGACGCCACCAGATCCGCCTCGCCGAGAACGAGATGCCGGGCTTGATGGCTCTGCGCGAGGAGTTCGGTCCGCAGCAGCCGCTGCGCGGTGCGCGGATCGCGGGATCGCTGCACATGACCGTGCAGACGGCTGTGCTCATCGAGACACTCGTGGCACTCGGAGCCCGGGTGCGATGGGCCAGCTGCAACATCTTCTCGACCCAGAACGAAGCTGCGGCTGCCGTCGTGGTCGGCCCGACCGGCACCGTCGACCGGCCCCAGGGTGTTCCGGTGTTCGCCTGGAAGGGCGAGACCCTCGCCGAGTACTGGGACTGCACCGATCGCATCTTCGACTGGTCGGCGGAGGGATTCGACGGTCCGAACCTCATCCTCGACGACGGCGGTGACGCCACTCTCCTCGTCCACAAGGGCGTCGCGTTCGAGAAGGCGGGGGCTGTGCCGGATGCCGCTCCCGGCGATTCCACGGAGTACCGCGTGGTTCTCGACCTGCTGCGGCGCTCGCTCGCCCGCGACCCCGAGCGCTTCACGCGCATGAGCCGGGAACTCGTCGGTGTGACTGAAGAGACCACGACCGGCGTCCACCGGCTCTACGAGCTGGCCCGTGACGGCGAGCTGCTTTTCCCCGCGATCAACGTCAACGACTCGGTCACGAAGTCCAAGTTCGACAACAAGTACGGCATCCGTCACTCTCTTCCCGACGGTCTCAACCGCGCCACCGACGCTCTCATCGGCGGGAAGGTCGCGTTCGTGGCCGGGTACGGGGATGTCGGCAAGGGGGCCGCCGAAGCGCTGCGCGGTCAGGGCGCTCGCGTCGTCGTGAGCGAGATCGACCCGATCTGCGCGCTGCAGGCGGCCATGGACGGGTTCCAGGTCGCCCGGCTCGAGGATGTCATCGGCCAGGTCGACATCCTCATCACCGGAACGGGCAACCGCAACGTCGTCACCGTCGACCACCTGCTCTCGATGAAGCACCTCGCGATCGTCGCCAACGTCGGCCACTTCGACAACGAGATCGACATGGTGGGGTTGGAGAGCCTGGCTGGTACCGAACGGGTCGAGATCAAGCCGCAGGTGCACGAGTGGCGTCTGCCCACCGGCCGGAGTGTCCTGGTGCTCAGCGAAGGGCGGCTCATGAACCTCGGGAACGCGACGGGGCACCCTTCGTTCGTCATGAGCGCTTCGTTCACCAATCAGGTCCTCGCCCAGATCGAGCTGTGGACCAAGAGCGAGAACTACCCGCTCGGAGTCGCAACGCTCCCGAAGGCCCTCGACGAAAAGGTCGCGCGCCTGCACCTTCCTGCGCTGGGCGTGCAGTTGACGCAGCTTTCCGGCGACCAGGCAGCCTACATCGGCGTCCCAGTCGAGGGGCCGTACAAGCTCGAGCACTACCGCTACTGACGCACCGTCCGGACCGTCGTCGTGTCGGGATCCCCGGCGATCAGGGTCACAAGGCGCTCGTTCTGCAGAGCGAGCGCCCGGCCTTCGCGCGCTCGCCGCAGGGCTACCACGCCGCGCAGCATCGTCTCGGGGTCCACCGGTGGCAGAGGCGAGACGTAGGGCGTGACCTCTGCCGCCAGCGCGGCGGCGACCCGTGCCCGCGCGCCGGGGTCGAGGTAGGCGGCCTGGTGAGCGAACTGCGAGACCCGACGCGCCAACCGATCGGGCATGCGCCCGACGTCGGCAACCGCCGCCCAACTCGCGAGAGTCGAGGGCAACTCGGCGGGGCGCGGCTGGAGCTTCGGGGCACGTGATCGCTCGCAGTACGTGCCGGCGACCAGGTCGCCAAGGCGCTGCGTCCGCGGGGTGAATGCGCCGACGATCGCCGCCACCGCTCCCGCGGTCAGCCAGATCTCAAGCACCCCGATGAAGGCGCGGATGAACGCGTGGCGGAATCCTGCCGCGCCGCCATCGACGCGCACGATGCGGCCGCCCACCGCCCACCGCCCGAGGCTCGACCCGCCCGTGAGTGTCTCCACGAGTGCCGGAACGAGCACCAGGACGATGACCACCGTCGTGATTCCGAGAATCGGCGCCAGGGCGGCATCCAGGAACGCGCCGCCCAACAGCCAGTTCGCCACGACAGCCAGCACGATCAGGAGCACGACTGACGCGACGACATCGATCAGGCAGCCGAGGGCCCGCTGGAAGAAGCTCAACGGCTGGATGTCGAGTGCGACTGCTTCGCCGGTGAGCACCTCGTCCTGACGGATGTCGACCGTCATCGGGTGCTCGGAGGCCATGGGTACAGTAAAGCAAATGGATCTTGATGCCCTGACTGACGCGCGACGCGCGGAGTGGGCGCGGCTTGATCAACTCGGCCGCTCCCGCAGGCTCTCGGGCGTCGAGATCGATGAACTGGTCACGAGATATCGGGCGGCCTCGGCCGATCTCGCCGACATCAAGACGAGCGCGGGGCGCACTGCCGAAGGCGATTACGTCTCCCTGCTTCTCGCGCGCGCGCGTCGACGGCTGACGGGGCGTGGGGAAAATCCGCTGCGGCAGATCCCGCGCTTCTTCGTGTGGCAGCTGCCGGCGGCGCTCTACCGCCTGCGGTGGACCACCCTTGCTGTCGCAGGACTGTTCGTGGCGGTCGCCGCGGTTGTCGCGACGTGGATCTCCCGTGATCCGGCGCTGATCGCGTCGCTGGGCTCGCAGGTGCAACTCGAGTACTACGCGGAGGTCGAGTTCGAGGGCTATTACAGCGAGAACCCCGCAGCCGTGTTCGCAGGGACGGTCTGGACCAACAATGCGTGGATCGCAGCCCAGAGCGTGCTGTTCGGGATCACCGGGATCTGGCCGGTCATGGTGCTGGTCCAGAATGCCGTCGCGGTGGGGACGGCAGCCGCCGTGCTCGCAGCGTTCGGCCGCGTCGACACGTTCTTTCTCTTCATCCTTCCGCACGGGCAACTGGAGCTCACCTGCGTCTTCCTGGCCGTCGCGGCAGGTCTTCATCTGTTCTGGTCGTGGGTGGCGCCTGGGCCGCGTACCCGCGGTGAGGCGCTCGCAGCGGAGGGACGGGCGCTGGCGACGGTGGCGATCGGACTGGTCGTCGCGCTCGCTGTGGCGGGGATCATCGAGGGGTTCGTCACGGCGCAGACGTGGCCATGGGCTCTCAAGATCGGGATCGGGTCCGCCGCTCTCGCGGGATTTCTGGTCTACATGCTCGTCGTCGGGCGGCGAGCCGTGCGCGCCGGCGAAACGGGGGATCTCACGGAGTTCCACGCCGGCACTACCCGGCTGTGGGCTGGCGGGTGAGCGTGTTCCATCACCTACGCTCCTTTTGAACTGATCAAAAATGCGCTAGCGTCGATGTGTGATGGATGCGCGGGGGATCGCCGGCCCCGAGCCGGTCGAATCGGTGATCCGCGCAGCGGGGCTCCGGGTCACGAGCGCGCGCCTGGCAGTGCTCGACGCTCTTCGGGAGCACCCTCACGCCAGTGCCGATGCGATCTTCGCGGATGTCGATCACCGCGCTCCCGGCACCACCCTGCAATCCGTCTATAACGCGCTGAGCGACTTCGAGGCGGCAGGCCTCGTGCGCCGGATCCAGCCGGCCGGCCAGCCCATGCGGTTCGAGGTCCGTATCGACGACAACCATCACCACCTGGTGTGCACCTCGTGCGGGCGCGTCGAAGACGTCGACTGCGTCACCGGCGAAGCACCGTGTCTGCATCCGTCGCAAACCCATGGCTTCGCACTCGCCCAGGCCGAGATCACATTCTGGGGCGTGTGCGCAGCGTGCGCCGCGCCAGAGACCGACTCCTCATCACCTACCCACAACCCGACCGTCACGGAAGGACGATCATGAGCGAAAACGACCCGGCAGTCACTCCCCTGGGGGAACAGCCCAATGACATCGAGCAGTCGGTCACCGTCACCGACACCGACGAGGCGGAGATCGCCGAGGCCACGGGCGAGGGTGCCTGCCCCGTCATCCACGCGCAGCCCCACCCCACGAACGGTTCGGCCAACCAAGTGTGGTGGCCGAACAAGCTGAACCTCAAGATCCTCGCGAAGAACCCCGTGGAGGCGAACCCCTACGGCGGTGACTTCGACTATAAGGCCGCGTTCGAGTCCCTCGATCTTGACGCCGTGAAGAAGGACATCGAACAGACCATCACGGTCTCGCAGGACTGGTGGCCGGCTGACTTCGGCAACTACGGGCCCCTCATGATCCGTATGGCCTGGCACAGCGCTGGCACCTACCGCGTGATGGACGGACGTGGCGGCGGTGGCACCGGCCAGCAGCGGTTCGCGCCGCTGAACAGCTGGCCCGACAACGTCGGCCTCGACAAGGCTCGCCGCATCCTGTGGCCGGTCAAGAAGAAGTACGGGCGCGCGCTGTCGTGGGGCGATCTCATGATCCTCGCCGGCAACGTCGCGCTCGAGAACATGGGCTTCGAGACGTTCGGGTTCGCCGGTGGACGTATCGATGCGTGGGAGCCGGATGACGACGTCTACTGGGGCCCCGAGACCACCTGGCTCGGCGACGAGCGCTACACCGGCGAGCGCAACCTCGAGCGCCCGCTCGCCGCGGTGCAGATGGGACTCATCTACGTCAACCCCGAGGGTCCGAACGGCAACCCCGACCCGTTGGCATCGGCCATCGACATCCGGGAGACCTTCAAGCGGATGGCGATGAACGACGAAGAAACCGTCGCCCTGATCGCCGGCGGTCACACCTTCGGCAAGACGCACGGGGCGGCATCCGACTCGTACCTCGAGAACAACCCCGAGGCCGCCGGTCCCGAGATGCAGGGTCTGGGCTGGAAGAACAACTTCGGCTCGGGCAAGGGCGACGACCAGATCACCAGTGGTCTCGAGGTCACCTGGACGTACCACCCGACCCGCTGGGACAACGAGTTCTTCCACATCCTCTTCGGCTACGAGTGGGAGCTCATGAAGAGTCCCGCGGGTGCCAACCAGTGGCGTCCGGTCAACGGCGGCGGTGCCGACATGGTTCCCCTTGCCCACGACCCCTCGAAGCGTCGCGAGCCCCGGATGCTCACGAGCGACCTCGCGCTGCGGTTCGACCCCGAGTATGAGAAGATCTCGCGCCGGTTCCTCGAAGACCCGGAAGCGTTCGCTGACGCGTTCGCGCGCGCCTGGTTCAAGCTGACCCACCGCGACATGGGCCCCAAGGCGCGTTACCTGGGACCCGAAGTCCCCGCCGAAGAGCTCGTCTGGCAGGACCCGGTGCCCCCGGTTGACCACCCGCTCATCGATGAGGCCGATGCTGCGCTCCTCAAGCAGCGCATCCTCGAGTCGGGCCTCACCGTCGCCGAGCTCGTGCAGACGACGTGGGCTGCGGCATCCACTTTCCGCGGCAGCGACAAGCGCGGTGGCGTGAACGGCGCTCGTCTTCGCCTGGCACCGCAGAAGGACTTCGAGGTCAACAACCCCGCGCAGGTCGCGAAGGTGATCGGCGTGCTCGAGGGCATCAAGGCGGACTTCGACGCGTCAGCCTCAGGTGGCAAGAAGGTATCGCTGGCTGACCTCATCGTGCTGGCGGGTAACGCCGGTGTCGAGAAGGCGGCGAAGGATGCCGGTGTCGAGGCCGCCGTGACGTTCCACCCGGGACGGACCGACGCGTCACAGGAGCAGACGGATGTCGAGTCGATGCAGTACCTGGAGCCGGCTGCCGATGGCTTCCGGAACTACCTCGGCCCCGTCGCTGCGGCATCCGGTCTGCCCGAAGAGCACCTGCTCATCGACAAGGCGAACCTGCTGACCCTCACCGCCCCGGAAATGACGGTGCTTCTCGGCGGATTGCGCGTTGTCGCCGGCAACTACGACGGATCGGCGTACGGCGTGTGGACGGAGCGCCCGGGCGTGCTCACGAACGACTTCTTCGTGAACCTGCTCGACCTCGGCACCACCTGGCGCTCGCTCGACCCCGGCCAGCACGCGTTCGAGGGAACGAAGGACGGCTCGGGCGAGCTCGTCGGTCGCGGCACCCGGGTCGACCTACTGTTCGGATCCAACTCCGAGCTGCGGGCGATCGCCGAGGTCTACGCGAGCGATGACGCGAATGAGCAGTTCGTGCGCGACTTCGTGAAGGCGTGGGGCAAGGTCACCGAGCTCGATCGGTTCGACCTGGTCTGAGCCTCAGTCTCGGCATCCACACCGAAGCGGCCCGTCTCCTCGGAGGCGGGCCGCTTCTGTTGTGCCGGATGCGTCGTCAGCTGACGCGGGCTTCTGCCTGAACCGGAGGCAGCGGCTTGCGCTCGAACAGTGCGCGGTGCGCGAATCCGGCCAGGAGCCCTCCGACCAGGGGGAACACGATGAAGACCCACAGCTGGGCGAGCGCCTCGCCGCCACCGTAGATCGCCGTCGCGATCGAGCGGGCCGGGTTCACGGAGGTGTTGTCGATCGGGATCGAGACGAGGTGGATCATCGTGAGCGTGAAGCCGATGACCAGCCCGGCGAACTTCTCGGCATTGCGCTGGGGGTGCGTCACGCCAAGGATCACGAGCAGGAAGATCGCGGTGAGCAGGATCTCGGCGACGATGGCTGCGCCGAGGCCGAATCCGCCCGGGGATGCCGCACCGTAGCCGTTGCTCGCGAAGCCACTGTCCTGAGCAGCACTGAGCCACCCGTCAGGACCGAACAGTCCGATGAGCACGATGAGCGTCGTGCCGACGGCGCCACCGATGATCTGGGCGATGAGGTAGCCGGGTACGTCTTTCCACGCGAAGCGTCCGGCAGCGGCGAGGCCGAACGTGACCGCCGGGTTGAAGTGGCCGCCCGAAATCGGGCCCCACGTGTAGATGCCTGCCATCAGGGTCAGACCGAAAGCGAGGGAGACGCCGAGGAAGCCGACGCCGAGCGAGGTACCGTTCTGGCTCGCCCCGAAGTTTGCGGCGAACAGGGCGGTGCCGATCGAACCGAACACGAGCAGGAACGTTCCCAGGGCCTCGGCAATGAGCTTCGTCGCGGTGCCGGGGGCGGAAGTGGTGTCAGCCATTTCTGGCTCCTTTCATTCGGCCGAAACCTAGCGCTCTCAGGCGACTCACAGGCGAACGACTCGCCCCATCGGGGCGAAATCAGCCCCTTTTCACCGGGTCCGGTCGCGATCTGGGCCCCTGGGCGGCGTGCTCAGAGCCGACCGAGTGCCTTGAGTGCGAGGTAGCGGTCGGCAACGCGCGGGGGCAGGTCCTCGGCGGATGCCGACAGTGCGTCGACTCCTGCCCGGGAGAGCGCCGTCACCATTCGGTCGGCATCCCAGCGGGCCCGTTCCCGCGCTGCGGCTTCGAACGCGTCGGATTGGGGTGCCTCGGTCGGCTCGGGCTGTGCTGCGGCAACGAGCACGTGCGTGTGGGCGGGAATGAGGGGGAGCGCACCGAGGAAACCGCGCGAAGCCTCGGGATCATCGTGCGCCGCGAGCACGACGATCATCGACGGTCGGGTGGTCAGCAGGCGGGCCTGTGCGAAAGCGGCGTCCCAGTCGGTGTCGATGAGACCGGCATCCACGGCGACCATGGCGTCCACGAGGGCGGGCAGCAGAGCCGCGCCGTCGCGGCCGGTCACGCGGGCACGCACCGCCCGGTCGAACATCACCAGGTGGACGTGATCTCCCGCTTGCGCTGCGAGGGCCGAGAGGAGGAGGGCTGCCTCCATCGCGGCATCCAGTCTCACGCCGTCATCGACGCGCGTCGCGGCGGTACGACCGGTGTCGATGATGATGACGATGTGGCGGTCGCGCTCGGGACGCCACGTGCGAAGCATTGTTGCGCTGGCCCGGGCCGTGGCGCGCCAGTCGATCGAGCGCACATCGTCGCCGCGTACGTACTCGCGCAGCGAGTCGAACTCGGTGCCCTGTCCGCGCACCTGGACGCTGGTGTTCCCGTCGAGCTCGCGCAGCCGCGCGAGACGAGAGGGCAGGTGACGCCGCGAGGTGAACGGTGGCAGAACCCGGATGCTTCCCGGAACCGCGATGAGTGTGCTGCGACCCGCGATCCCGAGAGGCCCCGCTGAGCGTACCGCGAGTCCGGCGCTACGCAGCTCTCCACGCCGACGAGGCAGCAGCGACGTGATCACGCGGCCCGACGCGCCCGGCTCGATCCGTATCACCGCCGTTCCGGTGGCGGCGCCCGCGGTCGGCTGCCAGGCATCCCGAACACGGATGCGAAGGGCTCGCGTACCCGTGTTGACGACAGTCGCCGTGACCTGGGTTGCTTGGTCACGCAGCACCTTCGTCGGTCCAGCGCGGGTGATGCTCACCTGACGCGGATTGGGGGCGGCCAGCACATCGATGCCCAGCAGCAGCAGGCAGAGTCCGAGCCAGGCCGCAGCACCTGCCCAGGCGGGAATTCCGCCGACGGAGCCGAGGATGACGGGAACAGCGCCGGCACCCACCAGAAGCGGGTAACGACCGGTCACATACATGCGGGGCTCACAGGGGGACGCGGGTTTGCTGCAGAATGCTCTGGAGCAGCGCTTCGACGGAGACCCCTTCGAGCTCAGCATCCGGACGAAGCCGGAGGCGGTGCCGCCACGTTGGCAGGAGCATCGTCTGGACGTGGTCGGGGGTGATAGCCGGTGAGCCGCCGAGCCACGCCCATGCTTTCGCCGTCGCCAGAAGCGCCGTGGCGGCGCGTGGGCTCGCCCCCAGCTGCACTGAGGGGCTCTGCCTCGTGGCCTGCGCAAGATCGACGATGTAACCCAGGACGTCATCCGTGGCGGACACCTCCCGCACCGCCGCCTGGGCCGCCCGCAGGTCTGCCGCAGTGACGACGGTCCGCACCCCGGCCTCATCCAGGTCCCGGGGAGAGAAGCCGTCGGCGTGGCGGCGGAGCACCGTGACCTCCGCATCGTGTGCGGGCATGTCGACGATGAGCTTCAGGAGGAACCGGTCGAGCTGAGCTTCGGGGAGCGTGTAGGTCCCCTCGTGTTCGATCGGGTTCTGGGTCGCGGCGACGAGGAACGGATCGGGGAGCGGGCGGGTCACGCCGTCGGTGGATACCTGGCGTTCTTCCATCGCCTCCAGGAGGGCAGCCTGAGTCTTCGGCGGTGTGCGGTTGATCTCGTCGGCCAGCAGGATGTGGGTGAAGACCGGGCCCTCGCGAAACTCGAACTCACCCGACCGAGCGTCGTAGATGAGCGAGCCCGACACATCGCCGGGCATGAGGTCGGGAGTGAACTGCACGCGCTTGGTCTCCAGGCCGAGCGCGCGGCTGAACGCTCGTACCAGCAGCGTTTTGGCGACACCTGGTACGCCCTCGACCAGGACGTGTCCGCGGGCCAGCAGCGCGATCAGAAGCCCCGTGATGGCGGCATCCTGACCGACGACAGCTTTGCCGATCTCGGTACGAACGCGCCCGACGGCGGCGCGGGCGTCGTCGTCGCCGGGGACGGAGTCGCTACGGCCGGAGGCGTCGGGAACGGCATTGTCGGCAGTCGTCGGCGCCGGGTCGGGAGTCGTCATGGGGCGTTCCTTTCGGGGTGAAGTGCCGCGCGCGCTGCAGCTTCGAGTCTGCGCAACCGGTCGTAGAGCTTGTCAAGGTCGCGCCGCGATGTCGGCGGGGCGCCGTCCAGGATGTTTCGCGCATCCTCCCGCGACGACACCGAGGCCCTCGCGAGCGCGTCGGCGACTTCTGTTGCCGACGACGACCCTGACAGGCCGAGCAACCGCGCGATCCGCACGCGTGCACCATGGCGCAGCAGGGATGCGGCATGCGCGGTGTCGCCGGATCGCGCGTACAGGTGCGCTCGGCCCCGCGTCGTCTCCTCGCCGCGCACGGTCACCGGCAGTCGCTCCCCGACAAGCGGTCCAAAACGGATGCCGCGCCACAGCGCCGCCGCGACTGCAGCCGCCAGCGCCAGGACGATCACGGGGCTGACCCATGGGGGAGTGAGTTCGCCGAGGGACGGATTCACCGGATCGAGATTGGTATCGCCCACGGATGGGACGTACCAGACAAGCGTCGCATTCCTGCCCATCAGGCCCAGCGCGAGGGCTGCATTGCCGTCCTGTGCCAGATGTTCGTTCGTGAACAGCGCGGCGCCGTCGACGGCAGACACGCGCTGCGTACCCGGCGCGTCGGGGCGGATGGTCTCGCGCACCAGGAGCGCATAGCCTCCTGCTGCCGGATAGCACTGGGCGGCATCCGTACCGACGAAGACCGTTCGCGGACGGATCGCTCCGGCGCGCCGTGCCTCTGGCACGGAGCACTGCGGTTGCACGAGCGCATCATCGGCGACGCCGACGGCGTTCGCCCCGTCGGCGATCAGGCGCAGGGTGCGCGAGCGCGGGTCGATGAGGACGACGTCTGTCGCGGGTGCGGTGAGGGCGGAGATCGCCTCGTCGGAGAGCGCGGGTGCATCCGGAAGCACGAGCGTTGCCGCGGTCTCACGCAGCGCCGCGGCGGCTTGCTCGTGCGAGCGGACGATGCGCACGTCGACGCCTTGATCGGCCAGGATGCGTGCCAGCGCCCGGGTGCCCGTCGGAGCTGCGGACTCGGGATCGAGCGACTCGCGCTGGTTCCATTCGCTGCCGCCGACGATGCTCGCACCCACGATGCCGACAGCGATGAGGCCTGCGACGATGGCGATCCATCCGACCGCCGAGCCGCGGCGGGTGCTGGTGGTCGGGGCGACGGTCTTCGCGCCGCGGTGCCCGCCGAGATCGACGCTCACGACGCGTGCACCTCCGCAGGTTCGGCGTGCCCGGGCGTGAGCCGGGCCAGCACGGTGTCGGCAGCAGCCACCACCTCGTACCCGGCGTCGGTCCCGGGCCGCTGAAGATAGCGGACGTCCTCGAAGACGGTGGCGGCATCCCGGACCGCAGCGCTCGCCGGCGCTGCCAGGGCGTCGGCGCGCACCGCGAACTGTCGGGCTGTCGTGCCGGGGGCGAGCTCGATCAATCCCCGTTCGTCCAGGCCGCGGGCTGCTGCCCGGAAGCGCAGCACGATCGCCGCGTCCCAGTCCCGACGGCTGCGGGCAGCCTCAGCTGCCGTCCGCAGTCCGTCGGCGGTTCGAAAGTCGACGTCGCCGAACAGCTCACCGGTGCGGGCTCGTCGCGAGGATGCCCGTCGGGGGACCCCCCACACGAGAATCGCGATGACGATGACCGCGATGGCTATGACGGCGGCGACGAGCGCGAGGATCGCTGCCCACTCCGGCGCGACATCAGGTGAGAACAGGGAAGCGAGGGCATCCCGCGCCGCCTGTGCCGCTCGGTCGAACCACGTCGGCTGTGCCGCCTGATAGACCGGGTCTGCGAGTTCCTGCACCGCCCAGTCGCGAGCCTGTTCCCCGTCCGGGATGAGGGGGATCTCTGAGATCACCGAGGCATCGCCCACGTCGTCCGGTCGTCATCAGGACCGGTGGGAGGCGTCGATGACGACGGGTCAGCGGGTGGCGTGACGGGTGCCGTCCGCGCGGGTGTCGGCTCGGCTGCAGGTGGGGGAGCCAGGGTGTAGCCCGGTGGCGGGGCGAATGGCGCCGGTTGCGGGTACGCCGCGGGCCACCGCGGCTGCACGGTGCGGCCGATGTGGACGACGTACGGGTCGGGGAGGCCCGCCTCTCCCGCATCTCTGCGATCCACGTACTCGAGCAGGTCGAGGTCGAGCCCCTCATGCCGCATCCGGCAGTCGATGTAGACGAGCCCCGCGGCAGTGGACTGCACGATGACGGCGACGGACTGGATGAGAAGCGTCACGATCTGCGTGAGACCGAGGGTTGCGACGATGCCGATGATCGCCGCTGCGCTCTCATCACCCGTGGGCGCTATCACTGTCGTCAGTGCGGAGGCGAGGAATGAGAACGGGATGCTGACGACCTGCGCCACGGCGCCGAAGACGAGCGAGACGAGCACCAGGATGCCCAGGATGACCCAGAATCGGCCCCGCGACAGCCGCCACGAGCGCGCCAAAGCCGCGCCCAGGCTCGTGTGCTCCACGATCAGGACCGCCGGAACAAGCAGCAGCTTCACGGCGAGCCAGAGGCTCAGGGGGATCGCGGCGAGGACCACGAGGATCCCGAGGATGATCGCGGCGGCGGGAACGGCGACAGCCAGGACGGCGATCAGACCGCCGACGATGACCACGATCACACCGATCGCGAGCGAGAGGAGGATCGTGTAGCCGACCAGACGCCAGGCCACGGGCCGCACGCGCTGCCACAGCATCCGCAGCGTCATCTTCTCGGCCACCGCAGCATGCAAAACGTCGGAGATGACCACGGCCTGCACGAGCACACCCACGGCGCCCGCAAGTAGACCGAGTACGAGACCCGACAGCGCGGTGAGTGTAATCGATCCCGTCAGGACGGCATCCCACTCGTCGGTGCCGGCAGGCACGGTGTCGAGCCGCGAGAAGCTCGCGAACGCGACGCCCGAGATGGCGATGGTGACCACGAGGTAGGCGATGGTCTGCACGACCATCGCGAACCCGAGCAGCACCTTCGGGTTGTGTCGCAGCGCCGAGAACGAGCGGCCCAGAATCGTGCCGAACGTCAGCGGTTGCAGCGGGATGATTCCAGGCCGCGGCGCAGGCGTCCAAGACGGGTACGCGGTCACGGGTTCCTCCTACAGGCTGGAATCGTCGTGAGTTCCATCGTGTCACACGGGAAGCGGAGCCGCTCGTGCCCGTCCTGCGTGCCGCCGACGCGCGAGCCGGTGCCGACGCGCGCGAATCAACGGCGTGCGCACAGGTGGAGTCGACTACTCTCGGGGGAAGCACACGCGGCTGCCTGCCGCCAGTGCGCAGGCTGGACGCAAGGAACGAAGGCGCGATGAACTCACGCATCCTGGTGGTCGACGATGACACCGCCCTGGCGGAGATGATCGGGATCGTGCTGCGCACGGAAGGATTCGACACGGTCTTCTGCGCTGACGGAAACGCCGCCGTCGAGACCTGGCGCGCGGAACGCCCTGACTTGATCCTGCTCGATCTGATGCTTCCCGGTCGCGACGGCATCGAGATCTGCACGGCGATCCGCTCCGAGTCGGGCATCCCGATCATCATGCTGACGGCACGCACCGACACCGCCGATGTCGTGCGCGGACTGGAATCGGGTGCCGACGACTACATTGTCAAGCCGTTCAATCCGAAAGAGCTCGTGGCCCGCATCCGCACACGACTGCGCCCCGGCGGGCATCCGTCACAGGAGACGCTGCGAATCGGGAACCTGACGATCGATGTCGCGGGCCATGAAGTGCGACGCGGTGACGAGGTGATCTCGCTCACGCCCCTTGAGTTCGAACTGCTTGTCGCGCTTGCCTCCAAGCCGCAACAGGTGTTCTCACGGGAGATGCTGCTGGAGCAGGTCTGGGGTTACCACTACAAGGCCGACACGCGCCTGGTCAACGTGCACGTGCAGCGGCTGCGCGCCAAGGTCGAACTCGACCCCGACAACCCCCGCATCGTGACGACAGTGCGCGGTGTGGGCTACCGGGCCGGTGCTGTGGAGTGAGGGTCGTCGACGATCAGGCCGCGGGCAGCGGTCGCGTGAGGTGAGGCAGTGGGCGCCCGAGGGGCCGCCGAGCCGTCGTTTCGCCCGCTGATCTGGCGGCGCAACTGGCGGGCGTGGCCCGACAACCTCGTTCACCTGTGGCGACGGTCATTGCGATTTCGCACGCTCTCGGTGACGATCGTGCTCACGGCCTTCGCGATCCTGATCGCCGTGACGTGGACTGCTCTGGCCATCCAGGATGACCTGTTCGCGTCTCGCCGCGACGAAGTCACCGAACAGGCACTTCGTGCGACGGCATCTGCACAGACCGTTCTTGACGGCGCCGACACCCAGGGCGATCCGGCACAGATCCAGCGCGTTTGGCTCGGGCTGCGCACTGCCCTGCAGCAGCAGTCCTCGACCGACATGATCGCGACGTTTCGCGTGGGGGCGCCCTCGGCAGCTGCGCAGGCGTACCGCGTCGGCGAGTTCGACACGGCGATCATCTCCGAGGGACTGCGCGAGAAGGTGCGGGCCGACGCCAATCAGCAGTGGTGGCAATCGGTAGCCCTCGATGCTTCGGGGACGCCCGGCATCGTCGTCGGGCAGCAGCTGATCTTCCCACAGGTCGGCACCTTCGAGGTCTACTACGCCTACGGACTGGAAGGGGCGGATCAGACGCTCCGATTCGTTCAGGCAACGCTGTGGGTCGTCGGCGTCGCGCTGGTCTTGCTCATCGGCGGCATCGCATGGTTCGTGCTCCGCTCGGTTACGGCCCCCATCGGTGAAGCTGCACAGACCAGCGCGAAACTCGCAGCGGGGGAGCTGGGGGTCCGGCTACCCGTTCGCGGCGAGGATGAGCTCGCAACGCTCGGTGAGTCCTTCAACGCCATGGCCGACAGCATTGAATCTCAGATCAAGGAGCTCGCTGATCTGTCGCTGGTGCAGCAGCGATTCGTCTCGGACGTCTCGCACGAGCTGCGAACCCCGCTGACCACGATCCGGCTCGCCGCCGACATGTTGAACGACCGGCGCGATGATTTCGACCCGGCAACAGCGCGCGCCGCCGAGTTGCTTGCTGCTCAGGTCGAGCGCTTCGAGGTTCTCCTCAGCGACCTCTTGGAGATCAGCCGATATGACGCGGGATCGGTGCAGCTCGAACTCGAACCGACGAGCCTTGCCCACGTGGCAGAGGACGTGATCGCCTCGATGGAGCAGGTCGCCCACCAGCACGATACAGATCTGCGCCTGGTTGCCCCCGGCGGATACTCGCCCGTGGATCTGGACCCCCGGCGGGTGCGCCGCGTCCTTCGCAACCTCATCGGGAACGCGATCGAGCACGGCGAGGGCAAGCCGGTCGTGGTCACCGTGGACAGCAACCAGCAAGCCGTCGCTGTCGGAGTGCGAGACTTCGGCATGGGTATCGCCGCCGAGGATGCCGCACGCGTGTTCGACCGCTTTTGGCGCGCCGATCCGTCCCGCAAGCGCACCCTGGGTGGAACGGGCCTCGGCCTGGCGATCTCACTCGGCGATGCCAAGCTCCACGGGGGAGACCTCGCCGTGTGGTCGGAGCCGGGCCGCGGGGCGCACTTCGTGCTCACGCTCCCGCGCGGCGCGCACCGCACGGGACTCGCAGCGCTCCCGCTGGACTCGCCCATTCCGCTCGACCCCGGCGACGAGAACACGCTCGACGCCTTCGAGCACACCCAGCCGATATCGACGATCCCCGGCGGCGACCGAGCACCGGGAGCTCAATCATGAGGCGGCTCATCGCAAGCGTGCTGGCACTGGCCGGCATCCTCGTGCTCTCGGCCTGCGCGGGATTACCCGTCAGTGGACCGGTCACTGCCGGTCGGCCCGTCGATGAGGTGCTGACCGGCCCCGAGGTGCGCTTCTTCCCGGAAGAAGCCCAGCCCGGAGCGACTCCGGAGGAGATCGTCGAGGGTTTCCTGCTTGCCGGATCGGGCTCGAGCAATGACTGGCAGGCCGCTCGCTCCTTTCTTGCACCCTCGATCCAGTCCTCGTGGGACCCCTCAGCCGGAGTCGCGATCGTCCCTGCGGGGCAGATCGTTGCGCAGCCGGCGGTCGATGACACGGTCAGAGTCACTCTCGCTCCCGTGGCCAGTGTCGATGAGACCGGCCGCTACGAGCCGACCCTCGGCGGCACCGCGACTCTCGCTTTCGAACTGGTCGAGATAGCGGGCCAGTGGCGAATCTCGAAGGCTCCCGACGGCATCGTCCTGGACGAGAGCGTGTTCGGGACAGTTTTCCATCGCTACTCGGTGATGTACTTCGACCCGTCGTGGACGTATCTCGTTCCCGATGAGAGATGGTTCCCGACGACATCCGCTGCCGTCCGCATCACCACGGCGCTGGTCGACGAGCAGCCGAGTGACTGGCTTACCGGGGCAGTATCCACTGCTTTCACTGATGACGTGACCTCCGTCTACTCGTCAGTGCCGCAGAGCGCAGGAACTGCCCAGGTGGAGCTGTCGCCCGAGGCCCTTGCGCTGCCCCAGCTCACGATCGACCGCATGGCAACGCAGCTAGAAGCGAGCCTTGCCACCGCCGGGATCACTGAGGTGCAATTGACCGTCGACGGCGTCCCGATCGCCGCCACTCCGGTACCGACCCGGTCGACCGCGGTCACCGGCGGCCCGCTGGTGATGACCGACCAAGGCTTCGGTTTCCTCTCGGGCACCGCGATCACGGCGATTCCCGGGCTCTCGGACGCCGTCGCACGAAGCAACCCGGTTGCCGTGCAGGTGGGGCCTGATCAGGAGAGCGCAGCGGTCCGCTCAGCGGACGGTTCGGTCGCTCGTGCTGAAGCCACCGACGATGTCGTGGTCGTCGACACCCGCAGCGGGCTTCGAGATCCCGTGATCGACGCCCGGGGCTTCGTCTGGAGTATTCCTGCCCGTTCACCGGCAGCTCTCACCGCTTTCGGTCCCGGCGTCGAGTCCCCGCTTCTCTCGCAGCCGTGGGCGGCAGCCGGCGCCGCCGACGTGCAGGCCGTGTCGATCTCCCGAGACGGTACGCGCATGGCAGGCGTCGTGCGCGTTGGTGATCGCACCGAGCTGTGGCTGTCGGGCGTCATCCGAAACAACGATGGAGTCCCCGCGCGATTGGGTGAGCCGATCATTGCGGGCAGCATCGAGGGCGAGGCCGTGTCGATGGCGTGGACGGATGACGTCACCGTCGCTGTCGTCGTGCGATCAGGAACCGAGACCAACCTCGTCGAACAGGTCGTCGGGGGCGCTTCCGCAACGGTTTCCGGTCCCGCCGGCGTTTCGATCTCGACGGTTGCGACCGCCACGTCGAGCGTTCGCCTCCGTTCGGAGGAGGGTGGGCTGTACGTGCGCCGCGGCGCGAACTGGCTGCAGACCGCGGAGGGGATCTTGCTCCTCGCAGTGCAGCAGGGCACGCCGCAGCGGTGACCCGTCGGCTCCTCCCGAGCTTTCGTGTCCGCCCGGTCTTTCGGGGTATCGCTGCGGACCTCTGTTGCGAAGAGCATTCCGGCGCACGCTGGGACGGTGCCAACCTCTGCCTCCCCGAGTGCCGCGGCACGGGTGCGCGATGCAGCAGTGCAAGCGCTCTCGTGGCTGATCCCGGTCGACTGCGCTGGATGCGGCCAGCCTGACTCCCCGCTGTGTGAGCAGTGCGAGCGTGCGTTGCGCAGTGGCGGTGTGAGGCACCGGACGCTCGGGGAGTTCGCGGTGGTCAGCGCGATGGACTACGTCGGGCCCGTCGTCGGTGTCATGCGCTCGCTCAAAGCCGAGGGGCGGACCGGGCTCGCTCGCCCACTCGGGGCCGCGCTGCGCGGAGCGATGGAGGGGACGAATACCGTGGCCGGGGGATTGGTGCCTGCCATCGCGGCCGGTGCGGTCATCCCGGTTGCGATCCCGTCGTCGTCGGCTGCCCTGCGCCGCCGCGGCTACGGCGTCGTCGAGCTCATCGTCAGGGAGGCTGGGCTTCACTGCCTCCCCGCCCTCCGGAGCGTCGGCTCCGGCGTCGATCAACGGGCACTGGGTCGGGCGGCGCGGGAACGCAACACCCAGGGCATGTTCGCCGTGCGCTCGGTGCCTTTGCGGCCCGTCGTCCTCATCGATGATGTCGTGACGACCGGCGCGACCCTGCGGGCGGCGACCGATGCGTTGCGTGCGGCAGGGGCGACGGTTATCGGAGCTGTCACAGTGGCGTCCACTCCGCTGCTGTGGTCACGTGACACGCAGGGATAACCGGGGCAATGGTAGTCCCGATGTGGCGTTCTCGGAGTCGCTGAGCGCCGGGAGAATGTGCCCTCGCTGGGGTTCCTGCGAGTATGCGGACACAGCGGAAGTCGTGCGTGACAGGCAGGTGACCAGGGTCTAACGTGGGGGTGACAAGGCGACTGATGGTCCGCCCTTGGAACCGGGCGGACCGGAAACAAGGAGGTCAAGATGGACACGAACATCGTCGGCGTGGGAGTCGGTATCACCGATCGCTTCCGCTCGGTCGTCGAAGAGAAACTCGTCCGGATCGAACACCTCGCACCCCGTGCGCAGCGCATCGATGTCAAGGTCACTCACCGCACCTACCGCACGGGTCGGGTCGAAGACCACACCGTCGAGCTCACGCTCACCGGCAAGGGTCCGCTGGTGCGGGCTGAGGCAACCGATGCCGACAAGTTCACGGCGCTCGACATGGCTGTCGACAAGCTGTGCGAGCAGTTGCGCCGCGCCAAAGACAAGAGGGTGGACGCCCGAAACCACCCCCGTAAGGCGAGTTTCGACAAGGAGCGCGGCGAGCTCGACGGGATCGACATCCAGCCCGCATCGGCAGACGTGCTCCGGCGTGTGGCGACCGGCGAAGTGCCGATCGTCGACGGTGAGGACGACGAGGCATACACGCCCGTCGTCATCCGCACGAAGGAGTTCGAGGCTGAGTGGATGACTGTCGAGGAGGCGGTCGACCGGATGGAACTGGTCGGCCACGACTTCTTCTTGTTCATCAATGCCGCAACCGATCACCCCAGCGTTGTCTACCGCCGCAAGGGCTGGGACTACGGTGTGATCTCCCTCACGACAGAGGCGAGCCCGGCAGCCCTCGTGAGCTGAGTGCTCGCGGCGCTGCCGCGAGATCGAGAACGGATGCCGTGAGCCGAACAGCTCGCGGCATCCGTTCTCTCAGTCGAAGATCCCGTCGAGGATGCTGCCGATCACCAGGCCCCCGAGGATTCCTCCGACCAGGTCCGAACCGCCGCCGGTGCGGCGCCCGAAGCCCTCCATGGGGCCGCCCCATTGCGGCGGCGGTCCCGCCGCGGGACGGGATGCGTCGATGTCGCGCTGGGCATACCGCAACGCGTCACCTGCCAGCTGGGCCGAGCGGCGGGCGAACTCCATGGCCTGCTCGCGATCGTCCTCGGGGATGGTGGGGACGGTCGCGGCGGAGCCTCCGACGAGGCGGTCCAGGTCTGCCCGGACGCGCTCGGCTTCGGCAAGGCGCGTGCGCGCGTCAGCACCGATCCAGCCCCGGTGTCCAGCGATGACGTCTCGGGCTACCGCGAGCTGGCGGTCAGCGTCATCGATCGCGTTTCGCACATGGCCCAGCTCCGGGATCGGTCGGGATGCGCGTTCGAGCGCCGCTGCCACTGCCGCATCGAGTGCCGCGTTCGCTTCCCGCATCCGGGTCAAGTGCTCGAACGGATCGGTGTTCACGCCGGCGGCGGGAAGAGCAGAAAGGGCAGCCTGCAGTGCTGACATCGCCTCGATGACGGCAGGAACCTGCGGCGCGGTACGCGCCGCGATCAGATCCCCACGCGAGTCCTCCACGATCGCGCCGAGCGTCGCTTCAGCCCGGAGGGCCTCGACCTCGAATGTTTCGACGGCATCGACCAAGGTCTCGGCGCGACGAGCCGCTTCGGTGGCAGCTTCCATCGCGAGATTAGCCTGCTCCCGCTGCCCGGCTTCCCGCCGACGCTCAGCGACTCCCGCGCTGTGTTCGGCAAAGCTCAGGAGCTGTTCGGCCTCCGCGGGATTGGCGCCCACACCTTCCAACGCGCGTGTGGAGTACCTGGTGGCAAGCCGTTCGACGGTCTCACGGGCGTGCGGGATGCGTTCCCGGACACGGGCAGCGTCAGCGCGGACCCGGGCGATGATCTCCGGCGCTCGACGCGCCCGCTCGATCGGCTCGGCCAACGCCGCCATCCGGTCTTCGAGGAGGTCTTCTGCCCAGTCGCACAGCTGGATGATGCGGGTGTTGCGAGTGCGCAGTTCGTCGGCGCTATCGGGAATCTCGTCATGGTTGAGCTGGTGCAGGTGGAAGGCCTCTTGCATGTGGGTCTGCACCGAGTCGAGTGCGGCGCGCAAGTCGTCGACGGCGTTCGGTCCGAGTTCGGCTTCGGCGAACGAGACCTCGTCGACGGCAAGGCGGATGTGTTCGTCAGCCGCGACGAGCGAGCTTTGCGCGCGGCGCGCGAGGTCAGCATCCTGTTGCGCCGTCTCGGCCTGTTCACGCTTGCGTCGTCCCCAAAAACCGGCCATGCCTTGATCCTAGAATCGCGCAGCCGTGTTCGGGCTGAGTGGTCACACGCGCAGGGTGTCGATGACGCGTGAGCGCACCGCCACGAGCGCGGGCAGGAATCCCGCCAGCGCGCCGATCGCCACAGATGCGATCAGCCCGGTGATCGCGGCACGAACAGGGAAGGGTGGCACATCCTGCAGAGCGCCGAACATGGCGAGCACCATGGGTGTGCGCATGATGGCCACCGCCAGCACGATCCCGACGACACCGGCAACCGCGGTGGCGACGACGCTCTCGAGAAGGACCGCCGTGAAGATCCGGCCGGCGGTGGCTCCGAAGCTGCGGCGAACCCCGATCTCCCGGATGCGCTGACGCATCGCCACGAGCTGGATGTTGACGAGCCCCAGCCCGCCGAGCACGAGGATCAGGACGGCTATCGAACCGGTGACGAGTTCGAACATCGCCGCGGACGCTTGCGCATCGGGACGTGAACCCCAGTCGGTGCGGGTGACCGACACCTGTACCGCATCCCCGGCCGCAGCACGGACATCCGACGCCAGCAGTGCACCGACAGTCGGAACGATCTCTTCGGGCACCCACAGCTCCCAGGTGACCCCGGTATCGGCGGGCAGCGAGTCCACACGGTCCCGGTATCCGTCATAGAGCATCCAGATCTGCTTGTTCTGGTCCCACTCGCCCTCGCGCGGCGCGACGCCGACGATGGGGAACGTGCCTCCCGCGGCGCCAACCACCTCGATCGTCGGATGCGTCGTGAGCGGCGGAGCTCCCAACGCTGTCCACAGGGGGTAGCTGACCACGACGGGCGGCGCCAGCAGTCCCTCGTCACCCGGCACGAACCAGCGGCCCTCGGCAACTGTCGATCGATGGATGACGGGGTAGGCGGGGTCCACCAGCATCGTTGTGACGGGTCTGACCCACTCGGGAGTCTGTACCTGCAGGGTCACGGATGCCGCCAGCCGCGAGATCGAGGACAGATTGAACCGTGCGGCAGCGCCGGAGACGTCCTCGTCGAAGCTGTCCCAATTCATGGGACCCCCGTCGGTGGCGGATGCCGATACCGAGATCGTGGCGACGCGACCGCCGTATCGGTCTGACTGTTCCGCTGCGGCCTGCCGCTGATACTCGCCCAGTGCGACGACCGCGGTCAGCGCGGCAACCGAGACGGCGATACCGATCAGACTCAGCAGGACTCGCAGCTTGTGATGGCGCAGTTCCGCCCACGCCTCCAGGAGTGCGCCGACAAACCCGCTCATGCTGACACCGCCCCGAGCGCGGTGTCAGCGAACGCCCGATCGAGCTCGACGGGGGAGAGCACGCCGTCGGCCAGTCGCAGGTGCCGTCGTGCACGAGCGGCAACGTGAAGGTCGTGGGTGATCGTCACGAGCGCGGCGGCGCTTTCGGTCGCGATGTCATCGAGCAGCGCCATCACTGCGGCACCGGTCTCGACATCCAGTGCCCCCGTCGGTTCGTCGGCGAGGATGAGAGCCGGACGACGCACGAGGGCGCGCGCTATCGCAACGCGCTGCTGCTCGCCACCCGACAGGCGCTCGGGAGGCGCGTCGAGCCGGTGTGCCAGGCCCACACGGTCGAGCATCGCCGAGGCAAGCTCCCGGCGGCGCCAGAACTGCTTGCCGCTCGCGTATCCGAGCGGCATCTCGACGTTCTCGAGCGCTGTGCGACCGGCAAGCAGGTGAAACTGCTGAAAGACGAAGCCGACATCGCGCCCCCGCATCCGGTCGAGCCGCCCGCGTCGGATGCCGGCGACCGGCGTGCCTCGAAACTCGGCTGTTCCCGAGGTCGGCAGATCGAGCAGGCCCAGGATGTTCAGCAGCGTGGACTTGCCCGAGCCGCTGCGTCCGACGATCGCGACGTGATCTCCTGCCGAGACGGCAAGGTCAACCCCGCGCAGGATGTCGAGCGTCGACTCGTCGGGGAGTGTGACCTGCTTGGTCACACCTTCGAGTATGACAAGACTCACCAGCTCCACCCCGGATCCTCGCAGAACTGACCACCCATGCCGTCGTCGTAACAGACCGGCTCGTTCGGGGCCGCGAGACCGGGGACGAACTGGCGCACCTGCTCGCCCTCGGTCAGTCCCGAGACGACCTCGACGACGGTGCCATCGCTGACTCCGAGTCCGACTTCCCTTTCCTCGAGGGGATCGCCGGTGCCGGCATCCACCCACACCAGCCCCGTACCGGCTCCGCCGCGCACTGCCGTGACCGGCACCACGAGCGCATCATCGACCGTGGCTACCTGGATGGACAGCTCGGTCCGAAGCCCGGCAAACACCGTCTGATCGGCCGGTACGGCGCACGTGATGCTCGTCGTGCCCTCCTCGGACACCTGGACCGATAGCCCCGTGCACGCAAACGGCGCGGGGCCGCCCTGGATCGTCACTTCCCCCTCGGTCGGGGCGTTCAGCAGTCGATACAGCTGCACCGGCTCGATGGTGCTCTGCACGTGATAACGGGCGGGGCTGAGCGTCGCGATCTCGCCTCCGATGCTCGTCGCCTGGCCTTTGACCACCGCGACGGCGGTCACCTCGCCGGCTTCTGGGGCCAGCACGTCGATCGTCTTGACGGGGTAGGACTGCTTGATCGTCATCAACACCTGACCGGCCGTCACCGTCTGGCCCGGCGCGACCTTGACCTCGCTGACGGTTCCGTCGATCTCAGAGCGCACCGTCACGGCTTCGTCGCGTGCGATCGTTCCCTCAAGGGTCAGTTCGTCGATCACGCTCTGGCGCACGACGGGAACAACGGGCTCGGCGATCTGCCCTCCCGGATCGGCCGATGCTGTCGCGGTATCAGGGAAGAAGGCCATCTTCACGAGTGCCGCGGCGATTGCGCCGAAGACGATCACCAAGAGGATGGGCAACACCCATCGACGCCACACGGCCATAGACACACGCCTTCCATTCGCGACGAAGCATTCCCCCGATACGTGCGGACGGCTTCGTGTGATCCCCCGCGTGCAACCTATCCCGGCACTGTTGGCCGGGCCAAGCATGCCGGCTGACTGTCGGTGACATTTCAGGGTCTTCCCCGAGAGACTCAGGGTGCACGCCCCGCCGGCGGGGGTGAGCGCTTCCGCTGGGAGCGGACCCAGCGCACGCTAAGGTCACGGCCCGGTAACATGAGTCGGTATGTCCGCGCGCGGTTCGCGCCGGGTCGGCACTCCGGGTGCCGCCGTTGACAGATGGAGAGCTTTCCGTGGCCAATCCTCTCGAGAAACTCCTGCGTGCCGGCGAAGGTCGGCTGCTGCGGCGTTTGCAGCAGGTTGCGAAGGCGGTCAACGCCCTCGAGGATGAGTACTCGCAGCTGACCGACGACGAACTGCGGGACGAGACTGCGGAGTTTCGCGCCCGCTACGAGGCCGGTGAGACGCTCGACAAGCTGATGCCGGAGGCCTTCGCCGCCGTGCGGGAGGCAGCAAAACGGACGATCGGTCAGCGGCACTACGACGTGCAGCTGATGGGCGGCGCTGCGCTGCACCTCGGCAACATCGCGGAGATGAAGACCGGTGAGGGCAAGACGCTGGTGGCAACGCTTCCCGCCTATTTGAACGCGATCGCGGGCAAGGGCGTGCACGTGATCACGGTCAACGACTTCCTCGCCAGCTATCAGGCCGATCTCATGGGGCGCGTGTACCGGGCGCTCGGGATGACGACCGGCACGATCGTGTCGGGACAGACCCCTGAGGTGCGCCGGGAGCAGTACCTCGCAGACATCACGTACGGCACGAACAACGAGTTCGGCTTCGACTACCTCCGCGACAACATGGCCTGGCGCCGGGAGGATCTCGTCCAGCGCGGACACTTCTTCGCAATCGTCGACGAGGTCGACTCGATCCTCATCGACGAAGCCCGGACGCCGCTGATCATCTCGGGTCCCTCCGCAGGGGAGGCCAACCGGTGGTTCGCCGAGTTCGCAAAGATCGCTCGGACTCTCGAGCCGGGCGTCGACTATGAGGTCGACGAGAAGAAGCGCACGATCGGTGTGCTCGAGCCGGGTATCGAGAAAGTCGAGGACTACCTCGGGATCGACAACCTTTACGAGTCCGTCAACACCCCGCTTATCTCGTTCCTGAACAACTCGATCAAGGCGCTCGCCCTGTTCAAGCGCGACACGGACTACGTCGTCATGAACGACGAAGTGATGATCGTCGATGAGCACACCGGCCGAATCCTGGTCGGCCGTCGCTACAACGAGGGCATCCACCAGGCGATCGAGGCGAAGGAGGGTGTGCCGGTCAAGGCCGAGAACCAGACGCTCGCGACCGTGACGCTGCAGAACTATTTCCGCCTCTACGACAAGCTCTCGGGCATGACCGGTACCGCCGAGACCGAGGCTGCCGAGTTCATGTCGACCTATCAGCTGGGTGTCGTCGCAATCCCCACGAACAAACCGATGGTCCGCAAGGATCAGTCGGATCTCGTCTACAAGAACGAGCCGGCGAAGTTCGCACAGGTGGTCGAGGACATCGCGAAGCGCCACGAGTCGGGGCAGCCGGTGCTCGTCGGTACCGTCTCGGTGGAAAAGAGCGAGTACCTGTCGCGCCTGCTCGCGAAGAAGGGCATCAAGCACGAGGTGCTCAACGCGAAGAACCACGCGCGGGAAGCCGAGATCGTGGCCCGCGCCGGGCGATTGGGTGCCGTGACTGTCGCAACGAACATGGCAGGGCGTGGAACCGACATCATGCTCGGTGGGAACGCTGAATTCCTCGCGGTGCAAGAGATGAAGGCAAAGGGTCTCGATCCGGTGGAAACGCCCGACGAGTACGAGGCCGAGTGGGATGCCGTATACCAGTCCACCCGCGAGCACGTCGCCGAAGAGGCTGAAAAGGTCGTTGCCGCCGGCGGCTTGTACGTGCTCGGTACGGAACGGCATGAGTCGCGCCGCATCGACAACCAGTTGCGTGGTCGGTCGGGCCGTCAGGGTGACCCGGGGGAGAGTCGGTTCTACCTGTCTTTGACCGACGACCTCATGCGCCTGTTCCAGTCGGGGGCTGCCGAGGCCATCCTGTCGCGCACGAACTTCCCCGACGACGTCGCGATCGAGTCCGGCATGGTCTCGCGTGCGATCAAGAGCGCACAGTCGCAGGTGGAGGCCCGCAATGCCGAGCTGCGGAAGAACGTGCTGAAGTACGACGACGTCCTCAACCGTCAGCGTGAAGCGATCTATTCGGATCGTCGCCACATCCTCGAGGGTGATGACATCGCGGATCGGGTCCAGCACTTCATCGAGGACGCCATCAGCACCCTCATTGACGATCACACGGGTACGGGGCACACCGAGAGCTGGGATTTCGACGCCCTGTGGACCGAGCTCAAGACGCTGTATCCGGTCTCTCTCACGATCGACGAGGTCGTCGCCGAGTCCGGAAGCAAGGGCAAGGTCACCCCCGAGGTGCTCAAGCGCGAGATCATCTCGGATGCTCGCATCGCCTACCAGAAGCGTGAAGAGAGCCTCGGCGAGGCTGCGATGCGCGAGCTCGAGCGGCGCGTGGTGCTTCAGGTCGTCGACCGCCGTTGGCGCGACCACCTCTACGAGATGGACTACTTGAAGGACGGCATCGGCCTGCGCGCGATGGCCCAGCGTGATCCGCTCATCGAGTACCAGCGCGAGGGCTATCAGATGTTCCAGCAGATGATGGGGCAGATCAAGGAAGAGTCAGTGGGCTACCTCTACAACCTGGAGGTCGAAGTCCGCCGCGCCGAGGGCGAGAAGGCCGCCGAGGTCGAGGCGAAGGGTCTGTCTATCGCGCCCGTGGAGGGGCAGCGCCTGCAGTATTCCGCGGCCAACGACGCTGGCGAGGTCGAGGTGCGCAACGAACGCGGTCAGGTGCAGCAGGCTGCGACCAGTCGGGCTCGTCAGGCTGCGGCATCCGCGCCCGCAGCGCCGGTCGCGCCGGCAACTCCTGCCGCGCGAGGCGCGTTCGGTCAGCGCACTGATGGCGAAGCGCCCGCGCAGGCGGCCCAGCCGCCGCTGAACCGTGCCCAGCGGCGCGCTGCCGACAAGAAGAAGTAAGCGCAGGGCGCGAGCCACGCGCGGTCAGGTGGCCCGGCGGGTGCGGCATTATCCTGTACGGATGACCCACCCCCGACCGCTCGACCAGTCGAGCAAACTCAAGCACGTCCTCTACGAGATCCGGGGGCAGGCCCTGGTCGAGGCCGATCGACTTGAGGCCGAGGGTCACCGGATCCTCAAGCTGAACACGGGAAACCCGGCAGCATTCGGTTTCGAGGCTCCGTTCCAGATCGTGCGCGACATGATCGAGGCGGTCCCCGAGGCCCACGGCTACAGCGACAGCCGCGGCATCAAGTCGGCTCGGCTCGCCGTCGTGTACCGATACGAGCAGGTCCCCGGATTCCCCGCGCTCGACCCGGATGACGTCTACCTCGGCAACGGCGTCTCCGAGCTCATCACGATGACGATGCAGGCGCTCCTGGACGAGGGCGACGAGGTCTTGATCCCGGCGCCCGACTATCCGCTATGGACGGCGATGACGAGCCTGGGTGGCGGGACCCCGGTTCACTACCTCAGCGATGAGCAGAACGGCTGGCAGCCCGACATCGAGGACATCCGCTCGAAGATCACCGAGCGCACCAAGGCGATTGTCGTCATCAACCCGAATAACCCGACCGGCGCCGTCTACACGCGGGAAGTCCTCGAACAGATCGCCGACATCGCCCGCGAGCACTCTCTTCTGGTCCTCGCTGACGAGATCTACGACCGCATCCTTTTCGACGATGCGACGCACATCCCGATGGCGGCTGTCGCGCCGGATCTGCTGGTGCTCACCTTCAACGGACTCTCGAAGACCTACCGGGTCGCGGGCTATCGCTCGGGGTGGCTTGCGATCACGGGGCCGAAGGACCACGCAGCCGGCTTCCTGGAGGGAATCACCCTGCTGGCTTCGACCCGGCTCTGTCCGAATGTTCCGGCGCAGTACGCCGTGCAGGCTGCGCTGTCGGGAGTCCAGTCGATCGACGCGTTGATCGCACCCACGGGACGCTTGCACGAGCAGCGGGATGCCGCCTGGGAGGCGCTGGAGTCGATCCCGGGCGTGAGTTGCGTCAAACCGGAAGGGGCGCTGTACGCCTTCCCGCGCTTCGATCCGAACGTTTACGACATCCGGGATGACGCGAAGCTCGTGTATGACTTCCTTGTCGCCGAGAAGGTGCTGCTCGTGCAGGGGACGGGGTTCAACTGGCCGACCCCTGACCACGTGAGGATCGTGACGCTTCCCGAGTCTCGAGTGCTCACCGAGGCGATCGAGCGGCTCGGCAACTTCCTCTCGTCGTACCGGCAATAGGGCGCGGTGCCGTTTCCGGCGTCGTCACAGCAGGGCGAGCGAGGTGGTGCGCCACCGACCGTCCATGCCCTCCAGGCGCAGGGCGACCGCGCGGGTGCGCGCGGGGCCACGGACGATGACGACGCCCTCGACGATGCCGTCGGCGGGAGAAGAGTGGCGCACGGAAACGATCTGATGCACGGGACGTTTCGCCGGGATGCCGCGGGCGCTTCGTGCGCGGGCGGCGAGGTTGGCCCGGGTGACGAGTTTCCGATACGCATCCTCGGTCAACCACCTGGCGAGTTGGTCGACCTCGCGAACGCCCGCGAAGATCTCCAGGACCCCACGCGAGATGTTGCGCAAGAAAGTCTCGGGATCGGGGAGGTCGGCGGTGCTCGTGCGCTGTGGCGCGAAGTACTGGTTCAGCTCGGCCGCTTCGTCTGCCGCGCGGTACGCGCGTGCGAAGTTCGGATGCGTCGTCGCCATGAGATCTCACTCTCGACCGGTAACAGGATGTCGAGAAGTAGAGCACACGGCAGGTGCTCGGTGGGGGTCGGGGCCTCGCTGTGGACAGTTTCTCATCGACTCCTCATCTGGGACGTACGCTCGCCCCGTGCGATGGGACCGGCTGTTCGATGACCTCGAAGCTCAGGCATCCGCCGAGTGGGAAGCCGAGCGCGCCGCCCTCGCCTCCGAGTCCGAGCGGGTGCGCCTCTCGCGCGTATCGCTGCGGGATCGGCTTCTCGTGCTGCGAGATGCCCAGGCTCAGGTGGGGGCGCACCTGACTGGTGGCGGCGGTGTCGAAGGGCGGGTCGTTGCGGTTGGTGCCGACTGGTTCGCGGTCGACCGAGGACCGTCGTCAGTGAGCATCGTTCCGCTCGCTGGGCTCACGGGGCTCCGGATGCCGCACGCCGACCTCCTACACAGTGCCGCGGGGCACGCGGGGCAAGCCCTCCGGGAGCGGTTGGATCTGGGTTTCGTCCTGCGGGACCTCGCGCGCCGTCGCGTTCCCGTTCTGGTCGAGCTGTTCGGGGGCGACTCCCTGACCGGAACGGTGGACCGGGCCGGTGCCGATCACTTCGACCTTGCCCTTCACGACCTCGATACCCCGCGGCATCCGTCGGCGGTGACCGGCTTTCGGATGGTTCCGTTCGGCGCGCTCGCGCAGCTAGTCGTGGCAGCCGGGGACTCGGGGCTCTGACCGGGAGAAGCCTGGTGGGTCAGTCGGGGTTGCGAATGGCGCCGGTGCCCCACAGCTCGGGGAAGCTCGCGGTTTGAGACTGGTGCCACAGTGCCATGCGGCGGGTCTGCTCGACCTGATCGTCGAGGTAGGCCTCGACGCTCGTCTCGTCGATGCGCCACTGCCCGCTCTCGCCCACACGCATCCCGCGGAGCTGTCCGGCCAGGACGAGAGCCACCACGTCATCGACCTCGATCGCGAGCACTTCGGCGACCTGCGAGGGCGTCAACAGGCGCGCGTCGGCAGCGGGAGGATGGGGCATGTCCCCATTATGACGCCGGGCTCGGACAGGGCGGCGCAGCAGCACATGCTGTGGATAAGCGCGGCAGCCTTTCGCGTGCCTCGGCCACCATGGTTCGCATGTTCTCCCCGTCTCGTACGCCCCGGCGCCCCGCGTGGGCCGACCTACGGTTCCTTGTCGGCATCATCCTGGTTCTGGCTTCCGTCGTTGGTGTGTGGTTCATCGTGTCGGTGGCGCGTCAGACCGAACCTGTCTACGTCGCCGTCCGTGCAATCGTTCCCGGCGAGCCGGTAGCCGCAACCGACCTTGCCGTCGTGGACGTTGCTCTGGGAACTGCATCTGACGCCTACCTCGGGGCAGATGATCTCGGCGACGGCCTCGTTGCGGCTCGGACGGTCTCGGCCGGAGAGCTCGTACCCGCCGATGCCCTCGTGACCGATGACAGTACGCGTTCGACGACGGTCGTCGTGCGCAGCGCTGCCGAGGTGCCGGGATCTGTCGTGGCCGGATCGACCGTCGAGCTGTGGGCAGCACCGCGCCTGGATCAGTCGCGCTTCGATACGCCACGCATTCTCGTGGCTGACGCGACAGTCGTCAGTGTCAGCCGGGACGACTCACCGCTGGCGGGGGGAACGGCAGCGGTCGAGCTGGTGATCCCCCGAGCCGATGTCGCAGCCGCGCTTGCCGCGATCGCCGATGGTTCGGCGCTCTCGGTCATCCCCTGGACCCCGGGGCAGCAATGAGGACTCTCATCGCGCTGGATGAGCCCCACGCGACACGGCTGGCTGATGAGCTCTCGCGGCTCGGATGGGACGTGATGGCGGTGCCGGTGACGGCCCCCGGGATCGCGGCTGCCCGCGGCGGAGTCCGCGACGCCGGCGATCAGGAGCTCGACCTTCTCGTCGTCGCTGCGCGCCACGACACGCTCACGCGTGAACTCGTGACAGTGTGCGATCGGGAGGGGATCCGAATCGTCCCGGTGGGTGAGGGAGAGGCGCCGGCGCGCATCGCTCAGGCATTCGGACTCGGCGTCCCGATGTCGCCTCGCGCTTCCGGTCGCGAGCTCGTGCGCGCCCTCCGGGACCCGCTGCCCGCCGCGCCCGCCCCGCGGGCCGGGCAACGCGTCATTGCCGTATGGGGCCCGGCGGGGTCGCCCGGTCGCTCAACGATCGCGATCGAGCTGGCGGTGGAACTCGCCCGCGACCGTGACGTCGCCTTGATCGACGCCGACTCCCACGCGCCGTCGATAGCGTTGGCGCTGGGGCTCCCCGATGAAGGCCCGGGGTTCGCCGCCGCATGTCGCCAGGTGAACCGCGGCGCTCTGGATGTCGCCGAACTCGATCGAATCGCCCTGCGGCTCGGTCGCGGGCCGCAGGTTCTTACCGGCATAAATCGTCCATCGCGCTGGCCGGAATTGCGTGAAGATCGTGTGCGCGCCGCACTTGCGGTATGCCGCGAATGGGCGGATGTCACTGTCGTCGACGTGGCGGCGCCGCTGGACCGCGACGAAGAGATCGTGAGTGATCTCGCGGGGGACAGGCGCAACGCCGCAACGATCGCCGCACTCCAGGAGGCTGATCTCATTGTTGCCGTGGCCGCTGCGGATCCTGTCGGCATCAGCCGTTTCGTTCGCGGCTATGCGCAGCTACGCGAGACAGTGGGAGCGACACCGATCGCGGTGGTCGCGAATCGGCTGCGCCCAGGCGCCCTGGGCATCGACGCGCGTGGTCAGGTGCGCCGAAGTCTCGACCGGTTCGCCGGCATCCGTGACGTATGGTTCGTGCCGCAAGATCCGCGCTCGGCCGACGCCGCGCTCCTGGCCGCCCGCCCGATCGCGGATGTTGCCCGGAGATCTCCGATCGTGTCCGCCGTGCGGCGCTTTGTGAGCGAGGCGCTCGCCGTCGATACTCGCAAAGCTGCGTAGTTCGAGCAGCCGCGCCAGGGCTCTAGGCTGAAACGATGTCGACCCTCAGCGATCTCGTCTATGCCCAGGGGCGTTCCACCGGCGCGGATGTCGAATGGCTCCACCGCCTGGCCGGGGATGGTCAGCTCTTGGCCGATCTCGCCTTCGCCGACATCGTCATCTGGGTTCCGACGACAGATGACTCGTTCGTCGCTGTCGGCCACGCCCGCCCCAGCGGAGCTGCGACTCTGTTCTACCGGGACATCGTTGGTGATCCGGTTCGCCCCCAGTGGCGGACCCAGATCCGCGAGGCGTTCTTCTCGGGAATGATCGTCGACTCGGCATCTCCGGACTGGTTCGAAGAGACCCCGACCCGGGTGCGTGCGGTCCCTATCGTGCGGGGTTCGGGCGCAGGGCGGACGACGGTGGGAGTCCTGACCCGCCACACCAATCTCGGTGAGACGCGCACTCCTTCGCGCCAGCAGATCACCTTCAACGAGTGCGCGGATGACCTGTTCGGAATGGTCGCCTCGGGTGACTTTCCCGACCTCAGTGCACCAACCGCTCCGCGTCGGGGCGCTCCTCGGGCCTCGGATGGCCTCGTGCGCCTCGACGTCGATGGGACCGTGACGTTCGCGAGCCCCAACGCACTCTCGGCGTTCAACCGGATGGGATTCGAAGACGAGCTCGAGGGAGAGTCGCTCGTCGAGGTGACGACGGAGATCCTTCCGGAGAAGCGCCAGTTCGACGAATCCCTTCCGTTGGTGGTGACGGGGCGCGCACCCTGGCGTGCCGACATCGAGGCGCGCGGCGTGACGGTGAGCCTGCGCACGATCCCCCTCCGTGATCACGGGACCCGCATCGGAGCGATCGTCCTGTGCCGCGACGTCACGGAGCTGCGCCACCAGGAGCAAGAGCTCATCACCAAGGATGCGACGATTCGCGAGATTCACCACCGGGTCAAGAACAACCTGCAAACAGTCGCGTCGCTCCTTCGCATTCAGGCCCGTCGTTCGCACACGGAGGAGGCCCGAGAAGCGTTGACGCAGGCGATGCGTCGTGTGTCTGCAATCGCTGTCGTGCACGACACCCTGTCTGAAGGACTCACGCAGCGCGTCGATTTCGACGATGTCTTCGATCGTGTTCTCAAGCTCGTCGCCGAAGTCGCGGCCGCGCCGACGACGCGCGCGCGGACTCGGTCTGTGGGGCGCTTCGGCACCCTGCCGAGCGAGTACGCCACGCCCCTGGCCCTGGCCCTCACCGAGTTGGTGACCAACGCTGTCGAGCACGGCCTCGCTGGAAAAGAGGGCGATGTCGAGATCGAGGCCGAGCGCGACCCCGAACGGCTCCTTGTGCGTGTTCGCGACAACGGCGTGGGCCTGCCGGAAGGTCAGGTCGGCCGGGGCCTGGGTACGCAGATCGTGCGCACCCTCATCCAGGGGGAACTCGGCGGCACGATCGATTGGCACACGCTCGTCGGAAGCGGCACGGAGGTCACGATCGACATCCCGTTGCGCTACATCGCGCTCGATTGACGACCGCCTGACGCCGTCGCGACCGAGGTTGTCAGCTGGCGCGGCGCGCGCGGGCAGCGCGGCGCTTGAGGGCGCGGCGCTCGTCCTCGGAGAGGCCGCCCCACACACCCGAGTCCTGGCCGGACTCCAGGGCGTACTGCAGGCAGATTTCGGTGACGGTGCACCGGGCGCACACGGATTTTGCCTTCTCAATCTGGTCGACCGCTGGACCCGTGTTTCCTACCGGGAAGAACAGCTCGGGGTCGACAGTCAAGCAGGCGGCCTTGTCGCGCCAATCCATAGGGGTGCTCCTTGATGGGGAATGAGCATCGGGCCACGGGGGCGGTCGGATACTCTATGAGGTGTACGAGAAGATGTCTCGTCCCACGACCTTGTGGGAGCACACGGCTTTATCCATCGTCCCACAGCCGTTCACCCGAATCAAGGGTTCATTCGTGAGGACGGTGTAAGAACGTCATGCGCGGGCCGAGAGTGATCGGGAGGTCAATGCAGTGATGCGCTCGATGATTGCCGCTCGAGCGGCCGGCGCGATCGTGCTGCTGGAAGCAGCGGGGCTCGGCGCGCTCGCGGCCTGGGAAGCCGTTGCGGTCATCGCCGGCGACACCGCGGCGCTCGACAGCGCGATTGCCCTGATCGTGCTGACGCTGGTCGGGGCCGCGATCGTGGCAGTGTTCGGTATCACGACGTGGCGAGGGTTGTCGTGGGGGCGCTCGGGAGCGATCGTGACGCAGTTGCTGATCCTTGCCGTCGCCCTCGGCGCTGCAACGGGCCAGTACGCGCATCCGGTCACGGGTGTGGTGATCGCCATCCCGGCGGTCGTCGCCCTCGTGCTCCTGGTGATAGCGCTTCGCGGCGCGGCCGCGAGTGCGCGCGCGGACTCGGAGGCCGGTCGCTCCGGTGAATCGGCGTAGTCAGCGGCGCCACCGAGCGGCTCAGCGGCTCAGCGGCTCAGCGGGCTGCAACTCGGCGAACTAGAGACCGAGCAGGCCGCGGATACGGGCAACGTGCCCCGTCGCCTTGACGTTGTAGAGGGCGTGCGTGATGACGCCGTTCTCGTCCAGGACGAAGGTCGAGCGCAGAACCCCCTCCGTCGTCTTGCCGTACATCGTCTTCTCGCCCCACGCCCCGTAGGCCTCGTGGACGGCACGGTCGGGGTCGCTCAACAGGTCGTACGGGAGCGCGTCGCGTTCGCGGAACGCCCGGAGCTTGGCGGGAGCGTCGCGCGAGATGCCGAGCACGACGTACCCGGCGCTGCGAAGCGGCGCGACACTGTCGCGGAAGTCGCAAGCCTCCGTCGTGCACCCCGGCGTCATCGCCTGCGGGTAGAAGAAAAGAATGACGCCCGTGCCCCGAAGATCGTGAAGTGAGACATCCGTCTCGTCCTGGTTCACGAGGGTGAAGTCGGGGGCCGCGGTACCGGGTTCTAGACGCACTGTCATACGTCAACCCTAGAGCCGCCCGTTCCTCGCCGCGCTCTCGACAGGGTCCTCAGCGCTCAGGACGATCTGCGAAGGTCGTGAGCAGCCGCTGCAGTGAATCCAGCCGCGCTGCCGCCCCCGGACCCAGGCGTCCCGCCGCGACAGCCTCCGAGATGGCGCAATCGGGCGCGTCCGGCAGGTGGGTGCATCCACGCGGACACTCCCGCGCGACCTCGGCAAGGTCGGTGAATGCCCGCAGGATGTTGTCGGGATCGACGTGACCGAGCCCGAAGGAGCGTACGCCGGGGGTGTCGACGACCCATCCCGTGCCTGAGGGGGCCTCGTAGCGCAATGAGACCGTGGAACTCGATGTGTGTCGTCCCCGACCGGTGACCTCGTTGACATGTCCCGTCGCGCGATCGGCGCCGGGAACCAGAGCGTTGACGAGAGTCGACTTACCCACCCCGGAGTGTCCGACGAAAACGGTGCTGTGCCCAACCAGTGCGGCACCGATCCGCTCGAGCGGGATGTCCGAGCGCGCGCTGGTGAAGACCTCGAGGTCGAGTCCGGCAAAGTGCGACAGGAACTCTGCCGGGTCAGACAGGTCGGTCTTCGTGATGACCATCAGGGGACGGATGCCGGCATCCAACGCGGCGACGAGGTACCGGTCGACCAGGCGGGGGCGCGGCTCTGGATCTGCGGCGGCGATCACGATGAGCATCTGATCGGCGTTGGCGACGATGACGCGCTCCACCTGATCGGTGTCGTCGGCGCTTCGCCGCAGGAGAGACGTGCGCGGCTCGATCCCGACGATCCTGCTGAGCGTTCCCTCATCTCCCGAGGTGTCTCCCACGACCCGGACGCGATCACCGGTGACGATCGCGGTGCGGTGCAGCTCGCGTGCCCGCGCGGCCGTCACCTGGCGTTCGGCATCCGTGTCCTCGCCGACGAGCACCGCGTAGCGGCCGCGGTCTACCCCCAGGACCCGTGCGATCTCGGCATCCGCGTGGCTGGGGCGGCGCTTCGTGCGCGGCCGGTTGGCCTTGGGGTTCGGCCTGACGCGGATATCGCTCTCGTCCATGCCGAGTTCATCGTCATCATCGATGTCCCCGAGCCAACTCACTCCGCGTCATTCCCTTCGAGCATCGAGGTCCACAGGTCGGGGAACTGCGGCATGGTCTTCGCGGTCGTTCCGATGTCATCGACGACGACGTCATCGACGGCGAGACCGATCAGAGCGCCGGTTGTGGCAATACGGTGATCGTGGAACGCTTTCCACACCCCACCGTGGAGCGGCTGGGGAATAACGCGCAGACCGTCCTCGAGCTCTTCAGCGGTACCGCCGAGCGCGCGCAGGTTTCCGACGAGCGCTGCGATGCGGTCGGTTTCGTGGCCGCGGATGTGACCCACGCCGGTGATCGTCGTCGGTTCCGCGGCGAAGGCGGCAAGCCCGACGATCGTGGGCGTCAGCTCGCTCGCTGCCGACAAGTCGATCTCGATACCCCGGATGCCGCGGCCCGCAGCGACGGTGAGGGCCCCACCACGACGCGTGACGCGGGCACCCATGTCGTGCAGGATCGACCCGAGCATCGCGCCTGGCTGTGTGGAGTGCGCGGGCCAACCGGTGATCGTGACGGTGCCGCCGGTGACCATGGCAGCTGCCAGGAAGGGGGCGGCGTTGGACAGGTCGGGCTCGATGGCCACGACTTTGCCGCGGGGCGGCTGCGGCGGGACGATCCACTCGCGCGGGGAAGGCCGCTCGACATGCACACCGCGGTGCGCGAGGCATTCGATCGTCATGTCGATGTGCGGCATGCTCGGTAGCCGCGACCCAGAATGAATGAGGTGAAGACCCGTGTCGAAACGGGGCGCCGCGAGCAGCATCCCGGACACGAACTGGCTGGAGGCGCTCGCGTCGATCACGACTTCGCCGCCGCGGATGTGGCCGTGACCGCGAACCTGGAAGGGAAGCGCCCAGCGGCCCTCGTCGTCGACATCGACGCCCACGTCGCGAAGCGCCCTGATCATCGCTCCCATCGGTCGGTGCAGCGCGCTCTCGTGCGCGGTCAGCATCACATCGCCCTCGGCCAGCCCAGCAATGCCCGCGATGAACCTCATGACAGTGCCCGCTTGACCGCAGTCGACTGTCGCGCCGCGAAGCCCGGAAGAGGTCGCGCCGACCGATCCGGATGCGCTGGGAGGGGTGACGACCAGGTCAGGCCCGAAGGGGCTGTCGCCCTCGACGGCTTCCACCTGGACGCCCAGCGCCGTCAATGCTGCCACCATGCGCACCGAGTCGTCGGAGTGCAGCGGAGCGTGGAGGGTGCTCGGAGCATCGGCAATCGCCGAGAGGATCAGTTCGCGATTCGTCAGCGACTTGGATCCTGGGACCGCCAGACGGGCGGCGACCGCTTCCACCGCGCGCGGAGCTGACCAGCCGGATTCTCCGGAACCGGTCGGGGTGGAATATCTCTGGCCGCTCATCGGTTCCTAGCCTAATGAGGGACGGAAGGAGCCCGATGACGATCGCTATGGCGCCGGACGTAGACTGGCGCGTGATGACTGAACAGGCCGACGCGCCGGCCGACCCGCGCACGCAGTTCGAAGAGCAGGCCCTGCCGTTCATGGACCAGCTCTATGCAGCTGCGATGCGAATGACGCGCAACCCGGCAGATGCTGCAGATCTTGTGCAGGAGACCTTCGTCAAGGCCTACGCCTCATGGTCGAGCTTCACACAGGGAACGAACCTGAAAGCATGGCTTTACCGCATCCTGACGAACGCGTACATCAACACGTACCGCAAGAAGCAGCGGGAACCCTACCAGAGCGCTATCGAGGATCTCGAAGACTGGCAGCTCGGCGGGGCAGAGTCCACGACCTCAACGCGTACGCGGTCGGCGGAAGCCGAAGCGATCGACCACATGCCGGCATCCATCGTGAAGGACGCGCTGCAGTCGATTCCCGAGGACTTCCGTCTCGCGGTCTACCTCGCCGACGTCGAAGGCTTCGCGTATCAGGAGATCGCCGACATCATGAAAACCCCCATCGGCACCGTGATGAGCCGTCTGCATCGTGGCAGGCGGATGCTGCGGGAGCTGCTGGCCGAATATGCGACCGAGCGGGGCATCTCGGTCGCCGCCTCGAGGAGCGACACATGACTGACTGCGGCTGCGCAAAGGCCACGCGGGACTTGGAGGAGTACCTGCGAAACGAGGTATGCAAGACCGAGCATGCCGACATTCGAGAGCATCTCGAGCACTGCCCGGCCTGCCGCGAGGAGGCGCTCGTAGCAACCACTCTGACCGAGGCTGTCGCACGAGCGTGCAAGGAGACAGCTCCCGAGGAGCTGCGCGACCAGGTAATTTCAACGCTGCGCGCCGCACAGGCGGCTCATCACTGATCCACAGGATCGCCCTCTCCACGTCGAGCACATGGCTGTAGTGTTTCGGCGCGACCGTGTGAACGGGAGGTGCGCCGGTGGCTGCTGTCGAGCATGCACAGCCCGATCTCGCTGCGTCACGACGCCTGAGCGTCGTCAGACGCTACATCACGGAACACGTCGTCGCGGTGTCAGCCGCGGGCCTCGTCCTGGCGTGCGCAGCTTTCACCGGAACGTTGTGGGGCGACGACGGATCGCTTTGGGGCGTGGGACCGGTCGCGGTCTTCTCCCAAGGCCGCTGGTGGACGCCGCTGACGGCGATCTTCGTTCCAGACTCCGCTGTTGACACGATCCTCACGATTCTTCTTGCGCTGACGGGCTTCGCCTACGCCGAGAGGCTGCTGGGCCGCCTCCGGCTGCTCGGGGTGACGCTTGTGGTTGCCCTCGCCGGCAACCTCGTAGCCACGGCCGTCCACGCCCTCCTGTGGACGGTGTCAGATCTGCGTCCCGTCGAGGCGGCGGAAACACCGGTGCTTGACCCGGCAACCGCGATGGTCGGTGCACTCATGGCTGCCTCTGCACTGGCATCCGCCCTCTGGCGTCGCCGCATCCGGGTCGTCGGTTTCGCCGTGTTGGCCATGTTCGCCCTCTACGCCGGTGACACCGACGCGTGGTACCGCCTCGTGGCCGCAGTGCTCGGGCTCCTGGTGGGGCTGTGGCTCGTTCGCGGAACCCCACGACGTTCCTGGCACCGATCATCCACGCGAGAGACGCGCTCCATCACGGCACTGGTCGTCGCGGTGACGGGCCTCGGTCCGCTCGCGGCGGTACTGGCCGGCGGCGGTCGGGGGCCGCTGTCGTTTGCCGTGTCGTTCTTCACCCAGTACGACGAGAACCTCATCGACCTGTGCGCGACACGGTACAGCCCGCTTTGTGACCATCAGCTCGCTGTCGTGGTGACGCGCGGCGTCGGCCCGGGTTTGATGGCGCTCGTGCCGGTCGCCCTGCTGCTGGTCGCCGCCCTCGGCCTACGCCGTGGTCGGCGTTCTGCGCTCGTCCTGGCGGTTGTGGTCGAGGCGCTGATCGGTGTCCTGGCGATCTGGTCCGTCATCGCGGGAACCGTCTCGGTCGGCCCCTGGGGCGATCCGACCTGGCTGGAGTACGGGCTGTGGGCTGTCGCGGCAATCGGGGTGTCACTGGCCATGGCCTGTGCGCTGGTCGTGCTGCGGCGATTCTTTCCCGTCCGGGCAGATCGTCGCGCTGTGCTGTGGTTCACCGGAACGGTCAGCGCCACTCTTGCTGCCTGCGCTGCAACCCACCTCGTCGCCGAGTCGATCTTCCGGCAGACCTACGTTCAGCGCGTCAGTGTCACCGACCTTCTGGTCGAGACGCTGCGCCGGTTCGTCCCGCCATCGTTCCTGCGCAACCTCGGGCAGCCGCCATACCCTACTCACGGTGCCGCGCTGCTGATCTACCAGTGGGTGGGTGTCCTGTTCTGGGCGGTCTTCATCGTCGCGATGCTGCGGATGTACCGATTCCCGCAGCACGCTGTCGTCGCCGACGACGAGCGCTATCGCCGGTTGCTTCGCCGCGGCGGCGGAACCCTCGGGTTCATGGGAACCTGGCGCGGAAACGACCACTGGTACACCGCCGACGGCACAGGAGCCGTGGCGTTTCGGCGGGTGGGCGATGTTGCCCTCGCTATCGCGGACCCGCTGTGTGTGCCCGGTCAGCGCGATCAGACGGTGCGGGCGTTTGTTGATCATTGCGCAGATCAGGGATGGTCGCCGGCCTTTTACAGCATCCATGACGAGTTCCTACCGATCTTTCGGGAGATGGGCTGGGCCTACACATCGGTCGGTGAGGAGACAGTGATGGTACTCGCCGAGCTCACACTGACGGGGAAGGCCTGGCAGAAGGTGCGCCAGCCGATGACGCGGGCTGAGCGAGACGGGTTTGTTGCACTGTGGACGCGATGGGATGACCTCACTGCTGACCAGATCGCCCAGATCAGAGAGATCGACGAGCAATGGGTCGCCGACAAGGCCCTCCCCGAGCTCGGCTTCACGCTCGGGTCGATCGAGGAGGCGAAGGACCCGGATGTGGCGCTGGTACTCGCGGTCGACCCCGAAGAGCGTATCCAGGTCGTGACGAGCTGGATGCCGTCGTGGCGATCGGGTCGACGCGTGGGGTGGACCCTCGACTATATGCGCCGCCGCGTCGACGGTCCCAACGGTCTCATGGAGTTTGTCATCGTCAAGACCGCGCTTCGAGCCAAGGATGACGGGCTGGAGGTAGTGAGCCTGTCTGGTGCTCCGCTGGCGAGTAAGCCGGGCGGCGCCGCTGAAAGCGACCGCACGCTGCTCGCATCGCTTCTCGAACAGGTGGCTGCCGCACTCGAACCGGCGTACGGCTTCGCGTCTCTCTTCCGCTTCAAGAGCAAGTTCCGGCCGGAATATCGCACGCTGTACCTCGCGTACAGCGACCCCGTGGAACTTCCGGGCATCGGTATCGCAGTGTTGCGTGCTTACCTATCGGAGCCGTCGGCTCGCGAGCTCGTCGCAGTGGCCCGGGCCGGATACGGCGGTGCTCGATGAGACAGTGGTTCCTGACGCTCGAGCTGATCGATAGCCCGATCCTCGGTGTCCTGTGCGCGATCGTCGTCGCGTTGGCCGTTGTGATCGCGTGGCCCGCCCCGAGACATCCGTGGCGCTGGCTGATCGCCCTGGTCGCTGGCTGTGTCGGCGGCTTTCTCCTCGCCGTGGTCGCCGAGGCTCTCGGCGCCTTCGACGGACCGTTACCCGATCACGCGGCGCTGTGGATCGGTGCAGGCTCCGGGTTCGCGGTCGCCGGCCTTGTCGTCGCGTTCACCCGTCCCTGGTGGCGGGGTCTGCTCGCCGTCGTCATGGCTGTGGCGGCGCTGATGGCCGCGGCGCTCGGGGTCAACTCGTCATACGGGCTGACGCACACGCCGGCGGCAGTCTTTGGCATCCAGGCACTGGATGACCTCCCGCTTCCCGCACTCACGACCTCGACAGATGACCCCGCGACCCTCTACGCCACCTGGGCGGCGCCCGCGGACCTGCCGGCGACTGGTCGAGTCAGCGCCCTATCGGGCGAGGACCGCATCCCCGCCGAGGGGTATTCGCCGAGGGATGCTGCGCTCTACCTTCCGCCTGCTGCTCTTGTCGCCAACCCGCCGAGGCTTCCGCTCATCGTCTTCATGATGGGTCAGCCGGGCACCCCCGACCCGACGAGTATCGCTGCCGCGCTCGACAGGTTTGCTGCAGCTCACAACGGGCTTGCGCCCATCGCGGTCGTCGCGGACCAGCTGGGTGCCATCGATCGGGACCCCGCGTGTCATGATTCCGCGACATACGGCGCTGTCTCGACGTATTTCACGACGGACATACCCGCGTGGGCTGTGGCGCATCTCAACGTCACGGCCGATCGCTCACGCTGGGTCATCGGAGGCTATTCGAACGGAGGGTCCTGCGCCTTCGCGTGGGGCGCGCAGGACCCGCAGATCTGGGGAAACGTGATGGACATCTCGGGCAATGAGTATCCGGGATCAGAGCACGTCCAGCAGACCATCGATGAGGTCTTCGCCGGGGATGCCGCTGCATTCCAGGCCGCGTCGCCCAGCGCGGCTCTGGTTGCTCGCGCAGGCCAGTACGCCGGGCACGTCGCCGTGTTCACGCACGGCGATCAGGACACCGTGTTCGGGCCGGGTCAGGTCTCGAATGCTGCCCTGGCCTCGGATGCCGGGTTCACGGTGTTCTCCGACACCATCGCCGGTGCAGGCCACGGTGGCGAGGCCCTCGACGGAGGCCTGGACTTCGCGCTTGACTCTCTCGCACCCCGTCTGGGCCTTGCTCCGCCCGCTGGCTGAGTGCTTGGCGCGAAGGTCACGCCAGTCCACGTCGTCTACGGCACGAAGACGCGAAGCGCCCGCGGCGCGACATCGATCTCGACAGGAAGAGGGCCGATCGGGTCACCGTCGGCGTAGGCGGTGACACCCAGCGCTCTGAGGCGGACCGTCCGGGCTCGGTGCATGCTCACCTCGGGGACATCTCCATGCGTTCCGCGGTAGACGCGGGGAAGGAGGCGCAGAAAGCGCGCGCGCCGCGTGGGGCGGACGAGGACGACATCCAACTCGCCATCTGCGGCGTCTGCCCGAGGCGCTATCTGCACGCCACCGCCATAACTGGTTCCGTTGGCAACCGCCGCCATCAGAAGAGGGCCGTCGTGCCGCGTCACAGCGCCTTCGACATCCGTCAATTCGACCTCGTACGCGAAGCTGCGCAGCGCGACCAGCTCCCGCAGGATTGCGATGGTGTATCGCGACGAGCCGCGAGGCCACCGCATCCGGTTGGCGCGGTCATTGACCCGCGAGTCGAAGCCGCTGGCCAGAACCGACCCGAAGTAGACGTCAGGCTGGCCCTGGCGACGGATGCGTGCGAGGTCGATCTCGCGGGTCACACCCCGGGCGATCGCGTCGGCAGCATCGTCAGGGCGCATCTCGCGGATGCCGAGCATCTCGGCGAGGTCGTTGCCCGTTCCCGCCGGGATGATGCCCAGCGGCGTCGCGCCGTGCGCCAAAACCTGCATCGCCAGAGACAGCGTTCCGTCGCCGCCGACAACAGCCACTGCATTCGTGCCCAGTCGCACCGCCTGTTTCAGTAACTCCGTCGACTCGGCAGCGCTGCCGCCGCTGATCACGGTTGCGCGGATGCCGTGCTCGCGCAGCCGCTCTGCGGCCCGGTTCGCAATCGTGCCACCCGTTCCGGCTCGAGCCGCCGGATTGACCAGCACGGTGACGTTCAGAGGGTGAGCGCCTTCTGCATGATCTCCGCCTGCTCAGCGGCATGCACCTTCGGGGAGCCGGTTGCGGTGGATGCCGCGGCGGCACGGGACACACGACGGATCGTGCGACCGTGCAGGTGCTTGACCACCTCGAGGGCGATGAAAGGCCAGGCCCCTTGGTTCTCGGGCTCGTCCTGCACCCACACCAACTCGGCGTTCGGGTACTCGTCGATGACGCGATTGAGGTCCTCGACCGGTGCCGGATAGAACTGCTCCAAGCGCACCAGGGCGATCTCGGGGTTCGGGTTCTTCTCGAGTTCCGCCTTCAGATCCCAGTGAATCTTGCCCGCGTGCAGCAGGACGCGCTTGACGGCGCTCTTGTCGATACCGCGATCGTCGTCGAGCACCGGCTCGAACCTGCCACCCACGAAGTCTTCAACGGGGCTTGTCGCACCGCGAAGACGCAACATCGCCTTCGGGGTGAACACGATGAGGGGCCGGCGCGGGCGGGCGTAGGCCTGACGGCGAAGCAGATGGAAGTAGGAGGCCGGTGTCGATGGCCGCGCCACGATCATGTTGTCTTGAGCGCACATCTGCAGGTAGCGCTCGATGCGAGCCGACGAGTGATCGGGGCCCTGTCCCTCGTAACCGTGCGGCAGCAGCAGCACGACGCTCGACTGCTGACCCCACTTCTGGTCAGCGGACGAGATGAACTCGTCGATCACGGACTGGGCGCCGTTCGCGAAGTCGCCGAACTGCGCTTCCCACAGCACGAGCGTGTCGGAGCGTTCGACGGAGTATCCGTACTCGAAGCCCATCGCGGCGTACTCGCTGAGAAGGGAGTCGTAGATCCAGAAGCGTCCCTGTGATTGGGAGAGGTTCACCAGCGGCAGCCACTCCTGACCGTTGGCGCGGTCGTGGAACACGGCGTGACGCTGCACGAAGGTCCCGCGTCGCGAGTCCTGCCCGACCATGCGGACGTTCGTGCCCTCCACCAGGAGCGAACCGAACGCGAGGAGCTCGCCGAACGCCCAGTCGATGCTGCCGTTGCGGCTCATGTCCTGGCGCTTGTCGAGCAGCTGCTGCAGCTTCTGATGAACAGTGAAGCCATCGGGCTTGTTGACGAACGCGTCTCCGATGAGCTGTACGACATCGCGCGACACGCCGGTCGTCTCGGGCTCGCCGATGGTGTCGATCGAGCCGGTCATCGGGGCGCCCGCCACCGGAGAAGAACCGGTCTCGGCGGCGTGTGTCTCGGCGAAGGCCTGCTCCAGGCGATCCTGGAAGTCCTTCTTGGCCTGCTCGTACTGCTCTTCCGTGATATCACCGCGGCCGACGAGCGACTCGGTGTACAGGCGGCGCACCGACCGCTTCGCCTCGATGAGGTTCGTCATGAGCGGCTGGGTCATCGAGGGGTCGTCGCCCTCGTTGTGCCCACGCCGGCGGTAGACGACCAGGTCGATGACAACATCGCGGTGGAACCGCTCGCGGTAGGCGAAAGCGACCTGCGCGACCCGCACGACCGCCTCGGGGTCATCGCCGTTGACGTGAAGGATGGGCGCTTGGATAGTCTTTGCGACATCCGTCGCGTAGACAGACGTGCGGCCATCCTGTGGCAGCGTCGTGAATCCGACCTGGTTGTTGACGACGACATGCACAGTGCCGCCGGTGCGGTAGGCGCGCAGCTGAGACATCTGGAGGGTCTCGACGACGACGCCCTGGCCGGCAAAGGCCGCATCCCCGTGGATCAGGATCGGCAACCACGAGAAGGTTCCGATAGGCAGTCGGTCTTGCTTTGCCCGGGTGATTCCCTCGAGGACGCCGTCGACGGTTTCGAGGTGAGACGGGTTGGCTGCGAGATAGACCGGAAGCTCTTCACCGCCGTCAGCGACGAACGTGCCCTCGGTCCCGAGGTGGTACTTCACGTCGCCGGAGCCGCGCTTGGAGCCGATCGCGACACGTCCCTCGAACTCGCGGAACACCTGCCCGTACGTTTTGCCGGCAACGTTGGTCAGAACGTTCAGTCGCCCACGGTGAGCCATCCCAATCGTGGCTCCGTCGAGCCCGGTTTCTGCGGCACCCTGCAGGATCTCATCCAGCAGGGGGATGAGGGACTCACCGCCTTCGAGGCTGAATCGCTTCTGACCGACGTACTTCGTCTGCAAGAAGGTTTCGAAGGCCTCAGCCTCATTGAGCTTGCTGAGGATGCGCAGCTGCTCGTCGTGGCCCGGCTTGGTGTACTTCACCTCGAGGTTCTGCTGGAACCAGGCCCGCTGCTCCGGGTCCTGGATGTGCATGTACTCGATGCCGATCGTGCGGCAGTACGAGTCGCGGAGCACGCCGAGGACCTCGCGCAGCTTCATCGTGCGCTTGCCGCCGAAGCCGCCCGTGACGAACTCCCGGTCGAGATCCCAGAACGTCAGCCCGTGCGACTCGATCTCAAGGTCGGGGTGGGTGCGCTGCTGGTACTCGAGGGGGTCGATGTCGGCCATCAGGTGACCGCGGACGCGGTAGCTGTTGATCAGCTCCTGAACGCGAGCCGTCTTGTCGATCCGCTCGGCGATGTCGACGTTGATGTCGGCATTCCAGTGAATGGGTGCGTATGGAATCCGCAGTTCGGCGAAGATGTCGTCGTAGAAGTGGCGCTCACCGATGAGCAGCTCGTGGATCTTCTTGAGGAACTCTCCCGAGCCGGCGCCCTGGATGACGCGGTGGTCATACGTGCTCGTGAGGGTGATCGTCTTGCCGATCGCCAACTCGTTGAGGGTCTTCTCACTCGCGCCCTGGAACTCGGCGGGGTATTCGAGCGCGCCGGCGCCGACGATGCATCCCTGCCCCTTCATGAGACGGGGGACGGAGTGCACCGTGCCGATCCCGCCGGGGTTGGTCAGGGAGATCGTCGTGTTCTGGAAGTCCGCGGCGGTGAGCTTGTTCTTGCGGGCGCGCGAAACCAGGTCTTCGTAAGCCGACAGATACTCGGCAAAAGTGAGGGTGTCAGCGTGCTTGATGCTCGGTACCAGCAGTGCCCGAGTGCCGTCGGGCTTGGGGAGATCGATCGCGATACCGAGGTTGACGTGGGCTGGAGCGACAACCGACGGCTTCCCGTCGATCTCGGCGTAGAACACGTTCTGGCTCGGGAACTCGGTGAGGGCACGAATGATGGCCCACCCGATGAGGTGCGTGAAACTCACCTTTCCGCCCCGAGTGCGCGCCATGTGGTTGTTGATCACGATCCGGTTGTCGATCATGAGCTTGGCGGGGACGGTGCGCACGCTCGTCGCGGTGGGAACGGTGAGCGATTCATCCATGTTCGCAGCGAGAGTCTTCGGCATCCCCTTGAGGACCGTCACCGTGTCCTCGGACGGCGGGGCGTCTGACTCCGAGCGTGCGGTATCGGGGGCCTGTGCCGGGATCGGTTGGGCCGCGGCGGGACGCGCTGTCGTGCGCGCAACGGGCTGCGAGCCGATCACCGGCGTGGGCGCGGTGACTGGATGCGCGTCGTTTGACGCGGGCTTCGCGGCCACACTCTCTCCCGAGGGCTTCGCGCCGCTCTCGCCGGCGGGTTTCACGCCGTTCTCGGTGGCGGAGTGGTAGGCCTCGAGAACCGGCCACCAGGCCTTGTCTACGGAGTTGCGGTCTTGTCGAAACTGCTCGTATAGCTCTTCAACGAGCCATTCGTTTGCGCCGAACTCGCTTTCGTTCGACACGCCGACGCCGGTCACCTGACTCGACACGTTAGATCGCCCGCTTTCGTCACGATTGTCGTCGCGGACTATCGTCGTCGCGCCCGCGTCGTTCAACACACCAGCGTAGTCCGTCTGAACGGCCCGGCAGGCCATCCGAACCTGAGCTGCGCCGCGAATTGGTCACGATTCCGCTGAGTGCATTGACGGGTACGCTTGGCGCACATGGAGTTCTACGGTGATGCGCCGGCCTTCGACCTGACCTACTCGGACGTCTTCCTCGTTCCCCGCCGATCAGGCGTGGGGAGCAGACTCGAGGTCGACCTCTCGCCCCGCGATGGGACTGCAGCCACCATCCCGCTGGTTTCAGCGAACATGAACTCGGTCACAGGTGCGCGCCTTGCCGCCACGCTCGCGCGCCGGGGCGGGCTCGGGGTTCTTCCGCAGGACCTCCCTCTGCAGGAACTGGATGCCGCGATCCGCTGGGTCAAGGACCAGCCCGCAGCCTGGGACACGCCACTGGTTCTTCCCCCCGACGCGACAGTTGCCGACGCAACGACCCTGCTGCCTCCGACGGAGGGCTACGGCGTGATCGTCGCGCAGCCCACCGACCGTCTCATGATCGAGGACGTTCAGGGCATCGTGACCGCTGTCCGACTGGGATCTGCCCTCCCCGACGCTCGACTGGGTGATCTCACACGCGGACGACCCGCGTCAGTGGATGCCGATGACATCGAGTCCGCCCGGCATGCGTTCGATGTCATTGTCGCTGCCGATGTCGAGATCGTCTGCGTCGTCCACCACGGACAGGTCGTCGGGACCCTGTCTCGCCGAAGCGCCCTGCGCGCGACGCTGTACCAACCGGCGGTCGACCGAGACGGTCGCCTCATCGTCGCGGCAGCCGTAGGTATCAACGGAGATGTGGCCGGTAAGGCGCGAGCGCTCGTGGCCGCCGGTGTTGATGTCTTGGTGCTCGACACCGCGCACGGTCATCAAGAGGGGATGCTGAGCGCGCTGCGCACCGTGTCGGCCCTCGATCTCGGTGTGCCGCTCGTGGCCGGGAACGTCGTAACGAGCGCGGGCGTTGGCGACCTCGTTGCAGCCGGCGCGAACATCATCAAGGTCGGCGTCGGGCCGGGCGCGATGTGCACGACCCGCATGATGACCGCGGTGGGGCGACCGCAGTTCTCGGCTGTCCACGAGACGGCGCTTGCGGCCCGCGCTGCCGGTGCTCATGTGTGGGCTGACGGCGGTGTGCGTTACCCGCGCGACGTTGCTCTGGCGCTGGCAGCGGGCGCGGCATCCGTCATGATCGGTTCGTGGTTTGCCGGCACGATCGAGGCTCCCGGATCGCTGCAGCGCGATGCTGCCGGCAACCTTTACAAGGAGTCGTGGGGGATGGCTTCGACCAAGGCCGTGCAAGCGCGATTCGGTCGCCTGGACGCCTACGAACGAGCGCGCAAGGAGTTGTTCGCCGAAGGCATCTCGTCGTCGAAGATCTACCTCGACCCGCAGCGACCCGGCCTCGAAGATCTCATCGACATGATCACCTCGGGGGTGCGCTCCTCGTTCACCTACGCCGGTGCCGCCTCGGTTCCCGAGTTCCACGAGCGCGCGCTCGTCGGTCTGCAGTCGGCTGCCGGCTACGAGGAAGGCAAGGCCCTCCCGGTCAGCTGGTGATGTTCGCCGCCCGGGGGCTCTATCTCGCCCGGTAGACTCGCCTCACGATGGACGACCCTCCGAGTTGCCGACGATCGCCCCACCGACCCGCACCCCAGACCGGGGGTGATGCGTGATGGAGTTCATCATGCTGGGGGTGGGGCTCCTGCTCACGATCGGAACGGGGCTGTTCGTCGCCAGCGAGTTCGCGCTGGTGAACCTCGATCGTGCAGACCTCGAAGCGCGGCAGGCTGCGGGAGAGACGCGCCTGTCGCTGACGATCAGCGCGCTCAAGATCACCTCGACGCACCTCTCCAGTGCACAACTGGGCATCACGCTGACGACGCTTCTCACCGGTTACACGATGGAGCCGGCGATCTCGAGCCTGTTGCGCCCGGTGTTCACCGGGTGGGGCTGGCCGGATGCCGTTGTCAGTCCGCTCGCTGCGATCATCGGTGTCGGCATCGCCACCATCTTTTCGATGGTGATCGGCGAACTCGTACCGAAGAATTTCGCGCTCGCCGTCCCTCGGCAGACGGCGAAACTCGTCGTGCCGTTCCAGACTGCCTTCACGACCGTCTTTCGCCCCGCCATCGTCGTGCTCAACGGAAGTGCCAACGCGTTCCTTCGCGCGGTGGGAATCGAGCCCAAGGAAGAGCTCTCGGGTGCGCGCTCGGCAGAGGAGCTCTCAAGCCTCGTACGCCGTTCGGCGAGCGCCGGTGTCCTGGAACAGGACACGGCGTCATTGCTCGACCGCTCCCTCACCTTTGCGCGCCTGACCGCCGCCGATGTCATGACGCCGCGCCCGAGCGTTCACGCGCTCGCATCCGATGACTCCGTCGAAGACGTCATCCAACTCGCGCGATCCACGGGTCACAGCCGCTTTCCGGTGTACGAGGAGTCGATGGATGACATCGTCGGGATCGCTCACCTCAAGGCTGCAGTCAGTGTTCCCCGTGGCAGACGCGGAACGGTTCCGGTGGGTGCGATCGCGACCGAGCCGCTGCGCGTGCCCGAAGCCGTGCACCTGGACGCGCTGCTGGCCGAGCTCCGCTCCCGCGGATACCAGATGGCGATCGTCGTCGATGAGTACGGCGGCACCGCCGGGGTCGTCACCCTCGAGGATCTCGTCGAAGAGATCGTCGGTGAAGTCCTCGACGAGCATGACCGGCGCCGCACCGACATCGTCCGCATCGATCGGGACGTGGTATTCCCGGGGGAGCTCCGGCCCGACGAGGTGCTCGACCGGATCGGCATCCGCATCCCGGTCGGTGACGTCTACGACACGGTCGGGGGCTACCTCATGAGCGAACTCGAGCGGATCCCCGCCGTGGGAGACAGCGTCGAGCTCGAGGAGGGGACCCTGGCGGTCGAGCGGATGGCCGGGAGGCGGGTCGATCGGGTGAGGTTCGTCCCCGCTGCCCTTCCCGGTGAGGATGCTGACGAGGAGGTGTCCTCGTGAGTGACTGGGCGGGCCTGGCATGGCTGGTCGTCCTGTTGGTGGCCAACGCCTTCTTCGTCGGCGCTGAATTCGCTGTCATCTCCGCGCGCAGATCGCAGATCGAGCCGCTGGCTGAGCGTGGCTCGCGTGCCGCCAAGACCTCGCTCTACGCCATGGAGCATGCAACGCTCATGCTGGCCACCTCGCAGCTGGGTATCACCATCTGTTCACTGCTGATCCTGAACGTCTCGGAACCGGCGATTCACCACCTCTTGGCGGTGCCGCTCGAGCTCACCGGGCTGAGCTATGCCGCAGTCGATGTCATCGCGTTCATCATCGCGCTCGTCGTCGTCTCGTACCTCCACGTCGTCTTCGGCGAGATGGTTCCCAAGAACCTGGCGTTCTCGGTTCCCGATCGTGCGGTGCTCATGCTCGCGCCGCCGCTGGTGTGGGTATCGAAGGTCTTCCACCCGGTCATCGTCACCCTCAACTGGATCGCCAATCACGTCGTTCGCTTGTTCCGGGTCGAGCCCAAGAACGAGGCGACGTCGACCTACACCCTCGAAGAAGTCGCGACGATCGTGGCGCAGTCCCGGATGGAGGGCGTGCTCGAGGACACGGCGGGCACCGTCGCGGCAGTCGTCGAGTTCACGGAGAAGAAGGCTCGCGATATCGCTGTGCCTCTTGCAGATCTCTTGACGCTGCCGCAGAACACGACGCCCAAGCAGATCGAGCGCGCCGTGGCCAAGAACGGGTTCTCGCGCTACGTCATCGTGGACCCTGCGGGGATTCCGCTTGGGTACGTCCACCTCAAAGACATCCTGCGCGCCGCTGAGGGTGAGGATGCCGCGACCGACGTTGTGCGGCCGATCGACCCCGCTCGCATCCACCACATGGTTCCGGTGACCGAGAACACCGATCTTGAGGATGCGCTTGCGCTCATGCGGGAGCGCGGCCGGCACCTCGCGCAGGTGCGGGACGCGGGCGGCACCATCACCGGTGTTCTGTTCCTCGAGGATGTCATCGAAGAACTCGTCGGCGAGGTGCAGGATGCCACCCGCCGGGGCTGGCGAAACGAACGGTAGGGGTCCGCGGTCACCCCATCCGTGTCAGTCGGGCCCGCTCGTACTGCGCCGGCCAGTACTCGATGTCATCGCCGAGCTCCGTCGCGGCGCGCAGGGCGAAGTGCGGATCGCGAAGCCACTCGCGCGCCGCCATGACGGCATCCGCGGCACCCGAGGCGAGAACCTCCTCGGCCTGTGTGCCCGTGGTGATCATCCCCACCGCGCTCACCGGAACGCCCGCGCGCTCTCGCACCTCGCGGGCGAACGGCACTTGGTAGCCCGGACCCGCGATGACCCGCTGGTGCGCGACGAGGCCGCCGCTGGAGATGTCGAAGAACACGGCACCGCGCTGAGCGGCCCAGGCGGCTACCGTCGCGGTATCGGCCACGTCCCAGCCGCCCTCAGCCCAATCCGTGGCCGAGAACCGCACCATGACGGGCGTCGTGGGCGCGGCAGCGCGAACGGCGTCGATCACCGCGAGCAGCAGCCGGGCTCGGTTCTCGAGCGAGCCGCCGTAGGAATCAGTCCGCTGATTCGACAGCGGCGAGAGGAACTCGTGGAGCAGGTAGCCGTGCGCGGCGTGCACCTCCAGCACATCGAAGCCGGCCTCGACGCTGCGGCGGGCGGCTGCCGAGAAGTCCTCGACGACCTTCGCGATTGCGGCGTCATCCATCTCCGCAGGAACGGCGTAGCCGTCGTAGGCGATCGGCGAGGGCGCGAGCGCCTGCCACCCGCCGTCCGCTGCCGGAACCGACCCGCGACCTGCTTTCAGCGGAGACCATGTCGACGCCTTCCGGCCTGCGTGCGCGAGCTGGATAGCGGAAAGGGCTCCTCGCGCGCGGATCTCTGCAGCGATCGGCGCCCAGGCGTCGCGCTGCTTGTCGTTCCAGATACCCGTGTCCTCAGGGCTGATCCGTCCCTCGGGGCTGACCGCGGTCGCCTCGGTCATCACCAGGCCCGCGCCGCCGGTCGCGAACGAGCTGAGGTGGGTGAGATGCCACGTGTTCGGCATCCCGTCTACCGAGCTGTACTGACACATGGGGGCGACCCACAGGCGGTTGCGCGCCTGCAGAGAACCGATCTCGACGGGGGTGAACAGCAGACTCATCGATTCTCCAGAGGTAGGGTTGCTCGCATGTTGCGGTCATGGGCGGCGGATGACGCGACCCGCGTCCTGGGAAGACCAACCGCCCATGACGACAAGTATTCCCGCGGTGTCGTCGGCTTGCGGACCGGGTCACGGCAATTCCCTGGTGCCGCTGTGCTCGGGGTCGAGGGCGCTTGGCGCACGGGTATCGGCATGGTGCGCTATCTCGGACCGGCGCGACCGACACGGCTCGTGCTGGCGCGGCGTCCCGAGACCGTCACAGCTGGCGGCCGCGTCCAGGCGTGGGTCATTGGTTCGGGTACGAGCTCCGCGGATCGGACGGATGCCGAGACGCGCATGTTGCGCGAGGTTCTCGACGGACCTGATCCTGTCGTTGTCGATGCCGGCGCGCTCGATCTTGCGGCATCCGCCACAGCTCCGGTAGTCATCACACCGCATGCCGGGGAGCATGCGAAGCTCCGCTTTGCGCTCGGACTCGACCCGGATGGTGCCCGCAGCGCGGCGGGTGCAGCAGAGACCGCTGTGGCACTCGGGTCCGTGGTGCTGCTGAAGGGCGCCACGACGATCGTGGCATCCCCGGAGGGCTGGGAGTGCGCGATCGAAGCCCCGACGTCATGGCTCGCCACTGCCGGGACCGGGGACGTCCTGGCAGGCATCCTCGGGGCCGTCACAGCCGGGGCTGTTGCGCGACGCGCATCGGTCTCGCTCGCCGCGTGTGCGGCGACTGCTGCGTGGCTTCATGGCCAGGCCGCCCAGACCGCGTCGGAGGCCGTGGCCGGCGGACCGATCACGGCGCTGGATGTCGCCGAGCATCTTCCGGTCGTGGTGGGCCGCCTTCTCGCGGGCCCGCACACGACGCCAATGCTCATCGAATCGTGATCGGCGCGACGGGCGTGCTGACGGGGCGGACCCCGCCGCTTCCGTAGGATGGTTGCGTGGCACGGCGGGGTTGGATGTGGGTGGCGTTCGCCCTCGTACACGGATTCGTTGCAGTAGCGGGGTACCAGCTGCCCAACGCACCGATGGGTGACGTGTACTTGGTCTACGAGCCGTGGTCGGGCTGCGCACTCGGCATCATGGATTACTGCGGGACGTCCGGACGGCAGATCGTCGGGATTACCGAGCCGTGGGTCTATCCCGTTCTGGCCCTCATACCCATGCTCGCGGCGTGGCTGTTCGAGGCCGCAGTGTCGTACACACCGGCCTGGGCGATCCTGGTGACCCTGGTGGACGCCGTCGCGTTCGCCGTGCTGCTCGGCGATGCGCGGTCTCGCGGTCGGGCGCTGGCCGCCGCGTTCTGGCTCACCTTCATGGTTGCGCTCGGGCCCGTGGGTATGTATCGCCTGGAAGGGATCACGGTTCCGCTGGCGATCATGGGATGCCTGTGGCTCGTTCGCCGGCCGTGGCTCGGATCAGCATTGCTTGCCGCCGGCACCTGGATCAAGGTGTGGCCCGCAGCCCTGCTGGCGGCAGCCCTTGTCGCGGTGCGACGTCGCCTCGCCATCGTCGGCGGTGCCGTCATCGTATCGGCGGCCACCATCGCGGTGGTGCTCGCGCTCGGCGGCGGGCGGTATCTGTTCGGCTTCATCAGCGACCAGACCGGCAGGGGTTTGCAGATTGAGGCTCCCGTGTCCGCCGTGTACCTGTGGTTCTCGGCGCTCGATGTCGCCGGTTCCCAGGTGTACTACTCCAGCGACCTGCTCACGTTCCAGGTCACCGGCCCCGGCGTCGACGCCGTAGTTGCCCTCATGACACCGCTGCTGGCGGCTTCCGTGCTTGCATTGCTGCTGCTCGGGGTGTGGGGAGTGCGCCGTGGAGCGCACATCGTGCGGCTGTATCCGGCACTGGCGTTCGCCCTGGTTCTCGCCTTCATCGTCGTGAACAAGGTCGGCTCGCCCCAGTACATGACCTGGATCGTGGCGCCTCTGGTCTACGGGCTCGTGGTTGACCGTGCGACCTGGCTGCGGCCCGCCGCCTTCGCGGTGGCGGCCGGGCTTCTGACGCAGATCGTCTACCCGATCTACTACAACTTCCTCATGACGGACCACCCTGCTCCCGGGGTCGTCGCCTTGCTCACGGCGCGAAACCTTGCCCTCGTGGTGATGTTCGCGTGGTCGGTCATCCACCTGGTGCGCATTGCCCGCGAGGGCGGGTCTGCCTCGGCACGGGCGCCGCACAGACGCCCTGCATCCGTCAGCGAAAGGTCTGCCTCATGATCGTTGCCTTCTCCGTCGCCCCGAGTGGCACAGGGCGTGCCGACGGTTCTGTTCACGATGCCGTCGCCGCGGCGGTACGGATCGTTCGGGAGTCGGGTCTGCCGCACCGTACGTCCTCGATGTTCACCGAGATCGAGGGGGAGTGGGACGAGGTGTTCACGGTCGTGAAGGCTGCCACCGAGGCGGTCGGCGCGCACGGTTCACGGGTCTCGCTCGTGCTCAAGGCCGACATCCGCCCGGGCTATACCGGCGAACTCGACGGAAAGCTCGAGCGCCTCGAGCAGGCCCTCAGCAACGAGGACTGACGCCGCCGGACTGCGCGATCAGCTCTCCAGGAGCCGGCGCAGATGGGTGCTCACTGTCGGTGTCTCGATGAGGAAGCCGTCATGGCCGAAGTCGCTCGAGATGACCGCAGCCTGGTCTCCGTCGAGGCTGGTGCGGATGCCGCGGGCGATGCGATGCTGTCCCTCGATGGGGAAGAGCCTGTCGCTGTCGATGCCGACAACGAGCGCGGTGGCGCTCACGCGAGCCAGGGCATCTTCGATGCCGCCGCGATCGCGGCCGACGTCGTGGGAGTTCATCGCCTCCACGAGCGTGATGTAGGTGTTCGCGTCGAAGCGGCGCGTGAAGCGGTTGCCGTGGAAATCGAGGTACGACTCGACCGCGAACCGGCCGCCGTTGCCCAGCGGGCTGACCTCTGACTGCCAGGAGCGTTGGAAGCGCTGGTTGAGCTCGGTCGGTGACCGGTAGTTCAGCAGGGCCATGCGCCGTGCAAGCGCGAGCCCGCGGTGGGGGCCGTCGCCGTCAGCGGCATCGTAGTACTCGCCGCCCTGGAAGCGCGGGTCGACCCGGATCGCATCGAGCTGCACCGAATTGAGGGCGATCTGGTCGGCGGTGTTCGCCGGGGGAGCAGACAGTACGGCGACCCGCTCGAGCCGGTCGGGGTATTCGATCGCCCACTCGAGTGCATGCATCCCGCCCATCGAGCCGCCGATGACAGCTGCCCACACGTCGATGCCGAGAGCGTCGGCGAGCTGCCGTTGCGCGTGGACCTGGTCGCGGATCGTGAGGTACGGGAACCGCGCTGCCCATTCGTACCCGTCGGGTGCGATCGTCGCAGGTCCGGTCGACCCCTGGCATCCGCCCAGCATGTTCGGAGCGACCACGAACCAGCGGTTCGTGTCGATGGCGCTTCCGGGCCCGACGATCCCGTCCCACCAGCCGTCGGTGGGATGCCCCGGGCCTGCTGGTCCGCGCACGTGCGAGTCGCCGGTCAGCGCGTGGAGAATCAGGATCGCGTTGTCCCGCCCGGGGGAGAGTTCGCCCCACGTCTCGAAGGCGAGGCGGTAGGCGGGAAGCTCGGCGCCGCCCTCCGTCCGGAAGGTGCCGAACGCGGCGAAGCGGCGGTCGCCGGCGGGGTCGCCGTCACGCCAGGCGCCTGTCGCCGGGGGCCTGCCCAGGAGGAGGCGCGCGTCGGCCTCGGTCACGGGCGATGAGGGCACCGTGTCTTCCGAGGTCTGCCAGTCCATTCACCCATTCTCCCGGGTCTGCCCCGGCTCCCGTCGCAATATGACGTTTCCCGCGTCCGGACTCGAACGCCGAAGGGTCGCAACTCGCCGCTGGATCGGGGATCCGTGCGGCGTGTCGCGACCCTTCGGGCGCGAGACGCAGGTCAGGCGTTGGCTGCTGCTCCGACGCTGCGGGCCGCGGCGAGGGCCTGGGCGAGGTCAGCCTTCAGGTCCTCGATGTTCTCGAGACCGACCGAGAGGCGAACGAGGCCCGGCGTAACGCCTGCCGTGAGCTGCTGCTCGGGCGTGAGCTGCGAGTGGGTCGTGGATGCCGGGTGGATCACGAGCGAGCGCACGTCACCGATGTTGGCCAGGTGGCTGAACAGCTCGAGCGAGTCGACGAACGCGCGACCGGCGTCGACACCGCCCTTGAGCTCGAACGAGAGCACGGCACCGACACCCTTGGGTGCATAGGTGTTCGCAGCGGAGTACCACGGTGAGGTCGGCAGACCCGAGTAGTTCACCGATGCGACGTCATCCTGGTTCTCGAGCCACTCCGCGATCTCCTGCGCGTTCTGCACGTGACGCTCAATACGCAGCGAGAGCGTCTCGATGCCCTGCAGCAGCAGCCAGGCGCTGATCGGGGAGATGGACGAACCCAGGTCGCGCAGCAGTTGCACGCGCGCCTTGATGATGTAGGCGATGCCGTCGCCGACCGCGGTCGTGTAGGACGCGCCGTGGTAGGAGGGGTCCGGCTCGGTCAGACCGGGGAACTTCTCGACGTTCTGCGACCAGGCGAACTTTCCGCCGTCGACGATGATGCCGCCGATGGTGGTGCCGTGACCGCCGAGGAACTTCGTCGCCGAGTGGATGACGATGTCGGCGCCATGCTCAAGGGGACGGATGAGGAACGGGGTGGCGATCGTGTTGTCGACGATCAGCGGCACGCCGTTCTCGTGTGCGACGGCCGAGACCGAACGGATGTCGAGCACGTTGATCTTCGGGTTGCCGATGGTCTCGGCGAAGAAGAGCTTGGTGTTGGGGCGGACGGCGCGACGCCATTCCTCGGGGTCGTCCTGGTTCTCAACGAAGGTCGTCTCGATGCCGAGCTTGGCGAGCGTGTACTTGAAGAGGTTGTAGGTGCCGCCGTAGATCGAGCTCGACGAGACGATGTGGTCGCCGGCCTGCGCGATGTTCAGCACGGCGAAGGTCTCAGCGGCCTGACCGGACGAGACGAGGAGGGCGCCACTGCCACCCTCGAGCGCCGCGACACGCTGCTCCACGACATCCTGCGTCGGGTTCATGATGCGGGTGTAGATGTTGCCGGACTCGGCCAGAGCGAACAGGTTCTGGGCGTGGTCGGCGTTGTCGAACACGTATGAGGTGGTCTGGTAGATCGGGGTCGCGCGCGACTTCGTGGTCGGGTCGGGGGCGGCGCCGGAGTGGATCTGCTTGGTCTCGAACTTCCAGTTCTCGGGTGCGGACATGAGGTGCTCCTTGCGTCTTCGGGGTCGGTCGGCGGGTCGACCGGCCACCACCGAGAGTACGAAGACGTGCCGTTGTCAACAACCGCATGGAAATGTGACGTAACACTTCGCGTGCCCGTGCCAGCTAGCGTTGACGCATGACCAGACGCGCAGTGGTGACGGGAGCCAGTTCGGGAATCGGTGCGGCAACGGTGCGCCGTCTGCGCGCGAGCGGGTGGGAGGTCGTGGCCGTCGCCCGGCGCGCCGATCGCCTCGCGGCGCTGGAGGATGAGACCGGAGCCGTTGCGTTCGCTGCGGATCTCACGACGGATGCCGACATCGACGCGCTGACGGAGTTTCTCGCCGGGTCCGGAGCCGTGCACTCCGTTGCACACATCGCCGGCGGTGCTCGCGGCACTGACCGTGTCGAGGAGGGCCGCGTGTCGGACTGGCAGTGGATGTACGACGTCAATGTCCTCGCCGTGCAGCGGCTGACGCAGGCGCTGCTCCCGCAGCTGCGGCGAAGTGCGGCATCCGACGGTCATGCCGACCTGCTGTTCGTGACCTCGACTGCCGCGCAGGTTGCATATCCCGGAGGTGGTGGATACAACGCCGCGAAGGCCGCCGAGTCGATGCTGGTGAATGCCCTGCGTCTCGAGCTCAATGGGGAGCCACTGCGCGTCATCGAGATCGCCCCCGGGATGGTCTATACCGAAGAGTTCACCCTGAACCGTGTCGGTGGTGATCGTGACCGTGCGGCTGCTGTCTACGAGGACGTGCAGAACCCGCTCACTGCCGAGGACGTCGCCGATGTGATCGGCTACGCCCTGGAGGCGCCCGGCCACGTCAACCTCGACCTTGTGACCATGCGCCCCGTCGCGCAGTCTGCCCAGTACCTGCTTGCCCGAGGGCCGCTCACTCCGCGCCTCCCGTAGCGCAGGGGCGGGCGCGACCACGCTCAGGTCAGCTGTCCGCTGCCCTGGGTGGCCTCGAGCTGGCTCGTGTCGGTGTCGGCGAAGGCGACTTTCGGGACGAACAGCAGCAGCAGGGCTGCGAGGAAACCGCCGCCGGCGCAGATCGCCCAGACGGCGAGGTAGCCGCCGAGGGATGCCGCGGTTTCGCTGGCGACAGCCCCGGCGCCGGCTGCAAGCAGCACGCCGAACACGGCTGACGCGAAGGCGCCGCCGACGGTCTTGGTGGTGTTGGTCAGCGCGGAGGCGATGCCGGTCTGTCCACGTGGGGCTGCCGCCGCAGCCGCCGCAGGCAGCGCCCCGACGAGAGCGCCGGAGCCGAGGCCCGCGATCATGAGGTTCAGCAGCACCTGCCAGAGCTCGAGGTGGAACGGCAAGAACAGCGTGTAGCCGATGCCGACCAGAAGCGATGCGCCGATCAGGATGAGTCGGGGATTGGCCCGACGCGACAGCACGGCGAAGATGATGGCGCCGATGATGAGGGAGAGCAGATACACGCCGATCACGTACGAGCGCTGCGACGCCGACAGCCCCAGTCCGTAGCCGAGAGATGAGTCGGTTCCCGCGTACGTCGACAGCGGCCCTTGGGCGCCGAGCAGGCTGATTCCCACGAGGAACGCAGTCGTCTGCACGGGCCACATCTCGGGTCGCCGCAGGACCCGGATGTCGATCGCGGGGTCGTCCTGTCGCAGTTCGAACCGGACGAACCAGACGAAGACGCCAAGCCCGGCGGCAAAGAGCGCGACCACCCACCACCACGCGTTCTCGCCGAGGTCGAGTTGCGGGATCATGCGCATGTAGACCAGGGCGCCCGTCACCAGCAACAGACCCCACGTCAGCAGCACGAAGCCCCAGGTGTCCAGGCGCCGACCCGTCGTGGGCTCAGACTCGGGAACACCGAGCCAGATGACCCCGGCGATGAGGGTGACCGCGATCGCGGGAATCATCATCGTGACGGTGCGGTCGCCGGTCGCTTCGAAGATCGCGCCTGCGGCAAGCGCCCCCGCGATCGCACCGGCTTGCAGTCCGACGACGAGGAGCCCAGCTGCGCGCCGGGTGGAGGAAACGCCGCGGTTCTGGCGGCGACCGCGCTCGAAGATGAGCGCGACCTCCAGCGGCAGCCAGACGACGTAGAACCCCTGCAATGCCCACGCGATCAGGAAGGTCCAGAAGTCTCCCGCGAACACGAGCCACCAGCTGGCTGCAGCGGTCAGGATGGACGAGATCAGCAGAATCCGCTTGTGCCCGTACATGTCGCCGAGCTTCGCGAGGATGGGAACGACGAGCGCAGACAGCAGCAGCTGGGCAGCTTCGAACCAGTTCACATCCGAATCGTGGATGCCGAGGTCGATGACGATGTCACTGAAGAGCGGAACGTAGTAGCCCTGGATGATGCCGCTGACGAATTCGACGAGGATGAACCAGCCGATCAGCCCTGCAGTGATTCCCAGGCCCGTTCCGCGCAACCGGTCGAGGGCGGATGCGGCGGGCACGTCCGCGAGAATAGCACCGCGGCGCCGCCTAGTCTGGTGCGGGGGCAACCGAGAGGAGAACCGGTGACGACCGAGCGGGAAACGTTGACCTGGCAAGGGTTCGGAGATGCCACGCGTGAGCTATCCCGCACCATCGTGGCTGATGGCTTCATGCCCGATGTGGTCGTCGCGATCGCCCGCGGCGGGCTCCTGCCTGCCGGCGCCATCGCGTACGGGCTCGGCGTCAAGAACTGCGGGGCGATCAACGTCGAGTTCTACACCGGCATCGGCACGGTGCTTCCCGATCCCGAGCTCCTGCCCCCAGAGATGGATATGGCCTACCTCGAAGGCCGTCGCGTCCTTCTCGTGGACGATGTCGCCGACAGCGGGCGCACGCTCGATCTGGCGGTGCGGCTCCTGACCGATCGTGGCGCGATCGTGCGTAGCGTCGTCATCTTCACGAAGCCGACGACGATCATCCGTCCAGACTGGTCGTGGAAAGACACCGACCTCTGGATCGATTTCCCCTGGTCGTGGCAGGGGTCGGTCATCGAGCAGGATGCCGCGGCTCAGGAACCAGCCTGATCGATGGCGATGTCCCTGCCAGAGCTCGCCGACGCCGGTCTGATCGACGGCGGCTGGGCCGACGCGCTCTCGCCGGTCGCCGATCGGATCGCCGGCATCGGCGAGCGCCTGCGGGCGGAGGCAGCTGCGGGACGGCGGTACCTGCCTGCGGGAGATCGGGTTCTCCGGGCCTTCGCGCGGCCGCTGGCGGATGTGCGCGTACTCATCGTCGGTCAGGATCCGTATCCGACCCCCGGGCATCCGATCGGGCTCTCGTTCGCGGTGGACGCTCACGTGAGGCCCCTGCCGCGAAGCCTCGCGAACATCTACCGAGAGCTCAACGACGACCTCGGCATCCCGCCAGCTTCGCACGGCGACCTGTCCGCCTGGAGTGATCAGGGCGTCATGCTGCTGAACCGCGTGCTCACGGTGTCGCCGGGCGCCCCAGGCTCACACCGCGGCTGGGGCTGGGAGGCTGTCACAGAGCATGCCATCCGCACCCTGGCGGCACGCGACCAGCCGCTTGTCGCCGTCCTGTGGGGGCGGGATGCCGCTAATCTGCGGCCCCTGCTGGGGCCGGTTCCGATCATCGAGTCGCCGCATCCCTCACCCCTGTCGGCGAGCCGTGGGTTTTTCGGCTCCCGCCCGTTCTCCCGGGCCAACGAGCTGCTGGAGCAGCAGGGGGCAGAACCGATCGACTGGCGCGTCGAGCGGTCGGCGTAGGCTGATCTCATGCTGGAAGAGGAATACGACAAGAAGCGGCGGCTTCCCTTCCATCTGCGACGGCGGTCCGAGCCTGAAGGGCCGTTCAGTTACGTCATCCGGGCCGCCGAGGAGCGCGACATCCCCGACATTCGGGAGATCTACAACTACTACGTGCGCAACTCCGTCGTGACCTTCGATGAGAAGGTCTGGTCGATCGCGCAATGGCGCGAGAAGTTCGCGTTCTTGGCGAAGCTCGACCTGCCCTTTCTCGTCGCTCAGTCACCGACCGGTCAGATCCTGGGCTACGCGCTCGTGCAGCCGTGGGCAGGAAAGTCCGCATACCGCTACACCGTCGAGAACTCGATCTACCTCGGCCAGGCTGCGGCAGGCAAGGGCCTCGGCCGCGCCCTGCTCGAGGCGCTCATCGAGGCCTGCCAGCAGAGGGGCATTCGCGAGATTGTCGCCGTCATCAGCGACAAGGGCGCGGAGGCCTCGATTGCTCTTCACGAGCGACTGGGCTTCACCGAAGTCGGGCGGATGGGTCGCGTCGGCTTCAAGTTCGGGCGGTGGCTCGGAACGATCTACCTGCAGAAGTCGCTCAAGCCGGTGAAGAAGGGGTTGTTCCGTCGCGGCGGCGGTCCGCGGGAGCCTCGCCCGGGGGAGTGATCGACGGGATCGCGGCCAAGAGCGCTCGCGTGTAGTCGGCCTCGGGCGCACGCAGGACGTTGGATGTCTCGCCTCGTTCGACGATCCGTCCGTCCTTCATGACCACCACCCGGTCGCAGAGGTTCTGAACCACGCCGATGTCGTGGGAGACCATGATGATCGTCATGCCCTCGTCCTGTCGGAGTCGGTCGAACAGACCAAGGATCTGCGCTCTCACCGTGACGTCGAGCGCCGACAGTGGCTCGTCACCGACGAGCAGGCGGGGCCGGTGTGCGATCGCCCGGGCGAGAGCGATGCGTTGACGCTGGCCGCCCGAGAACTCGTGCGGGAACCTGTCGGCTGCCGCAGCATCCAGACCGACCTGGGTGAGAACCTCCCGCACGCGCGCTCGCCGGTCGCCGGGGATGCCGAGTGCCCACAGCGGCTCGCCGACGATGCGCCCCACGCTCATGCGGGGGTCGAGTGAGGCATAGGGATCCTGGAACACGATGCCGGTGTCGCGCCGCAGCCACCGCAGCGACCTGGCCGATGCTGACGCGTCGACCTCGCGGCCGTCGATGTGCACCGAACCGGAGGTCGGTGTGTCCAGGCCCAGGAGGAGGCGGACGAGGGTGGACTTGCCGGAACCGGATTCGCCGATGACCCCGAGGCTGTGTCCCTCTTCGAGCGTGAGATCGACAGCATCCAGAGCCGTTGTGAAAACGGGCTTCGTGAACAGCCGCGTGGGTGGGGTGCGGTGACGCCGGGTGAGCGCCTGCGCGCGCACGAATTCAGCGCTCATGCGTCCCCACCCGAGGTCTGCCCGCGCCAGAGCGTGGCTGTCGCATCACGCAGCAGTCCCTGCGTGACAGCCGCGCGCGGCGCGCTCAGCAGGCGGGGAACCGCCCCGGCCTCGACGACGCGACCGCGTTCGAGGACCACGGCGTGAGTGGCGACCTGGGCGAGCACCGCCAGGTCGTGGGTGATGAACAGCAGGGACATGTCTTCGTCGGCGGTGAGGCCGCGCAACAGGTCGAGGATCCCGGCCTGCACCGTCGCATCGAGCGCTGTCGTCGGTTCGTCGGCGATGAGCAGACGAGGCCGGCACGCGAGCGCCATGGCGATGGCCACACGTTGGCGCTGGCCCCCGGAGAGCTGGTGCGGATAGCGCTTGATGATGGCCTCGGGTTCGGGCAGCGCGACTCGAGCGGCCTCGGCGATGGCGCGTTCCCGCAGCCCGCGGCCTCGCAGTCGTTCGTGGATGCGAACCGACTCGGCGATCTGCCGTCCGACTGTCCGGACCGGATTGAGGGCTGTCAGGGGATCTTGGAACACGATGCCGATCTCGTCGCCGCGGAGCTCCGCGAGAGCACGCTCGTGAAGGCCCAGAACCTCCTGTCCGCGCCAACGGATGCTGCCCGATGCCTGCGCACCCTGGGGTAGAAGCCCCACGATCGCCAGCGCCGTCAGGGACTTGCCGGATCCGGATTCTCCGATGAGCCCCACCGTCCCGCCGTCCGGGACCTCGAACGAGACACCGTCGACGACGCGCTCGCCGCCGATCTCGATCGTCAGCCCGTGCACCTCGAGGCTCATGAGACCACCTCGGGCATGTGCGTGCGCGACACTCGCGCGGCGCCGGTCGTCGAGGCCAGAGTCGGGTCGGATGCCTCACGGATGCCGTCGCCAAGCAGGTTCAGCCCGAGAACTGTCACCGTGATCGCCAGGCCTGGCCAGAGCACGGCAAGCGGATAGACGGTCAGGTACTGCTGCAGGTCCCGAAGCAGGACTCCCCAGGAGGGCTCGGTCACTGGCGCACCGAAACCGAGGTATGAGAGGCCGGCTTCGGCAAGAACCGCGACGGCCATCGCCCACGACAGTTGCACGATGAACACCGGTGCGACGTTGGGGAGGAGGTGGCGCCAGAGGTTCTGCATCGGGGTGAGGCCTGCCGCGGTTCCTGCCAGCACGAAATCGCTGTGGAGGACGCGTCGCAGCTCGGGTCGCGTGACGCGGGCCATGTTCACGCCGAAGCCGATCCCTACCGACCAGATCACGACCCACAGCGACCCGCCCCACACCGCGGAGATCATCATGGCCACCAGCAGTACGGGGAATGCCACGAGGATGTCGATCAGGACCGCCACCGATTCGCGAACCCAGCGTGTCGTGAGAGCACCGAGGCTTGCCAACGCGATCCCGATGACCGTGGCTACAACCGCCGACCCGACTGCCACCCAGAGCGTTGTTCCTGCGCCGGCCATCACGAGGCTCAGGATGTCGCGCCCTGCGCCATCCGTGCCGAGCAGGTGCGGCCAACTCGGCGGAAGCCAGCGGTCTTGCACGTTGACCTGTTGCGGATCGAACGGTGTCCATACCCAAGCGATCAGAGCGACCAGGATGATCGCGGCGACGACGCAGGTTCCGAAGCGCCCCGTCGGCACTGCCCACACGCGCCGCAGCCACCGCGTTCGCAGCGGGCGCCCGCTGCGTGCGCCACCTCGGGGGAGAGTCACGACGCCTCCCGTTGCCTGGGATCGAGGATCCTGTGGAGCAGGTCGACGAAGAACCCCACGATCAGGACGAAGCCCGTGAGTGCCAGCAGCTCGCCCTGGACCTTGGGAAGATCCCGTGCTCCCACGTCGTCCACGAGCATCCGACCGATGCCCGGGAGCGAGAAGAGCTGCTCGATGATCACGGCGCCAACGATGATGCCCGCGACCTGGAGCCCGAGGACCGTGATGACCGACAGCCCGACATTCGGCAACCCATGCCGGATGAGTGCCGTCGTGCGGGTCAGGCCTTTGGCGGCTGCCGTGCGGACGTAATCCTGTCCGATGGCCTGGAGTGTTGCGCTCCGCACGAAGCGTAGGAGCATGGCGCCTTCCACGATTCCGATCGTGACGGCGGGAAGGATCAGCGAGCGGATCGCCGCCGCCGGGTCGTTCCATCCGTTGCGCGGAAAGCCCTGGGCGGGGAGCCAGCCCAGCCAGACGGCGAAGACGACGACAAGCATCATGCCGGCCCAGACCACGGGAACCGCAGCGACGGTCTGGGCGCTCACGCTCATGATGGTGCCGCGGCGGTGGCCGCGCCAGATCGCGGAGGCGACACCGAGCGGAACACTGAACAGAACCGCGACGGTCAGCGACAGGATGCCGAGGGGCAGGGTGATCTGCGCCTTCTCAGCGAGCTCTTCGGCCACCGGCGTACCGGTAAGCAGAGACGTGCCGAGGTCCCCCCGAAGGACCCCACCGATCCAGTCGAGGTATTGCACCATCAGCGGGCGGTTCAGCCCGAGTTGCTCTCGGATGCCCTCGATCTGTGCAGGCGTGCCGTTCGTTCCCGCGATCAGCTGCGCCACGTCACCGGGAAGAACGCGAAGCGTCACGAAGATGATCGCGCTTGCCACGGCGAGCCCCACCACGAGCAGGCCGAGCCGGGTCACGACGTACCGGGTCACGTGTCTCTCCCGACGAGCCCCACCGCCCTCGCCCCCGGGGCGGGCGCGAGCCGACGCATCACGATGACCTCGTCAGAGCCCGCCTCAGCCCGCGATCTTGGCGAGGTCGGCGAGGTTGAGCCGTTCGTTGACGTTGATGGATGGCATCCCGCTGATTCCCGTGCCTACAGCGACGACGGAGGCGCCGCTGTAGAGCCAATCGGCGGCGGCGTCTTCGGACACGATCCGGGCAGCCTCGGCCAGCAGAGCAGCGGCCTCTGCTTCGTCCGTCGCGGCCAGGGACTGCTGGTACAGCTCTTGCACCTCGGGGTTGTCGTACGTGAAGTAGTAGTCCGGGTTCGCCCAGTTCTCGAAGTCGCGGGCTTCGGTGTGCAGCACGAAGCTCAGGTCGTAGTCCTGGTTGACGTAGACGTCGTTGATCCAGGTGGGGAAGTCGACGCTGTTCACCGTGAGGGTGATGCCCACCTCGTTGAGGTCGGAGACAAGGATCTGGGGGATTGTGGTCGGGTAGAACGACGGGATCGTGAGGGTGAGATCGAGGTCTTCCGCTCCGGCGTCGGCGAGCAGCTGGCGTGCGGCATCCGGGTCGTAGGGGGCCACGTCGGAGAGATCCTCGTAGCCGGGGTCGAGCTCGGGGATCGGGCCGGACAGCGTCTGGCCGGCTCCCAGCGCCGCGACGAAGGCGTCGTGGTCGATCGCTTGGCGGATCGCCTGGCGCACGCGCTGATCGGCCAGCGGGCTACCGGCAGACTGGTTCATTGCGAGCGTTCCCTTGTCGGTCGACTGCCCGAGGACAACCTCGAACCCGCCGTCCGCTTCAACCTGATCGGTGAAGTTCGCGTCGAACCCGGTGACGACATCGACCTCGCCGGCCAGCGCCGCGTTCAGGGCGGCCTGCGTCTCCGGAATGTAGTCGAAGACCACTTCCGCGGACGCTGCGGGCTCACCCCAGTAGGCGTCGTTGCGGACGAACGTGATCGAGTCGCCCTGACGCCAGGAGTCGAGCAGGAACGGGCCGGTGCCGTTGGCTGCCGTGGCGTAGTCGACCGTGTCGCCCTCTTTGAGGATCAGTCCGGCGCGACCGGTCAGGTTCCACAGCAGGCTCGAATCGGGTTCGGAGAGGGTGAGCGTGATGTCCTGCCCCTCGGCTGTGATCGATGCGATGTTCGCGAGCCGAGCGGAGTCCGCCCATTCCGGGGTGTCGCGCCTGGTCGTCAGCGACCACACGACATCCTGCGGGGTCAGCTCCTGGCCATCACCGAAGGTCACTCCCTCGCGCAGGGTGAAGGTGTACGTCAGCCCATCTGGCGACACGTCGTACTCTTCGGCGAGTACGGGGACGATGTCTTGCTCCGGGGTGCGGCCGACGAGCCCCTGGTAGACGTTGTCGATGAGGATCTGGTCGAGGGCGGCGCCCGCGGTCTGTCGGATGTCGAGGTTGCCCGGCTCCAGCACGAGACGGATCGCGACCGACGCGTCAGGGTCGGGGGCCCCCGAAGCCGGTGATGCGGGGTCACTGCTTCCGGTGCAGGCTGTCAGAACGAGGGCGCTCGCGGCGAGCAAGGCCGACGCGGCCAGAGCGGTGCGGCGGAACATGGGAGTCCTTTCCGGGGGGCATCCGCGGCGAAGCTGGTGGGCACGCGGAGCACGAAGGGGATCTGCGGTAGACAACTCTAGGGTCCGGTTGCGGCGTTCCCCTCATCGAGCCGCGAACGTGACGTCATCGTTGTTCGACGCTACGCAGTTCGGTGATGGTCTGAGCCAGTGCTGTCGGTGCTTCCTCGTGGACGTTGTGGCCGGTCGGAAGGGCGACGACAACGGCGTCGGGCCGGCGCCTGCTGAACTCCGCCGCATCTTCGGTCGTCACGAAGCCTTGCTCCCCGCGGATCAGCGACAGCGGTGCTGTCACGGCGGCGATGTCGTTCCATCCCGTCGCCGACAGGATCTCGGAAAGCGCGTCCTGCTGCGCGTCGAGCTGGGCGGCAAGCTCGGGCGCTGCCGCGAGAGCCGAGGCCAGGTGAGCGAAGTGGTGTTTCCATTCGACGCGTCCGTCTTCGCGGACTCGCGAGTTCAGGTATACGCCGCGTTCCGCCTTTTCTCGGGTGCCGCCTCCGAGGCCGAAGGCCAGCGCGCGATCGACCAACTCGTCGCGGCTTGGCCAGTCGGTCGGTCCCGCGAAGAACGCTCTGATCTGCGCTGCACCGGCGTTCGGATCGATGCCGGGGGTGATGTCGATGATGATCAGTTGCGTCACGAGCTCGGGAACGGATGCCGCCAGTGCGGCGCCCGTCAGTCCTCCCAGCGAGTGTCCGATGACAAGCTGCGGCGTCGAGGTCCATGCCCGGATACCCGTTGCCACATCGGGTGCCAGACTCGCCGCGGTATAGGCGGCGTCGGATCGCCAGGACGAGTCGCCGTGCCCAGGAAGGTCGATCGCGAGGGCGGGCAGGCCCAGCGCCAGGATCGTCGAGTCCCACGTATGTGCGTTCAGCCCCGCGCCGTGGATGAAGGTGGCAACCGGCGGTGTGTCCCCGAAGCGCAGGGCGCTCAGGGTGCGTCCATCGTCGAGGATGAGCGACACGCGCTCGACCGGTGGGAGGTCTCCGGCCACTCCGACGCTGCGGGCGTCTGTGGAAAGGAATCGGAACTCATCGTCAGGCGTGGTCATCGCTGTCCGTCCGTGGTCGCAAGGGAGTGACCAAACCATTGTGGCCCCGCTCTCGCAACCTCGACGACCACCAGCGCACAGGCAGGCATCATGCGACCCCGATAGGGTCGAAGGCCGTGAGCACACTCGACATCTCCGGGGCGATCAACTTCCGGGACACCGGCGGTCTTTCCGCTGGCGCAGGTCGGACCCGTGAGGGCGTGCTCTACCGGTCGGGAAATCTCGCGCGATTGGACGAGGACGGCATCCGTGCCTTCTCGGGGCTCGGAATCCGTCGCGTCATCGACCTTCGCGACGACGCCGAAGTCGCCGGCGCGCCCAGCCGATTCGATGACCGTGAGCTCGTGGTGCAGCGGGTTCCGCTGTTCCTGGGCTCGGTAGCCTCGTTCTTCGTCGAGGACGTTCCGCTCACGGAGATGTATCGCCGGCTCGTCGATGACTCAGCGGGGCGTGTGGTCGACGTCGTGCGAGGAGTGCTGGCCGATCAGCCGGTCCTGGTGCACTGCACGGTCGGCAAAGATCGCACGGGTGTCACCGTGGCAATCACGCTGGCCGCCGCGGGAGTCGACAGGGATGCCGTCATCGCCGACTATGCGCGCACGGAGGCTCTCCTGCCGCAATCGCGCAACCGCGACGTCGTGGCTCGCATCCGCCAGTTCCACCCGGATTCGGTCAACCTCGAGGAACTGGCCACGAAGTCTCCCGCCGCGGCGATCGCGGGGCTTCTGGAGAGCCTGGATGAGACCTACGGGTCGCCGCGAGACTACCTGCGCGCCCACGGCATGAGCGATGACGAACTCGTCGCTCTGGACGAGGTGCTCATCGACTGACTGCTCTCTTCGGTCGCTGGCGCGGGATGTAGTTCCCGTCCGCGAGGCCCGCCTCGATCTCGAAGCGGTTGCCTAGCGGGTTGCGGCCCGAGAGCTGGTAGAGCAGCGGCATCAGCATCCCGTAGCGGCGCCACTGCCGCGCGTGGACGAGCTCGTGCCGCAGCACGCGCGGGCCGTCATTGGTTGCCGTGAGGTAGCAGGCGCCGACGCACACGCCGCCGCGGGGGAACGTCCACGAGGGCATGCCGGAAAAGACATACAACACCGTGCTGTCGGCGCCCCGGTGGACTCGCACCCTGCCTGTGCTCCAGAGGAAGCCCCAGACAAAGCCGATGGCGGTTCCGATGACGGAGCCTGCCCGCGAAACCGGGGAGTCCAGCAGCGGGAGCCAGCGATCCAGCAGCTGACCTCGCGCGACGGCCCGCTCCGCGGCAGCCTCCCACCCCGGTGGGGGCGTCGGAATCGGGGTCACGCCAGCGCCCCGAGAAGGCGCAGGATCGTCGGCATGTCTTCAATCGCGGTGTCCGCAGACGCGGGAGAGAAGCCGGCGATCGTCGCCCCGACGATCGGGAAGCGATCACGTACCGCTCGGACTGCTGCGATGACCTCGCCGGCATCCGGACCGAACGGCACGGGTGAGGACACTCCCGTAACGACGGAGGGATCGAAGACGTCGATGTCGATGTGGACGTATGCCCGTGCAGCGCCGGTCGCTGCCACCGCGGCGACGAGCGTCTCGGGATCGGCCAGGTCCCGAGGCAGCACCCGGCGGATGCTGTGCTGATCGACGTACTGCTGTTCGGCGTCGTCGAGTTCTCGGGTGCCGGCCAGCACGACCCGGTCAGGGGTCAGGATGCCGTGGGGAAGGCGGAGTCGATCGGCTCCGCCTCCGAGAGCGGCGCGCAGCACCATGCCGCAGAACGCTCCGCTGGGCGAGGACTCCGGGGTGTTCAGGTCGGCGTGGGCATCGAACCAGACAACCGCGACGTCGGGAGCCGCGACTGCCTCCAGCGCGCCGAGGGTCACCCCGCAATCCCCGCCGATCACGACCACCGGCTCGGACAGGCTCGCCACGGCATCCCGGACGAGATCGCGGATGCGCACGAGTGAGCTGGCCCGACGGATGCCGGTCTCGAGGCTCTCACCGGCTTCGACCGGCACCTCCAAACGGGTGCAGGCCGAAGCCGGGAGGTCGCCCGCGATGGCTTCGGCGCCGTCGATCAGCTGCATTGCGCGAGCCGACCCGGAGCCTTGCCACTGCGGGGCGATGACGAAGTGAGCCATCGGCTGGTTCGGTCAGCCCTCGATGGCGGGCTTGGGGGCACCGCCGGACTTGAGTGCGGCGAGGCGAGCTTCGACCTCCGTGAGCTCACCGAGATCGTCGAGGCTCTCGAACTGGGCGTCCAGGCTCGAGGCGGCGAGCTCCGTCTTGCCCTGCGCGATGGCCTCCTGGCGGCGAACCTTCTCTTCGAAGCGGCCGAGTTCGCTGGTCGGGTCGAGAACATCGATCGACTTGACGGCATCCACGACCTTCGTCTGGGCCTCGGCGGTCTTCTGACGCGCGACCAGCTCGGCCGACTTGGCCTTGAGCTGCTCGAGCTTCTGCTTCATGCCGTTGAGGCCGTCCTTGAGTTTGTTCACGACCTCGGTCTGCGAGGCGATCTGCGGGGCCGCAGCCTTCGCGGAGTTCTCGGCCGCGATCTGGCGCTGTAGGGCGACCTTGGCCAGGTTGTCGAACTTGTCGGCATCCACCGGGTCGCCCGCCGCACGGAACTCGTCGGCCTTGCGGCTGGCGGCAAGCGCCTTGTTTCCCCAGTCGGATGCCGACTGGAGGTCTTCCTGGTGGTCGCGCTCGAGCAGGCGCAGATTGCCGATCGTCTCGGCGATGGCAGCCTCGGCGTCTGCGATGTTGTTCGTGTAGTCGCGCACGAGCTGGTCGAGCATCTTCTGCGGGTCCTCGGCCTGGTCGAGCATCGCGTTGATGTTCGCCTTCATGAGGGTTGAAATGCGTCCGAAGATTGACTGCTTTGCCATCGGTATGTCCTTCCGTCTGGGTGTGTGAGTGGTGGTCGATCGTGCCTAGAAACGGCCCCCGCCGCGGCGTCCGCGAGAGCCTCCGCCGCCGCGTGACCCGCCGCCGAATCCGCCGCTGCGTGATCCGCCGCCGAATCCGCCGCCGCGTGACCCGCCGCCGAATCCGCCGCCCCTACCGCCTCCGCCGCCGGAGAGGATCGAATTGAGCACGATGCCGCCGAGAACTGCGCCCATCATGCCGTTCGATCCGCCACCGCGGGAGCCGCCATAGCCGCTGACATCGAAGGCACCCACGTCGCGCTGGGCGGCCCGAATCGCCTCAGACGCGAGCTGTTCCGCGCGCTGTGCGTGAGGGAGGGCTTGCGCGGGGTCGGAAACCTGGATCTGCTGCGCGGTGGCGAGGCTTGCGCGGGCCTCGGCCAGTCGCGTCCGGGCCTCGGCGCCGACGGCGCCGCGCCGAGCGGCGATGAAGTCGTCGGCAGCGGAGATCTGAGAGCTCGCCTGCATCGAGATCTGCGCGAGCGCCTGCTGGGCTCGCTGCGCTCGCGCCTGCGCGTCCCGCGCTGTTTGCAGGACCTCGTCGATCTGCCGGTCCGCCTCCTGGAGCGCGTGCAGCGCGGCAAGCGGACGCTGCTGTGGGGCATCCAGGAGAGCTCGGGCCGCTGCGACCTGTTGCGTCGTGCTCGCCGCGACACCAGCCAGGCGCCCATCGAGATCGGGAAGTGCGCGCGCGGCTGCGATGTCGGCTTCGATCCCGGCCATGACGCTCTGCGCGTTCGCTGCCGCCTGCCGCAGGTCGTGTGCCAGTGTGTCGATCGCGCGCTCCAGCTGCAGTGCTTGGGCTACAGCATCCTCGGCGCCGCGGATCGCGACCGCGGCCTCGGCTGTCTTGCCGGCAGCGAGGTCCTGCCGGGCCCGGGAAAGCGCAGCATCAGCGAAGGCTAGGCGTTCCCGCGCCTGGTCGGGGTTGTCGGCGACAGTCGCAAGGGCATCCGGGTGAAACGCTGCTTCAAGGTCAGAGAGTGCGCGTTCGGCGCCGGCTATGCCAGCTGAGGCTTCTTCACGGTCCGCGGCAACGCGATCGAGCGCCTGGGGCGCGGTGCGCTCCAGCTCGCGCAGGGCCTCGAACTCCGCGGCTTTCTCGTCGAGCGCCGTGTTCGCCTTCCCGCACAGGTCGAGTATCGCGAGGTTCCACTCGCGGATCTGAGCCTCAGTATCGGGCTCGGCATCGTCGAGGCGCTGCTGCAGCGAGAACGCCTCCATGAGGCTCGCTCGGGCCGCGGCAAGGGTCTTCTCGAACTCGGCAGCCGCCGCGTCGCCGAACTGCGCGCGAGCGAACCCCAGTTCCTGCGTGCTCGTGGTGATCGCATCGTCCGTTGCTACCAGCGCCGATGCGGCGCGCCGGGCGAGCTCATCGAGACTCACCGCCTGCGGATCGGCTTGCCGCTTTCGACGCGAACGAATGACGATCCAGATGACCAGGCCAGCGAGGGCGCCGACCACCACGACGAGCAGCACGACCGTGAAGAACCCGCCGCCCCCAGCTCCGCCGGCCAGGGCTTCCTCAAACCCAGCGGCCGCGGTTGTGATCGCACCGAGGTAGTCGCCGGCGCTCAGATAGGGCTTGATCTCGTCCTCGATGGCCAGCAGTTGATCTTCGCTCAGCGGGCCGGAGGAATCGGCCGAGGTGTAGAACTGGCGCGACTCGGTGGCCACCGCAAGCAGGTACTGGCTGGGTCCGAGCCCGTTGTCTTCCGCTACCGCGTCTGCCCACTCCTGGCTGTTCGACGGGTTGGTGAAGTCGTCGACGAACACGGCGTAGAGATCGATTCCGGTCGACTCGTACAGCTCGGCGAGGGTGGCGTTGGCGGCCGCCTCATCGGCAGCGCTGAGCGCATCGACCTCGTCGAGGACGTACGAGGCGTCGAGTGTAACCGGATCGGTGGCGCTTGCCGGCGCCGCAATGATCGAGAGCAATGCCACTGTCGTCACCGCGCTCAGGACGGCCCCGAATGACCATCGAGTCGGCATCGATTCCCCTCCCGGCGTGCGAAGCCCGCACTCTTCGATCCTATTGATGGGGCAAGGCCCCGGGGAAGCACTCCGCGAGGCACACCGGATCCTCACAGCGTGCGTCGTAGGGTGAGTCCCCGAAAGGCAGGTGCGGTGGTGGATGATCGCTACGGAACTGACGTGCTCGCAAGCGGTTGGCGCGGACATGGCCGCTCCGAGAGTGCACGCGTGCCGGCAGAGCGGGGCCTTGTCATCGAGGTGCAGGCCGACGGATTCTGCGGCGCTGTGACACAGGCTGACGCGGCAACAGTCGAACTCGAAGACCGCTTCGGTGCACGACGCCGCTTCCCGCTCGGACCCGGATTCCTGCTGGATGGTTCGCACGTCGTCCTCGTCGCGCACCGGCCGGTCGCCGCGCAGCAGCCGAAGCGCACGGCATCCGGCTCGTTCGCGGCTCCCGAACAGCGGGCGCGCGTTGCGCGAGCAAGCCGCATCCTCGTCGAGGGGCGCCACGACGCCGAGCTCGTGGAGAAAGTCTGGGGAGATGATCTGCGTGCCGAGGGCGTTGTCGTCGAGTACCTCGAAGGGATCGACCGCCTCGCCGCCATGCTCGATGATGAGCCTCCGTCAGCGAGCCGCCGGTACGGCATCCTCGTCGACCACCTGGTCACCGGATCGAAAGAGGCCCGCATCGCCGCGGAGATCATGCGCGGCAGGCACGGGCAGAACCTCCTGATCGTCGGTCACCCCGAGATCGATGTGTGGCAGTGCGTGCGCCCCGCTGCCCTCGGGCTTCGCGCGTGGCCGACCGTGCCGCGCGGGGTCGACATCAAGGTCGGAACGTGCCGCGCCCTGGGCTGGCCGAGCGACACCCCCGCGGACCTCGCGCGTGCCTGGCGGCGGATACTGGGCGCGGTCGGCAGCTACCGCGACCTGGAACCATCGCTGCTCGGTCGCGTCGAGGAGCTGATCGACTACGTGACTGCCTCGGACTGAGGGAGTCGCGCTGACGGCCGAATTGGTCCTGCCGAAGAGACTGGCATACTAGACAGAGGCGTTCTCGCCTCCTTTTGTGTGCGCGGAAGGTCAGCAGTGGTTCCCACCTCTCGACAGGATGTCGCGCTCTCCCCTCGGAGAGCCCCCTCCTCCCGGGGATGGCGAGGTCTTCCTCGCGCTCTGAGCGAATGGCTCTCAGACCTCACCTCGGAGCGCGTCGGCGTTGAACCGATCGCATCCGGGACGCTGACCAAGGTCGTCGGGATCTGGGCGATAGGTCGCGCCGTCAACCTCGGGCTGCTGTGGATGTTCTTCGAGATCTCGCGTCTCGCTGACCTCGGTTTCGGCCCGTTCGGCATCCATGTGCGCACCTTCCTCACCTTTCTCACGGGGTGGGATGCTGACCACTACCTCAACATCGCCCGGACCGGTTATCCGATCCGGCTCCCGATGGAGGAGGGCATCGTTCAGCCCAACGACTGGGCGTTCCTGCCGGTTCTGCCATTCCTCGAGCGGGTGGGCCATGACCTGACCGGCGTGAACGAGGGAATCATCGGGATCATCGTCAGCATCGCGGCAAGCCTCGGCGCTACCCTCGTGCTCTTCCTCTTGCTGCGGCGCGTGACGACTCCGCAGGCATCCTGGTGGGGCATCGTCCTGTTCACCTTCGCGCCTCTGTCGTTCGTCTACGTGCTCGCGTACGCCGAGTCGCTGTTCCTCCTGCTCGTTTTCACGGCCCTCCTCCTCGCGATAAAGCGCCAGTACCTCCTCATCCTGCCGGTGGGTGTGCTCGCGGCCTACACCCGACCCGGCGTCCTCGCTCTCGCGCTGGGCCTCGGAATCGTGTTCCTCGTGCGGTGGCTGCAACACCGCACCGACCCGTTCCCCTGGACCCAGCGACTCAGCCTTGCCGCCAGCGGGATCGCGATCGCGGCGGCGGGCCTCTCGTGGACCTACATCGCCGATGCCGTCACCGGCATCCCGCACGCCTACGTCCGTACCGAGACCGCCTGGTGGATTCCACTCGTCGGCACTGGCGACTTCGTGCCCATGACACCCTGGTTCCGGTTCTTCGGCACGTACTTGAACGTGTTCGGCATCCTTCTGGTGCTGGCGATCATGGCGGCATTCGCGTGGTGGATCTTCTCCAAGCCCACGCGCAAGCTGGGTCTGGTGATCGTGGCGTACGCGGCAAGCTACGGCCTGTACCTCTTCGGTGTCTTCCTGCCCCAGCAGTCGACCTTCCGCCTCATGATGCCGCTCTCGCCCCTGCTCGGCGATGAACGCTTCTCGTCGACGCAGCATCGCAGGCAGTGGCTTCTGCTGGGCTGCCTCGGACTGCAGGTGGCGGCGGTCTTCCTGCTGTGGACCATCGGGTATCCGTGACCGGTCGCGCCCCCGCGATGACATCTTCCGGCGAAGCCCCGACGGGTTATCGTCAGCACCCCGTCTCGTTCGTCCGCCGCAGCGGCCGGATGTCGGAGGCGCAACAGCGGGCCTGGAACGAGGTCAGTCCCCGCATGCTCATCCCCGTCGAGCGGGATGCCGCCTCCACGAGCATCCGAGCGGACTCGACCATCGACCCGGCGGCGGTGTGGGGACGGACGGCGCCCCTGATCGTCGAGATCGGATCGGGCCAGGGGCACGCGATCGTGCATGCTGCAACCGGCCAGCCAGGCGCGCACTTCCTCGCAGTCGAGGTCTTTCGGGCGGGGCTTGCGCGCACGATGCTCGACGCCGACCGGGCGAACCTGGACAACCTCCGACTCGTGGAGGGCAACGCTCCCGAGGTTCTCGAGCATCTCTTGCCCTCGGCATCCGTCGATGAGCTGTGGATCTTCTTCCCCGACCCCTGGCACAAGAAGAAGCACGCCAAGAGGCGGCTTGTGACGGCCGAGTTCGCGGCGCTCGCGGCATCCGTTCTGCGGCCGAGCGGTGTGCTTCGACTTGCCACGGACTGGCAGGACTACGCCGACCAGATGGTGTCGGTATTGGATGCTGCGCCGGGGTTCACTCGCGCCTTCGACGGCGACTGGGCACCTCGCTTCGACGGTCGCGTGCTCACGGCCTTTGAACGCAAAGGCACCCGCGCCGGGCGCGAGATCCGCGACCTCACCTACCGGCGGTCTGCGTGAGCAGCCACGCGGATGCCGCGCACGGCGCTCCGCACCGGCTTCCTGCGATCTCGTGGCGCGTCCTGCCGGCCCTGCTGGTCGTGCTGGCAGCTCCCGCGTTCTTCGTCGCCCTGTTGCCCTGGCTCGGGTGGATGCTCCTGGCGGCGGGTCTGATCGCAGCCGTGCTGGTGGAGAGATTTGCGCCCGTCCCTGCCCGCCCGATCGTGCGGGCAGGGACGCGGCCGGACACAGCCCGCGTCGTCTCTCGCGACCCCTCGATCGTGCGCGATCTCTCACTCATCGCCATCGGGATGCTGATCGTCAGCGCCATCCCGCTCAAGGCCGAGCTCGACAACCTCGCCATCCTTCGGTTCGGGGTGGCGCTCGGGGGAGCGGTGGCAGTCCCTTACCTGATCTCGCGCTTGGTCTATCGGGACCGGGCGATCGGATTCCCGTGGCGGGGCGGCGGGCGCTGGACGTGGTTTCAGTGGGCCTGGCTTGTGGGTGTGCTCGTGCTCGGGTGGCTCATCCTGCCGTTCTACTTCATCACTTCCGGCGTGTACCTGAACTGGCCGGTGGTTGACACTCCCGACCTCATCGCCCGGCTGTTCGTCGGGGTGGGCGCCGTGGGCATCTGGGACGAACTCTTCTTCATCTGCACGGTGTTCGTCCTGCTGCTTCGGCACATGCATCCGATCACCGCGAACCTGCTGCAGGCTGTCGTGTTCGTCTCGTTCCTGTGGGAACTCGGCTACCAGGCGTGGGGTCCATTCCTGACGATCCCGTTCGCGCTCCTGCAGGGCTACATCTTCCTCGTCACCCGCTCGCTCGCGTACGTCGTCACCGTGCATCTGCTTTTCGACGCGGTGGTCTTCGCCGTGCTGGTCCACGCGCACAATCCGGGCCTGTTCGATGGGTTGTTTCTCATCTGATCTACCCCCAGGAGGACTGGGCCCTTTAGCCCTTGCGCGCCGACGGAGCTTCAGTCACGCTGATGCCATGAGTGAATCTCTCGACCCGGCTCCGGCCATTGTCGACGCCCACGCCCTCGCCCTGAACACGCTTCCGTTTCACGACGATCGCGATCTCGTCGCCGCCGAGCGCGGCTTCCTCGGCACTCTGGATCCCCTCGTGATCACGGATGCCGCAGGCGACGTCGTCTGGGACGGCGAGAGCTACAACTTCCTCGAGGGCGAGCCCCCGGCATCCGTGCACCCGAGTCTGTGGCGTCAGTCGAAGTTGGCCGCGCGGCACGGTCTGTTCGAGGTCGTTCCGGGGATCTATCAGGTGCGGGGCTTCGACCTGTCGAACATCACGTTCGTCGAGGGGGATACCGGGGTCATCGTCGTCGATCCGCTCATCTCCAGCGAGACCGCCGCCGCCGCACTCGCTCTCTACCGCGAACACCGAGGCGAGCGACCGGTCGTCGCGGTGATCTACACGCACAGCCACGCCGACCACTTCGGCGGGGTCTTCGGTGTGACATCCCAGGAAGAGGTGGACGCGGGCGCCGTGCAGATCATCGCACCCGAGGGATTCGTGGCCCACGCGGTCGCAGAGAATGTCTACGCCGGCACCGCGATGGGCCGTCGCGCCGGGTACATGTACGGCGCAGCGCTCCCGCGAGGGCCGCGCGGACAGGTCGGGACGGGCCTCGGTCAGACCACCTCGACGGGGTCCGTCGGCCTCATCGTGCCCACCCTCGACATCCGCGAAACCGGCGAGCGGCACACGATCGACGGGGTGGAGATCGAGTTCCAGATGGCACCGGGTACCGAGGCGCCAGCCGAGATGCATTTCTACTTCCCGTCCTTCCGCGCGCTGTGCATGGCCGAGAACGCGACCCACAACCTGCACAACATCCTGACCCTCCGCGGCGCGCTCGTGCGCGATCCGCACGTGTGGTCGCAGTACCTGACCGAAGCCGTCGAACGGTGGGGTGAGGCATCCGACGTCGTCTTCGCCTCCCACCACTGGCCGACGTGGGGACGTGACGAGATCGTGGAGTTCCTCTCGACCCAGCGTGACCTCTACGCCTACCTCCACGACCAAACGCTACGGATGCTCAACCAGGGCATGACCGGAGCCGAGATCGCCGAGGTGATCCAGCTTCCGCCGGCGCTCGAGAACGCCTGGAATGCCCGCGGGTACTACGGCTCGGTCAGTCACAACGTCAAGGCGATCTACCAGCGCTACATGGGCTGGTTCGACGGAAACCCGGCGCGCCTGTGGCCGCACCCTCCGGCGGCTCTGGCGGAGCGCTACGTTTCGGTGCTGGGCGGAATCGACCGCGTCATCGAGCTCGCTCAGGCGGCGTACGACGAGGGCGACTTCCGGTGGGCGGCGACCCTTCTCGATCACGCGACCTTCGTGGATGCCGAGCACGGCGGCGTGCGCGAACTCTATGCCGCGACGTTGCGCCAGCTTGGCTACGGGTCCGAGAACGGTACCTGGCGCAACTTCTTCCTGTCGGGGGCCACCGAGTTGGCGTCGGGGAGCTTCGGCACCCCGACAAGTCCGAACGCGCCGTCGATCGTCGCGCAGCTCTCACCCGAGCAGCTGCTGGACTCCCTCGCGATCTCTGTGAACGGGCCGGCCGCGTGGGACCTGGATCTGACGCTGGATCTCGTCTTCACCGACCTGGATGTCACCTACCGGGTGACGCTTCGCAACGGGGTGCTCGTGTACGTCGTGCGCTCGGAGCCTGCCGACGCCCCGCTGGTGCTGCGGATGCCGAAGCTGCGACTGCTCGCCCTCCTCGGCGGAGACCGCACCAGCCCGGGTGTCGACACAGAAGGGGACATGCGGGTGTTCGAGCAACTCGCCGCCGTGCTCGAACCCGGAGATCCGAACTTCGAGATCGTCCTCCCCTGACCGCAGGGAGCTGCTGGCCGGCATCACGGACGTAGGAGAAATCCCCGAGGTCGGACGAATCAGCAGAGATTCATCCTGCGGCGGGGATTTCTCCTACCTTGACGAGGCGGGGCCGCGGCTCTTCAGCGCCGGAGGCGGGCGTCGAGCCAGTCGAACATGCGCTCGTCGGTGAGCAGGCGCGCCAGTGGCTGACAGTGGTAATCGGCGCCTTCGTCTGCCGTGAACTGCTGAAGCGTGGCATCGGGCACCATCGCGGCGAGCTGTTCGGACTGGCCAGGCCAGAACTGCTCCTTCTCGGGAGCGGTGATCAGCAGCGGCGTCGTGATCTTCGCGGCAACCTCGGGGTCGAGGCGGTACCGCAGCATCTCGACCATGGTGTCGTAGGGACTGTCCTTGCCGAACGGCTTGGCGCGGAAGTTCCAGAGGCGTGCGACGGACTTCGAGTAGCGCAGGGCCATCTCCATGCCTCGGTCGAACTTCTCCTTCTCGCCCTTCTCGACCAGTTCCATCTCGGACTTCGGGATGCCGGCGCGCCACGACTGCGACACGTCGACGACTCCCGGGTCTGCCACGGCAGCGGCGATCCGGTGCTCGAATGCCAGGGCGCGGGGGAGCCAGTACCCGGCCTGGCTGATGCCGTACGCGGCGATACGGTCGGCATCCACGTCGTCGCGAGCAACGAGTGCGTCGACGACCGGCGTGATGACTGCTTCCCAGTCGTAGCGGAAGGGAATGCCCCGATCGAAGAGCATGGACTGCTGACCGGGCCCGTCGAACATGAGCACGTTGTACCCGCGTTGCAGGCCGCCGAGCCCGCCGGTCGCCCACATGCTGCTGATAGACCCGTCGCTGCCGTTGACCAGGATGAGGGTCGGCGCCTTCGTGCCATCCGCGTCCGCCCTGAAGAAATACCCCGGCATCGTCGTGTCCTCGTACGGGATCGCGAGGCGCTCCGCCGGGTATGACGCGTGATCGACGAACGCATCCCACGCGGCCCGGTGGGCGCGGAAGGTGTGCTGCAGCAGGTCCTCATCACCCAACGCTGCCGCTGCGCTCACAGCGGGGGAGTAGGCGTTCGCCGCGCGCAGGTAGGCTGCCGCCGCGCTGGCGCGATGCCCGGCATCCGCTGACGCCGCCGCCTGCGTGGTGAGGCGCCCGCCGAGGGCGCTCCACGCCCGCTGCCATCCCTCGTGGTCTCCGTCTTTGACGTCTGCGATGGTCCGCAGCACCTCGCCGACGTCCGAGCCACCGTAGGGGGCCTGCCCGAGCTGGATCCGCACCTCGAAGTCGAAGTCCTCGCTGTAGAACCCCGTTTCGAAGACGTCGTGCGCGTGCCTGCTGAATAGATTCGCCATCATCTCTCCCCGAGTGCCGTCGGGGGCAGGCTATCGGCGCGGTCGCGGCAGCGGAAGTGGGGTGCGCGGACGTCGGCGACGGTGCGCACGAGCGTAGGAGTTATCGCTGAGGTAGGAGGGTTGCGCGCCGAAGCATCCTGCGCTGCGGATTTGTCCTACATTCCGGATGCAGCGCGCGGAGCCTCCGGCGGCAGGGGCCCGCCTGACGGTGGGTGTAGAGATAGAGAATGGGACCGCCCTTCGGGCGGTCCCATTCTCTATAACGTGCCCCCGACAGGAATCGAACCTGCGACCTTTGGTACCGGAAACCAACGCTCTATCCCCTGAGCTACGGAGGCGTACCGATCGAGATTACCATCGCCCGCCGGGCCTGCCCTGACCGCCCCGAGCCCGGGTCACCGGGACGCGTCATCCGCAGGTCTTCAGGGCGTGCGAGGATACTCCGGTGCATCGCATCGTGACCGCCGAACTGGACCTGGAACTCCGGGCATCCATCGACCTCATCTTCCAGATCGCCGTCGCCCAGCATGCACCGGTTCTGAGTGAAAATCTCACCTTCTCGCAGGGGGATCGTGTCTACACGCCGATCGAGATCATCGACCAGACCGGAAGCCGCCTGCACCGCTTCTGCGGCGAGCCGGGGGTTCTTGAGGTTCGGTACGACGCCGTCGTCGACGAACAGGTGACGTCCCGGCCGACGAGCGACCTCGAGGCGATCACCTACCTGCGTCCGAGCCGGTACGCCCAATCCGATGAGGTGTTCTCGCAGGCCCGGCGGCAGTTCAAAGGCATTGTCGGCGAGGAGCTTCTGCTCGCCGTGTCGGAGTTCGTATCCGAGACCGTGACCTACACGCCGGGACTGAGTCTTGGCACTGACTCGGCAGTCACGACCCTGATGACCGGGCAGGGCGTGTGCCGCGACTACGCCCACCTGGTCATCGCGCTCCTTCGTGCGATGGACGTGCCGGCGCGCTACACCGCCTGCTACGCGCCGGGGCTCGAGCCGATGGACTTCCACGCCGTGGCCGAGGCCTACCTCGAGGGCGCCTGGTACGTCATCGACGCCACGCGGCTGGCTGACCGGCGCTCGCTCGTGCGCATCGCGACGGGCCGGGATGCCGCGGATTGTGCCTTCCTCAGCTACCACGGCGGAAACCTCAGCCTTGATCGGATGCGCGTGGACGCTCGAATCGCGCCAGTCGATGCCGCACCCGCGGCATCCGGCCCCGACGCCGCCGATGACTTCGCTGCCCTCGTGCAACTGGCCTGACCCCCGCAGACAAGCCACGAACACACCGAGAATTCGATCGGGCGCCTCTGGCGCCGGTCCCGAGCCGATTATCGGCGCCCGATCGGATTTTCGGCTGAGGCGTGAGCGGGCCGAGCGGCCGAAGGAGGATGCAGGACGCGGGAGGGGAGGGCCCGCTGCGCGCCTAGACTGGATCGGCCATGAACCCCGAAGCACTCTCCGCTGCCCTCGTCGCCGTGATCACGCCCCTTGCCGAGGCGCGACGTGAAGGCGCGGCATCCGATCTGACCGCCGCCGACCTGCCCCTGGAGCGGCCCAAGAACCGCGACCACGGCGACTGGGCATCCAACGCGGCGCTGAAGCTCGCGAAGAGCCTGGGTGTGAACCCCCGTGAGTTCGCCGCCGAGATCGCCGCGGGCCTCGAGCAGGTCGACGGTGTCGCGAGCGTCGAGGTAGCGGGTCCCGGGTTCATCAACATTCGGCTGGATGCCGCGGCCGCCGGCTCACTTGCCAAGACGATCGTCGATGCCGGCGCTGCCTTCGGTACCTCGACGGTGCTCGCTGACCAGGTCATCAACCTCGAGTTCGTTTCGGCGAACCCCACGGGTCCGATCCACATCGGCGGCACCCGATGGGCTGCCGTCGGAGATGCGCTCGCCCGCATCCTTGCCTCGCAGGGCGCGAGTGTGACGCGGGAGTACTACTTCAACGACCACGGTGCCCAGATCGATCGCTTCGCCCGGAGTCTGGTCGCGGCCGCGGAGGGGCGACCGGCTCCCGAGGACGGGTACGGCGGCGCCTACATCGCCGACATCGCGGCGCGGGTGACGGATGCCCACGGTGGCGACCTCGATGCTCTGGATGCCCCGGCCAAGCAGGAAGCATTCCGTGAGCTCGGCGTCGGGTTCATGTTCGACGAGATCAAGCAGAGCCTGCACGATTTCGGCGTCGATTTCGACGTGTACTTCCACGAGAACGACCTGCACGCATCCGGCGCGGTGACCCGGGCCGTCGACCGGCTGCGCGATCTCGGCCACATCTACGAGGCGGACGGTGCGATCTGGCTGCGCTCGACCGACTTCGGCGATGACAAGGACCGCGTCGTCATCAAGAGCGACGGCCAGCCCGCCTACATCTCGGGCGACCTGGCGTACTACCTCGACAAGCGCGAACGCGGCTTCAACCGGTGCATCATCATGCTCGGAGCCGACCACCACGGCTACGTCAAGCGACTCATGGCGATGTGCGCCGCGTTCGGTGACGAGCCATACGTGAACCTGCAGATCCTCATCGGTCAAATGGTCAACCTGCTGCGTGAGGGCCAGCCGGTGCGAATGTCCAAGCGCGCCGGCACCGTCGTGACCCTCGAAGACCTCGTCGAGGCCGTCGGGGTGGATGCCGCCCGCTACGCCCTCACGCGCAGTTCCACGGACTCGAACCTCGACATCGACCTCGACATCCTGCAGAAGCGGACGAACGACAACCCGGTCTTTTACGTGCAGTACGCGCATGCCCGCACGCACAACGTGGGACGCAACGCTGCGGCGGCAGGTGTTGACCGCAGTGTGTTCGCACCCGAAACGCTCACGCACGAGACCGAGTCGGCGCTGCTGGGCGCCCTGCAGGAATTCCCCCGCACTGTCGCGTTCGCTGCGGAGGTGCGGGAGCCTCACCGGATCGCCCGTTACCTCGAAGAGCTCGCGGGTCTCTACCACCGGTGGTACGACAACTGCCGCGTTATCCCGCTCGGTGACGACCCCGTCGCGCCGGTGCATCAGACGCGGCTATGGCTCAACGACGCCACCGGCCAGGTGCTGCGCAACGGACTGACGCTGCTGGGCGTCGGAGCTCCCGAACGGATGTAACCCATGACGGATGCCGAACACCCGACCGACCCGCTGCCGGACCTGCGTGCGGGGTGGGTGCTCGCGGTTCCCGAGGAGTCGAAGAAGCGTCGCCGCGTGTGGCCGTGGCTCGTTGCAGCTGCGGCCGTGGTGATCGTCCTCGTCGTGGTGGTGGTCGTCATCGTCGAGACCGTCGTGCGATCGACGATCGAGGCGGGCATCGCCAGCCAGGTGCGGACGGGACTTGACCTGCCCGCCGATCAACCCGTCGACGTCTCGATCGCGGGGCCACTCACCCTCCAGCTCCTCACCGGAAGCCTCGACGATCTGCATCTGGCGTCCACTGACGTGCCACTGGGGCCAACGACGGCGGATGTCGATGTCACGCTGCAGGGCGTCAGTACCGGGGCGCCCCACACCGTGGGTCGGGGAGTAGCCACCGTGACCCTCGACCAGACTCAGGTGGTAGCGCTCACTGACAGCGTGGCGCAGATCGACATCGTCGATCTCACGCTCCAGGATCCGGCGATCGTGGTGGGAACCGAGCTTTCGCTGTTCGGATTCGGCATCCCGGTATCGCTGTCGCTGGTGCCCAGCGCCGCGTCCGGCGAACTCGTACTTTCGCCCGAGAGCCTGCAGGTCAGCGGGCTCGCTGTGACCGCTGACGGCGTGCGGGACCAGTTCGGGTCGCTCGCCGACCCCGTGCTGCAGGACTGGCAGATCTGTGTTGCGCAGTACCTGCCCGCCGGAGCGACCCTGACGGATGCGTCGGTCACGGGCGCGGAACTTGTCGCCACGTTCGACATCGATGGCCGGATGCTCGACGACGCAGCGCTTCAGCAGAACGGCACCTGCTAAGCAGCTCCGTCTGTACACACCGTGCGTCTCTTTGCAGATATCAGACAACCGATATCTGAAATCAGATGGAAACCTGGCGGATGTCGAGGCGAAATGCCGACTGCATAGCTTCGGGGTGTCGGCACGCCCGTGTCGGTCCCCTCGATCCCGGAGTCAGCGCATCATGTCCACCCCGTTCTCGCCCCGTCGTGCTCATCACGCAGCCGGATTGTCCGCACTACTCGTCGGTCTTCTTGCCCTTGCCGGCTGTTCCTCCGAAGGCCCGGGGACCTCCGCCTCGGTATCCGCTGATCCGACCGTCCAGACCGTTCCGGCAACGGTCCAGCTCAGTTGGATCTTCAACGAAGAGTTCGCCGGAGAATACTTCGCCGAAACCGCCGGCTACTACGCCGCGGCGGGGCTCGGTCCCGTCCAGCTTGTTCCTGGACCCTCCGCGGGCGTGCCCGAGCTCATCAGCGGGACGGCCGACGTCGCGTTCAGCGATGCCGTGACCATTGGCGCTGCGGTGGCCCGCGAGCGGGCGCCTTTGAAGATCCTCGGTGCCGTGTTCCAACAGAACCCATTCGCAGTGATTTCGCTGGCAGGGGGCGCCGACATCGCAACGCCGCAAGACATGATCGGCAAGCGCATCGGCGTTCAGGATGGCAACTCGGCGCTGTTCTCCGCACTGCTCGCGGCGAACGGAATTGGCGCTGACGAGGTCACGGTCGTGCCCGTACAGTTCGATCCGGCTCCGCTCGTGAACGGTGAGGTCGATGGATTCGTCGCCTACCTCACGAACGAGCCGCTCGTGCTCGAGGCGCGGGGGATCGCCACGACCACACTTCCCTTTGCGACCAACGGGTTGCCGTTCGTTGCCAAGACCATCACTGCCGCGGACGAGACAATTGCCGAGAACCGGGAAATGCTGAAGTCCTTCCTTCGGGCCGAGATCCAGGGCTGGGCTGATGCGCTGGGAAACGTCGACGAGACCGTGCGTCTGGTGACGGAGCAGTTCGGTGCTGACCTGGATCTCGATCCCGTCGCCGTGCGTGCCGGTGCCGAAGAGCAGAACACGCTCGTCGTTTCGGACGAGACCGTTGCCAACGGCTTGTTCACCATCAGCCCGGAGCTTCAGGAGCGTACTCTTGCGAGCCTGTCCGCGGCGGGGATCGAGGTCGCGGCAGACGATCTGTTCGATCTGAGCCTGCTCGCTGAGGTCTACGCCGAGTTCCCCGAGCTCGTCGCGCTTGGCTCCTGACCGTGCTGGTGGGCTGCGCCGCCCCGCGCAGCCCACCGGTGGAGACACCCACCCAGAGAGGAACCGTCAATGACAGTTCGCATGATCATCGACACCGATACCGCACAGGATGATGCCTTCGCGCTGCTGATCGGACTGCGCGACCCGCGCGCCCAGTTGGAGGCGGTCACGATCAACTACGGCAACGTCGCCTTCGACCAGATGGTCGAGAACGCTCTCTACACGATCGAGGTGGCGGGGCGCGGGGGAGATGTGCCTGTCTACGAGGGGGCACGGCTGCCATTGCTGGCACCCTTCGACGATTCCTCCTACGTTCACGGTTCCGACGGGTTCGGCGGAGCGGGCTTTCCTCGAGCTCGGCAGCGCCCCGAACCCGAGAATGCTGTCAGCGCTTTGCTACGTCTTGTCGCCGACAACCCGGGGGAATTCACAATCGTCGCCCAGGCGCCACTGACGAACCTTGCGCTCGCCGCCGCCGCGGATCGAACGTTCCCCGGGAAGGTCAAAGACCTCGTGATCATGGGAGGGACGAATAACGCTGCGGGCAACATCACGGCAGCGGCGGAGGCCAATTTCTTCCATGACCCTGAGGCTGCTGCGCTCGTGCTGCGTGCGGGCTTTCGCACAACGCTCGTTCCCTGGGATCTCGTGATGCGCCAGGGAGTGTTTGGTCCCGACAAGCTGCAGCGCATCGAAAGCTTGGATACGCGGGCATCCCGGTTCTTCGTCCGAGCAAACCGGGGCACGCTGGCCTACAACAAGAAGGCTCATGGGATGGATGGCAGTACCCACCCGGATTCCATCGCGGTTGCGATCGCCGTCGAGCCGCGGATCGTGACGAAAGCGAGCGACTACTATGTGGACGTCGAGACCGCACGCGGCATCGCAACCGGCTACTGCCTGGTCGACTCGGTCCGTCGATCTGGTCGCGAGCCGAATGCGCGCGTGATTGAGGAGATCGACGAAGATCTGTTCTTCCAGACCATGCTTGGCGTCCTCTCGTGAGCGTCCGGCCCCTGCGGGGAGGAGGATTGTGATCGCCCAAACGCTAGTGAGGAGAGATCGCCATATGCCCCTCGAGCCCCTATCCCTCACCGTCGGCCAACCCCTTCGTGTCGCGGTGTACAACAGCATCTCCCGAGCGATCCGCAACGGGACCTACCCCCTCGGATCGGTGCTGCCCAGCGATGCGGAGTTCTGTACGGCCCTCGGTGTGAGCCGACCGGTCGTGCGCGAGGCGATGCTGCTGCTCGAAGAGGACCGCTTGATATCGACACGTCGGGGGATCGGTCGCTTCGTCAGCGATGCGATTCCCCGGATCGGCCTCGAACGCGTGCGCGGACTCGAGCTTCTTCTCGGCGAATCCGCCGGTGCGATCATGGTGGATCGGCTCAGCCATGAAGTCCAGCCGGCGTCTGATCTGCTTTCTCGGGCACTCGGGCTCGATCCGTCGGCTGCGGTGTGGACGTGGGAGTCGGTGCTGCGGCGCGACGGCCGTGAGCTGGCACTCACGTTCGAGGCGGTACCCGCAGCAAGTTCGGTGCTCGCGGATCCTGCAACAGACACGTTGCCCGAAGCCACCGCGTTGACCCGGCTCCTCGCATCCGTCGACCCGTCGCACGTATCGAGCGCCTGCGATGTCTCCGTGGGCGTTCTCGGTGATCACCGTGCCACAGCGCTCGGTGCCGACCCCGACACGAGCGCCCTCATCCTTACGCAGCGTGTCTCATACCGCGGGGCGACCGTGCTCTATGCGAAGGACGTCATTCTGTCTGCGGCGGGCACCATCTCACTCCTGCAGAGCGCATGATGGCGGGTGCGCCCCTGCTGATCAACCTGCACTCGCACCTTGAGGGGCGTGTGCGGCCGTCGACGGCTGCCGAGATCGCGAGGGAACTCGGGATGCCGGACGCCGACCGCGACTGGGAGGCGGCTCTGCAGCTGGATGGTCCGGCAGACCTCACCACATACCTCGTGAAGGTCGTCGCCACGTTCCCCTTCTTCTCACGGCTCGATCTGCTCGAGCGGATCACCCGGGAGGCCGTAGAAGACGCTGCAGCAGACGGCGAGGATCACCTCGAGCTGCGGTTCGGTCCGGCCTCGCACGCGGCGACGCTCGCCGAGCTGGATGCCGTGATCGCCGCGATGTGCGCGGGACTTGCCACGGGTATGGCCGATACCGGGATTTCCGCCGGCGTCGTTGTTGCGGCGCTGCGCAGCGACGCCACCGAGGTGAACGAGGCGGTCGCTCGGGCCGCCGCTCGCGCCGCAGGGTCCGGCGTCGTCGGATTCGATCTCGCCGGTGACGAACTGCTCTTTCCCGACCTCGAGCGTTACCGGAATGCGTTCGCCATCGCACGCAGTGCGGGCCTGGGCATCACGTGCCACGCTGCCGAGGCGGCGTCCGGGCATGCTGCGCAACAGGCTGTGGAGCTCCTGGGTGCCACGAGGATCGGCCACGGTGCGCGAATCGCCGAGGAACCCAACCTCATCGGCTGGTTCATCGAGCGCGACATCGCGATCGAAGTGTGTCCGACCTCGAACGTCTATACGGGTGCTGTGACGTCGATGGATGCCCACCCGGCGGCTTGGTTCGCCCGCGCCGGTGCCCGCGTCGTCCTGGGCGATGACAACCCCCGACAGACCGGCTCGCTGCTCTCGAACGAAGTCGCCGTGCTGCGCGAGGACCTCGGGTTCGATGACGCCATGATCGCGGCGTTGGCGCGGCACAGCGTGGACGCGGCGTTCGTTGCAGACGGCGTACGACGGAGCTGGCGGAACCGGCTCGAGAGCGGCTCGTAGCGTCGCGCGGGCGCGGGGAGCGTGGGGAAGCGGATTCCCGGGCGAGGATACCCGGTGCCCTAGACTGACCGGAGTGTCTCGGCGCGTGCGCTGACCGCCCGAGTCCTGCTCGCGCCGCTTGTTCGGCGCCGAAGACTTCACCGATTGGCTTCTGCGTGTCCGCCCACCCGACTTCTGCTCCGGCGCTGCCGGCGTGGCTGGACGTGCCGTCGGACCCGAATGATCTGGTCCCCGGCGTCTGGCCGACGGATGCCGCGCGAGATGCCACGGGTGAGCTGGTCCTCGGGGGAGTGGCAGCATCCGGGCTCGCTCGCGATTACGGGACACCGCTGTACGTCCTGGATGAGAGCGAGGTCCGTGCCCACGCGCTGCGCGCTCGCGAGGCCTTCGCATCTGCCGCTGCCCGGCACGGGGTAGCGTCGCGGGTCTACTACGCCGGCAAGGCTTTCCTCAGCACCGAGGTGGTGCGGTGGGTCACGGATGCCGGCCTTGCCGTCGACGTCGCCAGCGGTGGTGAACTCGCCGTCGCCTTGGCAGCGGGTGTTGACCCGGCCCGGATCGGCGTACACGGCAACAACAAGAGCGTCGCCGAGCTCGAGCAGGCCGTCGCTGTGGGCGTCGGCTCGATCGTCGTCGACAGCTTCCAGGAGATCGAGCGGCTCGCTGCCGTCGCGCAGGCCGCTGGCGCCGTGCAACCCGTGCTCGTGCGAGTCAACAGCGGCGTCCACGCCGAGACCCACGACTTCCTTGCGACAGCCCATGAGGATCAGAAGTTCGGGTTCACGATCACCGACGCGGCTGTGGCGGCAGCCCGTGTGCGTGCAGCCGCAGGCCTGCGGCTGGTCGGGCTCCACTGCCACATCGGTTCGCAGATTTTCGGCACCGCCGGTTTCGCCGAGTCGGCAGCCCGCATCGTGGGTCTCTACGCAGATCTGCAGGGCGGTACGGATGCTGCCGAAGACCTCCAGGTGCTGAACCTCGGCGGCGGATTCGGTATCGCCTACACGCGGGCTGACACCCCCACCGCGATCGAGGTTCTGGCCGATGGGATCGTCGATGCTGTCGCTGCCGAGTGCGCCGCGCGCGGCATCCGGATGCCGAACCTTGCGTTCGAGCCAGGCCGGGCCATCGTCGGCCAGGCAGGGGTCACCCTATACACCGTCGGGACGACCAAGGCCGTCGCGCTCGAGGGTGGCCTCGAGCGCCTCTACGTGAGCGTGGACGGCGGGATGAGCGACAACGCGAGACCGGCGCTCTATGGAGCGCAGTACAGCGCCCGCCTGGCATCGCGGGTCAGCGGCGCTGAGCCCCAGCTGGTTCGCGTCGTGGGCAAGCACTGTGAGTCCGGTGACATCGTCGTGGATGCCGAGTACCTGCCCGCCGATGTCGCACCGGGGGACCTCCTAGCGGTCCCTGCGACCGGCGCGTACTGCTTCTCGCTGGCCAGCAACTACAACTTCCTCCCGCGTCCGGCCGTCGTGGCCGTCCGGGACGGGCGCTCCCGCGTGATCGTGCGCGGTGAGACCATCGATGACCTGCTGGCGCGTGACGCCGGCATCCTCCCGACCGAAAGGACGGCATGACCGACTATCGCCGCCTCCGCGTCGCGCTGCTTGGCGCCGGGGCCGTCGGCTCCCAGGTCGCCGCGCTGCTGCGTCAGCACGCCGACGAACTGGCAGACCGCGCCGGAGCACGCCTCGAACTCGTAGGCATCGCCGTGCGCAATCCGGACGCGCCGCGCGACGCTGACCTGCCGCGCGAGTTGTTCACAACCGATGCCGAAACCCTCATTCTCGGCGCCGACATCGTCATCGAGTTGATGGGCGGGATCGAGCCTGCGCGCACGAGCCTGCTGCAGGCGATCGGTTCGGGTGCTGACGTCGTGACGGCCAACAAGGCGCTTCTTGCCACGCACGGACCGGAAATCTTCGAAGCAGCCGACCAGGTCGGCGCGCAGGTGTACTACGAGGCTGCGGCGGCGGGCGCGATTCCCATCATCCGTCCCCTGCGTGATTCGCTCGCCGGCGACCGGGTGCAGCGCATCATGGGCATCGTCAACGGCACCACCAACTACATCCTCGACCGGATGGACACCGAGGGTGCCGACTTCGGCGAGGTCCTCGCGCAGGCGCAGGCCCTCGGGTATGCCGAGGCTGACCCGACGGCCGACATCGAGGGATACGACGCGGCGCAGAAAGCAGCGATCCTCGCGAGCCTCGCCTTCCACACGTCGGTGCCGTTGGAAGCGGTTCACCGCGAGGGCATCACCGCGATCGACAAGCCGATGATGGATGCCGCGCGCAAGGCGGGTTATGTCATCAAGCTCCTCGCCGTCTGCGAGCGTGTGTCGAACGGCTCCGGCGAGGCGATCTCCGTGCGGGTGTACCCGGCCCTCGTGCCTCGCGAACATCCACTCGCGAGCGTCCACGGCGCGAACAACGCCGTGTTCGTGCAGGCCGAGGCTGCCGGAAACCTCATGTTCTACGGCGCCGGAGCGGGCGGCGTGCAGACGGCATCCGCGGTTCTGGGCGATGTCGTCTCTGCCGCACGACGCCATATTGCCGGTGGCGTGGGGGTCGGCGAGTCGACCCGCGCGAACCTCCCGATCCTGCCGATCGGGCACGTGACGACGCAGTACCAGATCACGCTCGAGGTCACCGACGAGCCCGGGGTCCTCGCGACCGTGGCCGGCATCCTCAGCGAGGGTCGCGTCTCGATTGCGACGGTCGAACAGACGGTGGCTGACGCATCCACCGACCCGCTCGCGCGCGTCGCCGCCGACCCGACGGGTGTTGCCCGCCTCGTGATCGGCACCCACAAGGCATTGGAACAGGATCTCAGCGAGACGGTTGCCCGCCTCGCTGACAGTGACGTCGTGGACCGGGTCGTTTCGGTCCTGCGAGTAGAAGGAGATTGACGTGGCACACGTGTGGCGCGGAGTCATGAACGAGTACGCCGACCGCCTGGGGGTGACCGCGGAATCGACGGTCGTCTCCCTCGGAGAGGGCGGCACGCCCCTGGTGCCGGCGCCGGCGCTGTCGCAGCGCACCGGAGCCCAGGTCTGGGTGAAGTTCGAGGGTATGAACCCGACCGGTTCCTTCAAGGACCGCGGCATGACCGTAGCCCTCTCACGGGCTGTCGAGCACGGCGCCAAGGCCGTCATCTGCGCCTCGACGGGCAACACCTCGGCATCCGCTGCCGCGTACGCCGCCCACGCGGGGATCACTGCGGCAGTGCTGGTACCCGAGGGCAAGATCGCCATGGGCAAGCTCAGTCAGGCGGTGGCGCACAACGGTCAGCTCATCCAGATCCGCGGCAACTTCGACGACTGCCTCGAGATCGCCCGGGAGCTCGCCGACAACTACCCCGTCCACCTCGTGAACTCGGTCAACCCTGACCGCATCGAGGGGCAGAAGACTGCGGCGTACGAGATCGTCGAGGTCCTCGGCGACGCGCCCGACTTCCATTTCATCCCCGTCGGCAACGCCGGTAACTACACGGCGTACTCCCGCGGCTACCGCGAGGAGGCAGAGCGTGGCGTCGCTACCCGCGTTCCGCGGATGTTCGGGTTTCAGGCAGAGGGAAGCGCTCCGCTCGTGCGCGGCGAAGTCGTGAAGAACCCCGAGACGATCGCCACCGCCATCCGGATCGGAAACCCGGCATCGTGGGAGCTCGCACTCGAAGCCCGGGCGGCGACCGATGGCTGGTTCGGCGCGATCGACGACGAGCGGATTCTCGCCGCGCAGAAGATCCTCGCCGGTGAGGTCGGGGTTTTCGTGGAGCCGGCATCGGCGATCAGTGTTGCGGGCCTGCTCGACCGGGCGGAGGCGGGAGTGGTCCCGGCGGGATCCACGGTCGTGCTGACCGTGACCGGCCACGGGCTCAAGGACCCGCAGTGGGCGCTGCGTAACGCCGACGGCTCGGAGGCCCGGCCGACTGTCGTGGACGCGACCACGTCCGAGGTGGCTTCTGTGCTGGGACTCGCGCGCGCAGGGGCGCCCGCGTGAACGCAGCCCGGGTCGCCGAACGTTCGGTCGCGGTGCGTGTGCCCGCGACCAGCGCGAACCTGGGTCCGGGATTCGACACGCTGGGGCTCGCCCTCAGCATCTACGACGACCTGGTCGTGACCTCGCTTGCGGAGCCCGGGCTCGACATCCAGGCCGAGGGTGAAGGCGCTGACGAAATCCCGCGGGATGAAACGAACCTTCTGGTACGGGCCATGGCCTACGCCTTCGAAGCCGTCGACCGCCCGATGCCCGGCTTGCGTCTGAGGGCACGCAACACGATTCCGCACGGCCGCGGTCTCGGGTCTTCGGGTGCTGCGGTCGTTGCCGGCATCCTCGCTGTCAAGGGACTGCTCGAGGGAGATGTCGAGATCGGGCCCGACACGATGCTGCGCCTGGCGACAGAGCTGGAGGGGCATCCCGACAACGTTGCGCCGGCGCTGTTCGGCGGTCTCACGATCGCGTGGATGGATGAGGCGGTGCCGCAGCACAAGAAGCTGCTGGTGCACCGCGGCGTCTCGCCCGTCGTGTTCGTCCCGAGCTTCACGATGTCAACGAGCGTCGCCCGTAGCCTCCAGCCCCTCCAGGTGCCCCGAGAGGATGCAGTCTTCAATCTCTCGCGGTCGGCGCTGCTGATCGCGGCGCTCACGCAGAGCCCGGAGCTGCTGCTTGCCGCCACGGAAGACAAGCTGCACCAGAACTACCGCGCGCAGGCGATGCCCGAGACCGACCGGTTGGTCAGGGCACTGCGTGAGCAGGGCTTCGCGGCAGTCGTGTCGGGAGCAGGCCCCAGTGTGCTGGTCATGGCCGACGGTCCTGGTCGACGCCTGGAGGCGGCAGCAGTCGCCGAGCAGGTGACTGACACCCCGTGGGAGGCTCACATGCTGGCCGTCGATGTCAAGGGTGGTACAGTGAAGGAGCACGCGGGGGGTTCCACGTAACTCGTGAATCTGGCCCCCGCCGCATATCTGCGAAGCCTCCGCAATTCCCTCGATCTTCCGAATCCGGACATCTCTGCCCGGAAGGAATCGAGGAGAGGCAGATGAGCACGAGACGCTGAGTCCCGCTCAGCACCTCGAGCCCATCGCGGCGGCTTCTTCATCCGTGCGGATCCGCACATCATTCGATTCACCGCACATTAGGTACACAAGGGAGTACTCGTGGAGTCCATCTCCGAGGTCCAGACCGACGCGTCCGAGAGCGACGCTGTCGACCAGACCACCCCCGCGGCCGACGAGGCCGCACCCCAGACCGAAACCACCCCGTCGGAAGCATCGACCGAGACCGAGACCGAGGGTGCCGACGCCGACACCTCGGAAGCTTCGGCTCCTGAGTCGGAGGCCGCTGCCGAGACCGAGGTCGCGGAGCCTGCTGCTGCTGAGGAACCCGCAGCGAACACGGAGCCAGCCGAGGATGCAGGTGATGCCGCCGAGGCGAGCGCCGAGACTGCTGACGCAGCCCCTGCTTCGTCCCCGGACGCCCAGGAGGCAGCGCCTGCCGAGGAGCAGGCATCCGCAGCGCCATCAGAGGCCCCCGCCGAGGAGGCTCCGGCCGCTGAAGCGCCCGCCAAGCCGGTACGCAAGCGGGCACCCCGTCGAGCCAAGAGCACCGACGTTGCCGCCCAGGCTCCCGCAGACGAGGCTGCCGCAGAGACGCCGGCGGCCACCGAGCCCGAGGAGTCGAGCCCGGTCCCGAACGACAAGCCGATCGAGGAGGCCGCCGAAGGCGACACGTCAGCCGAGGCCGGCGATGCCCCCGATGCTGCTGCTGCCGAAGCCGCAGCGACCGACGAGTCGTCGCCGAGCACCGAGTCCTCCGACGACGCCGGCGAGGAGTCCACGCCGAGCCGCAGCCGGAGCCGCAGCCGGAGCCGGAGCCGCAACAGGGCATCGGGCAACAGCGGCAACGGATCAGGTAACGCTGGCAACGGCAACGCGGGTTCCACCGGCGGGCCCGAACAGTCGGCTTCCACGGGTTCCGATGATGACAACGGTTCCTCCACCGCTCGCGGTCGCCAGCGCAACAAGCGCCGTGGCCCGAACCAGAACGACGAGTTCGAGCCCGAGGTCGGCGAGGACGATGTCCTGATCCCGATCGCCGGCATCCTGGACGTGCTCGACAACTACGCGTTCGTTCGCACGACCGGCTACCTGCCCGGCCAGAGCGACGTGTACGTCTCGCTCGGTCAGGTCAAGAAGTACAACCTGCGCAAGGGTGATGCCGTCGTCGGTGCCATCAAGCAGCCCCGCGAAGGCGAGCAGACCGGCCGACAGAAGTACAACGCACTCGTCAAGGTGGATGCCGTCAACGGCCTGTCGGTCGAGGACGCCGCGAACCGTGTCGAGTTCGGCAAGCTCACGCCGCTCTACCCGCAGGAGCGCCTGCGCCTGGAGACGGCCCCCGAAAAGCTCACGCAGCGGATCATCGACCTGGTCGCCCCGATCGGCAAGGGCCAGCGCGGCCTCATCGTCGCGCCCCCGAAGGCCGGGAAGACGATCGTGCTGCAGCAGATCGCGAACGCGATCGCGACCAACAACCCCGAGGTCCACCTCATGGTCGTGCTCGTCGACGAGCGGCCCGAAGAAGTCACCGACATGCAGCGCACGGTGAAGGGCGAGGTCATCGCCTCGACCTTCGACCGTCCAGCCGAAGACCACACGACTGTCGCAGAGCTCGCCATCGAGCGGGCCAAGCGCCTCGTCGAACTCGGCCGTGACGTCGTCGTGCTGCTGGATTCGATCACCCGACTCGGCCGCGCCTACAACATCTCCGCGCCGACCTCTGGCCGCGTCCTCACCGGCGGTGTCGACGCCTCAGCGCTCTATCCGCCCAAGCGCTTCTTCGGCGCTGCTCGCAACATCGAGAACGGCGGATCGCTCACGATCCTCGCCACGGCACTCGTCGAGACCGGCTCCAAGATGGACGACGTCATCTTCGAGGAGTTCAAGGGCACCGGCAACAGCGAACTGCGTCTGAACCGTCAGCTTGCTGACAAGCGCATCTTCCCCGCAGTGGATGTCAACGCCTCGAGCACGCGTCGCGAAGAGATGCTGCTCTCGCCCGATGAGGTCAAGATCACCTGGAAGCTTCGTCGCGCTCTCGCGGGCCTCGACCCCCAGCAGGCGCTCGAGGTCGTGCTCGGAAAGCTCAAGGAAACGCAGTCCAACGTCGAGTTCCTCGTGCAGATGCAGAAGTCGATTCCGGCGCCGACCTCCAACGGTCACGGTGCCGGCGGACACGGCCACGGGCACGAGAACAGCATCCGCTGACCCGGCGGCATCGAGATGGCCGAGCCGGCGATGTTCGACTCCGTCCGCGCGCTGATCGACGAGCACCGCGAGGTGCAGATCGAACTGTCTGACCCGGCGGTGCACGCAGATCCTGCCCGCGCAAAGCGGGTGAACAGACGCTACGCCGAATTGAGTCGGATCGTCGCTGCCCACGACGCGTGGGTGGCGGCATCCGACGACCTTGCCGCTGCCCGCGACCTCGCGAGGGAGGACGACGCCTTCGCCGAGGAGGTGCCGGCCCTCGAGGAACGCCTCGCCGAAACGCAGGAGCGGCTTCGGCGGCTGCTGATTCCGCGAGACCCGGATGATGCACGCGACGTGATCATGGAGATCAAACAGGGCGAGGGCGGCGCGGAGAGCGCCCTGTTCGCCGCTGACCTGCTGCGGATGTACCTGCAGTACGCGGCCTCGAAAGGGTGGAAGACCGAACTCCTCGAGCGAAATGAGTCAGACCTCGGTGGGTTCAAGGATGTCCAGGTCGCGATAAAAGGGTCTTCCACCGACCCGTCGCAGGGTGTGTGGGCTCATCTGAAGTACGAGGGCGGCGTCCACCGCGTGCAGCGCGTGCCCGCCACTGAGTCACAGGGGCGTATCCACACCTCCACGACCGGTGTGCTGGTCTTCCCCGAAGTCGACGAGCCCGAAGAGATCCACATCGATCAGAACGATCTCAAGATCGATGTCTTCCGGTCATCGGGTCCGGGCGGCCAGTCGGTGAACACCACGGACTCGGCAGTACGGATCACGCACCTGCCGACAGGCATCGTGGTGTCGATGCAGAACGAGAAGTCTCAGCTGCAGAACCGCGAGGCTGGGATGCGTGTCCTGCGAGCCCGGCTGCTGGCCAAACAGCAGGAGGAGCGGGATGCCGCGGCATCCGATGCCCGTCGCTCCCAGATCCGTGGGATGGATCGCTCGGAGCGCATTCGAACGTATAACTTCCCCGAGAATCGCATCGCCGATCACCGAACCGGCTACAAGGCCTACAACCTGGATCAGGTCATGGATGGCGCCCTCGAACCGATCATCGCGTCGTGCATCGCAGCCGACGAGGAGGAGCGGCTCGCCGCTCTCGGTTCAGACGGGAACTGATCCCGCGCGCCGCAGCGAGAGATCCTGTCGCGGTGGTCATCGAGGCGCTACTGTCAGGGCGTGGTCATGTTCCTCATCCGCGCGTTGATCTTCGTTCTCTCCGCCGCCGTCGGCCTCATCGCCGCCGACCTGCTGCTTCCTGGCTTCCGTATCGACTGGGCCGACTGGTGGGGTTTCGTGCTCGCAGTGCTGATCTTCGCGGTGCTCCAGAGCGTCCTGTCGCCGTGGATTGCGACAGTCGCCAAGCGGAACGCACCCGCCCTGCTCGGGGGCATCGGCATCATCTCGACCCTTGTCGCGCTCGTGATCGTTGTGCTCATCCCCCGTAGCGGCATCAGCATCGGTGAGCCTTTCGTGCTCACCTGGATTCTCGCGCCCGTCATCGTGTGGCTGGTGACGGCCCTCGCGACGTGGCTGTTGCCGATGGTCTTCATCAAGAAGAAGGTCGAGGAGCGCCGCTCCGAGAAATAGGCGGAACGCGGGCCACAGCCGCCGGCAGGGGGGGGTAACGACATGGACGTCATCATCACCGCGGGGACCATCGTCACGATGGACGCTGCGCGCACCAGAGCGCAGGCTGTCGCTGTCTCAGACGGGCGGATCGTCGCCGTGGGGAGTGTGGCTGACTGTCAGAGCGCGCTACCTGGCGCGAGCGTGCACGACACGGGCGCCGCCGCGCTGCTGCCCGGATTCGTCGAGCCGCACTCGCATCCCGTTCTCAGCGGCATGGCGACGATGCCGCCGGCGTATTGGATCGCCCCGTGGTTCGCGCCCACGTGGGATCACGTGGTCGCTGCCTTCCACAAGGCGATCGCGGAGACACCGGCTGACCAGCCGCTCGCGTTCTTCGGCTTCGATGGTCTCCTGCACAAGCACGCCGACCCGACGGCACCAGAGCTCGATGCGATCTTTGGTGACCGCATGGTGATGGTCTTCGGCAACTCGGGGCACACGTCGTACGTCACGACCGCGGTGCTCGAGCACCTCGGCTGGGTGAAGAACCCACCCGCGGACCCCGTCGGCGGATTCTTCGGCCGCAACGCCGACGGCTCCCTCACCGGTGTGGCCACTGAGATCCCGGCGGCGATGGCGCAAGCGGCTCCCGTGCTGGAGGCGCTTGCGAAGAGCCCGAAGCCCCTGCAGGGGGCCGTCGAGTACTACGTGCTGCTGTCCTCGGCGGGGATCACCGCCACGTCAGAGCATACGTACAAGACCGAGCTGAAATCCGCCTACGAGGCCCTCGCATCGCTCCCGAACAGTCCGCTGCGAATCTCGCTGTACCACATGTCGACCGAGGCTGATTGTGGCGATCCGTTCACGTCGGCCGTCCCGGACGACATTCTTCGGAAACAGGGGATCAAGCTCTGGGCCGACGGCTCACCGTGGGTCGGCAACGTGGCGATGAGTTCGCCCTACCTCGACACCGACGTCACCCGCGCCGCGGGGATCACTCCCGGCATCCCCGGCGAGAAGATGATGAACTACACCCGTGACCAGCTCGATGCCCTGTTGGAGGCTCACGTCGGTGAGGGCTGGCAGATGGCCTTCCACGCCAACGGCGATATCGCGATCGACATCGTGCTGGATGCTTTCACAACGGTGCTCGGCCGGCACAACCTGATCGAGAGTGATCACCGCTGGCGGATCGAGCACATCGGCGGTGCGCGCGCCGATCAGTTCGCTCGGATGGCCTCAATCGGTGCCGTGCCCTCCATGGGCCCGTTCCAGTTCTACTACTGGGGCGACTTGCTCGACGGGGGCATGTTCGAGCCGGCGGTCGGCGGTTCCTGGCAGCGTTTCCGAGACGCTTTCGACGCGGGGCTTCCGGTTTCGTTCCACAATGACGGCTCCGTCACTCCTCCCACCCCGCTGTTGAACATGCAGGCAGCAGTCACGCGCAGGTGTGTGTCCGGCGCGCTGCACGCTCCCGAACAGGCGGCGACGCTCGATGAGGCGCTTCGGGCACACACGATCAATGCCGCGTTCGCGCTGGGGCGCGAGCACGAGATCGGCTCGATCGAAGTCGGTAAGTTCGCTGACTTTGTCGAGCTCGATGCCGATCCCTACGCTGTGGTCCCCGACAAGATCGGTGCGATCGGTGTGCTCGGCACCTGGCTAGGCGGCGCTCGCGTCGATCTCGGGGAGTTCGCGGCGGCATCCCACCAGGTCAACGACGCTGCCTTCGCGCAGCTGCGCACTTATGGCGTGCCTGCTTGCTGTCACCTTCCCGGAGCTGACGCGTGACGGGTGGCTCGCCCGCATGACGGGCTCTGAAAGCCGCGCAAAGTTCGCAGAATGACGCGAAGTCCGCACGATTGTCGCGGCATCCTGCGAACCTCGTACGATTCTGCGAACTTCGCGGAGCTCAGATCTGGTAGTCGGGCATCGTCAGGATGGCACGGGTGTCCATCCCCTCCTTGCGCTTGCGGGCCTTTGCCGGGATGCCGGTGAGCACGCTGTCGGCTGGGGCATCCCGTGTGACTACGGCGTTCGCGCCCACGACCGACCGGTCGCCGATGGTGATCGGACCCAGAATCTTCGCGCCGGCTCCGACCGCGACCTCGTTGCCGATGGTGGGGTGGCGCTTGCCACCCTCGCGCTGCCGGCCGCCCAGGGTCACCTGGTGGTAGAGCAGCACGTCATCGCCGATCTCGACGGTCTCGCCGATGACGACGCCCATGCCGTGGTCGATGAAGAAGCGCCGACCGATCTGCGCGCCGGGATGGATCTCGATGCCGGTGAGCCAGCGGGTGAGCTGAGATCCCGCCCGCGCGAGGAACCGCGCGTTGTGGGTCCACAGCCAGTGGTTGACGCGGTGCGCCCAGATCGCGTGCAGGCCCGAGTAGAGCACCGCAATCTCGAGGCCGCTGCGGGCAGCAGGGTCTCGAAGCTTCGCTGCGGCAATGTCTTCACGGACACGGCCGATGACGTGGCGCACCCCCACGTTCAGTCCTCGCGCAGGTGCTCGAACAGTGCCGTCGAGAGGTAGCGCTCCCCGTTGGAGGGGATGACCACAACGATGTTCTTGCCCGCGGCCTCGGGTCGCGCCGCGACCTGAAGAGCAGCCCACACTGCAGCACCGCTGGAGATACCCACGAGGATGCCGTCCTTCGTGCCCACGGCGCGGGCGGTGGTGATCGCGTCGTCGAACTCGACGTCGATGACTTCGTCGATAACGCCCTGGTCGAGGATCTCGGGGATGAAGTTCGGGCCGATGCCCTGGATCTTGTGGGGACCGGGGCGACCCTCGGTCAGCAGCGGGGAATCCTTAGGCTCGACGGCGACGACCTTGACGCCGGGGACGCGCTCCTTGAGCACCTGGCCGACGCCGGTGATCGTGCCGCCCGTGCCGATCCCGGCCACGAAGTAGTCGACCTTGCCGTCGGTGTCGCGCAGGATCTCTTCAGCCGTGGTCTTGCGATGGATCGCAGGGTTCGCCTCGTTGGCGAACTGCTTGGCAAGGACCGCTCCGGGTGTGGATGCGGCGATCTCCTCTGCCTTCGCGACCGCGCCCTTCATACCGAGGGCCGGGTCGGTCAGTACGAGCTCCGCGCCGTAGCCCTTCAGGAGCAGCTTGCGCTCGGTCGACATCGACGAGGGCATGGCCAGGATGACCTTGTAGCCGCGAGCGGCGCCGACCATAGCCAGCGCGATGCCGGTGTTGCCGCTGGTGGCCTCGACGATCGTGCCGCCCGGGGGGAGTTCGCCTGAGGCTTCCGCGGCATCCACGATCGCGATGCCGAGGCGGTCCTTCACGCTGGACGCGGGGTTGTAGAACTCGAGCTTTGCCAGCACTGTGCCATCGACGCCCTCCGCGACGCGGTTGAGCCTGACGAGGGGAGTGTTGCCGAACGCGCTCGTGATGTCGTTGTGGATGCCGGTCATGCCAGGCCTTTCGCGGAGGTGGTCGGTACAACGACCAAGCGTAGGCGAGCGTCTCCGGTGTGGGCGAAATGTGACGAATTGCTCCGTCAACCGAGCCTCATCGTTCCGACCTTCGGTCGATGCACCGTTACGTAGGGAATGCACGTGCCTGAGCGGGGGGCTGCGCGGTGTTCAGGTTCGGGACGCCCCATCCCTGACGTGACGCACCGTAGCGTGGCGCTGTTCATCGGAAGGGGTAGTCATGTCGGTTCGGTTCCGGTCTCCCATTTGTGTGCTCAGCGTCGCGATCCTGTGCTTCAGTGCGACGGGACTGACAGCGTGTTCCGGTTCCGGGCCCACTGCCCCGGAAGCATCGCTCGTCGCGACGACCGACGTGGCAACGGCAGAGGGTGGGTCAGAGCCCACCGCGTCCCCGGAGCCGATGATCGAGGCGGCGAGCGACCCGGAGTCTTCCGACCTGTGCTCGCTGGTCAGTCATGACGAGGTGGTGGCTCTTCTGGGCGCCGCGACGTTCGTAAGCCAGAATTCGTTCGGCAGTCTCACCGATTCGTTCGGGGGCCAATGCGCGTGGGCTGACAATACGACCGGCGACACCGCGGGTGGGGCGACCTTCCTCGAACTCATTGTCTGGGATCCCGCGGGCACCAATCCGCCGCCGCCGGACGCGCCCCGTGCGGGCTCCGAAGGCATCGTCGCAACCAGCACGGGCGCCTACTTCGCCTCCGCAGACAAGGTCTTCTGGCTGCGTGTGTCTGGCGATCACGCCACGGATCAGGCGCTCGTCAGCGCGACACAAGCGTTGGCTGAGTCTGTAGCTGCCCGGATATGACAGGGGGTACCGTGCCAACGAGGACGGCGACCGCTCCCACACGACCGGCGACGCCGAGGGCACGGTAGATACCGCGAAGGTGTTTCTCAACGGTCTTCTCACTGATCGCGAGGCGCTCGGCGATGGCCCGGTTACCCTCACCGGCGACCATCAGGCGTGCGACCTCGGTCTGACGAGCTGTCATGCGCGCAAGCAGAAGTGCGTCGATCGTGGTGGCGCCCTCCCGGGCACGTGCAATTCCGACTCGATTGGAAACGCCCAGCTTGTTGATGATCGCGGCGATGTGACCTTCGACGGTACGAGGGGAGAGGTAGAGGATTCTCGCGATCTCCTGATTGCGCAGGCCTTGAGCAGCCAGACGAGCGACAGCCTCCTGGGCGAGAGTGAGGCTCGACCACTGGATACTGTCGAGGGCCGCCCCGGGTGGGGATGTCGAGGCGAGACGCTGTTCGGCCCAGGCTCGCAGTTCCGCGGTGCTCACCGATCGGAGGAGTCGCTCAAGGCTGCGGGCGGCCACCGCATCTGGTTCGTCCCTGCGGTTGGGGCCCGCAGAACCGGAAGTAGCCATGACATTGGCGATGATCATGGTCGCGCGGGCTCCGACCAGCCCGCTGCCCGTGCGATCGGCCTGTCGTCGTGCGCGATCGGCGCGTGCCATGCCGCCCGGCCGATCGCCGCGGGCGATATCGATCCGAGCTCGGGCGGCCTCTCGTGCTGCGTGGAATTGCTCGTTGACCCCCAGATCAACCCGATCGAAGTCCAGGATCATCCACTCGGCGAGATCGATCTGTCCGGCGCTGACAGCAGCCTCGATCAGCACGTCGTATGCGTATGCGCGGAGGGCAGGGGGCAGCAACGGCATTCCGGCGCCGCCGCTGCCGAGACGCAGAATCTCTGAAGCGCTGTCGAGCGCACCGACGGCGGCGAGACCGAGCGATGTCGTGAGCGCCATGCCCGAGTCGGCATACCCTCGTGCGGGAAGGATCACTGCGCGAACCTTCTCGGTTTCGGCCAGCGCGAGGCGGGGGTTGCCGCTCAGTCCCGCGAGGAGAACCCGCACACACCAGACAGATCTCTGAGCGAGAGGTGCCTCCGCGTCGGCGGTTGCCGCATTGAGCGCGCCTCGGGCCGCGTCGATGTCGCCGCGGAACAACAGCGCGCGCGTGAACGCAAGGTGAAGCCACACGCGAGCTCGGCGTGGAACAGCCAGCTGGACGGCATCGCTCAGCATCCGCTGGCATCCAGCCATGTCGCCGACGATGTGTGCCGCCTCGCTCCAGCGGAACAATGCCATCGCGCCGGTTATGGAGCCAGCGTCCGGCATCCGAGGCCGTATCTCACCCCGCACCGCGCCCGTGAGCAGGGCCTCGACCTGCGCCCAGCCAGCTGCTGCGGCGTCGGAGTCGTCTTCGTCGTCGGAGGCGAGCAGCGCATGAGCGTCGCCGAATCGCCCTTCGAACAGCGCGCCGTACGCCGCGGCCCATCCGCGCGCAGGGAGGCAGTCGGTTCGCCCTGTCTCCATCGTCTGCAAAACGGCGAGGGAAGCAGCATCCTCGACCCTTCGGCTCATGCGCCTGATCATGCCACGTGCCGCTCGACAGGGTGGGGGAACTACCCTCGCTGCCGCCGAACGCGGGGGGAACCACGTGACGCCGAGCCCGGCGCGCACCCAGGTCGGTAACCATCGAGCCATGAGATCCTCTCGACTTGTTGTCCTCGTTGCTTTCGCTTCTCTCGCTGGTCTCGGGCTGACCGCCTGCAGCAGTGCGCCCCTCGACGACCAGCCGAAGACCGACAAGGTCGAGGAGGCAACGATCGATCCGTCCGTTGAGCTGCCTGAGCCGGGGACGGGCGATGTGTGCATCCTGGATGCGTGGAGCGCAGATCTCCCGGGTCTTGCAGCTCAGATGGAAGCGGACCTCTATGCGGACGACCAGCTCGATGTGCTCGCCGCTGATGTGACGATCGATGGTGAGATCCAGTGGATCTTCGAGGCCGACCACACCTTCCAGTGGGGTGGGCCCGCGACCTTCACCACGTATGTCGCCGACACCGCAGGAATGGAGATGACGGTGTCGCTCGAATATGGCGGAACGGTCACAGGCGCCTGGGTGTACGACAACCCTGAGATGAGTCGCATTATGATCGGCGGGATCGACACATCCCTTCACACCGTCACGCCGACGGTCACGGTCAACGGCGTGCGGATGGACGATCCATCGGTGTTCGACGCGGTCGTCGATGCCGCTCCCGGACCCGGCCCGGTCGAGATCACCTGTGGCGGGGGGAGTCTGCTGACTCAGCCGGCGGGCAGTCCCTTTGTCACGGAGTGGCTGCTTTCGCGCTGAGCTGGGGTGTCAGCGCTCCCTCTAGGCTGAGGGGCGCCCATGGATGCAGATCTGACACACACCAGCCAGCACAAGACAGTCGCAGGCGCCATCTCCGATGCTGCTGAACATCTCGCCCGTGCAGGAGTTCTCGATTCTCGTCGGGATGCCGAGCTTCTCCTCGCGCACGTTCTCGCGGTATCACCTGGCGCAGTCCAGGCAGCGGCCGTGCGAGGCGACACGCTGGAGGAGGCATCCGACGCGCACTACCGGGAGCTGGTCGCTCGACGCGCCTCCCGGGAGCCGCTGCAGCACATCACGGGAAGCGCACCGTTTCGCCACCTCGAGCTGCGTGTCGGCCCGGGCGTTTTCGTGCCGCGACCAGAGACAGAGACTCTCGTGCAGATCGCGCTGGATGCGCTTCTGGCGGCAGCCTCACCGTCGCCGATCGCGATCGACCTCGGCACCGGGTCGGGAGCGATTGCCCTCGCGCTGGCGACCGAGGCTCCGCACGCCCGTGTCTTCGCCGCAGAGAACGCCGTCGATGCCTTCGTGTGGGCCAAGGAGAACTTCGCCCGCGTCGGTGCCCACAACGCCACGCTCGCCTTCATCGATCTCGCCCGCGCGTTTCCCGACCTCGACGGGAAGGTCTCCGTGGTTGTGAGTAATCCGCCGTACGTGCCGGATGCCGCGGTGCCGCGCGATCCCGAAGTGCGGTGGTTCGATCCGCCGACCGCCCTCTACGGCGGGGAAGACGGGCTGGATGTCGTCAGGCAGGTCAGCGCGACAGCGCTGCGATTGGCTCACCCCGGCGCGCTCGTGGCCATCGAGCACGGCGAGAGTCAGGGCGCGGCGATCCGGGAGCTCCTGGTGGCTGACGGATGGCGAGCGCCCGCGACCCACATGGATCTCACGCGCCGCGATCGGGTCACTACCGCGCTGCATCCGTAACCGCTCGCGCTTCCTGCAACGGCCGCCGCTTCCCGGAACGGCCCGTGGCTTCCGTAGACTGAGCAGGCCATGTCCGACATCTTCGACTGCCGTGACGATGCCCAGCTCTTGCCCGGCATGCGACAGGCGCGCCAAGCGATCGGCCGGGGTGCCCTTGTCGTCATCCCCACCGACACCGTGTACGGGGTAGCCGCCGACGCGTTCAGCGCTGCCGCAGTGCAGCGGTTGCTGGATGCCAAGGGCCGCACCCGTGAATCGCCGCCGCCCGTGCTCGTGGCGGGAACAACCATGGTGCGCGCACTCGTTGCCGACCTGCCCGAGCCGATCGAGCGACTCATCGAAAGGTTCTGGCCCGGCGGATTGACGATCGTGCTGCCCGCTCAGCCCTCGTTGACGTGGGACTTGGGGGAGACCCGCGGCACGGTCGCGGTTCGCATGCCCGATCACCGCATCGCCCTCGAACTCATCGAAGAGACCGGTCCGCTCGCGGTCTCGAGCGCGAACCTGACCGGTGAGGCCGCCGCCGTCGACGTGCTCAGCGCACACCAGATGCTCGGTGACCGGATCGATGTCTACCTGGATTCGGGTCCCGTCGCCACCGGAGTTCCCTCGACGATCCTCGACGCCACGGGACTCGCTCGACGCGAGCGCGGAGCGGCGCGCATCCTTCGTGTCGGCGCGGTGACGGCTGATGAGATCCGTGAGGTGATCGGCGATCTGCTCGATGACCCCGCTGCACCGCCTGTGGACACGGATGCCGACGACACCGGATCCGCGTGAAGCAGTACCTGTTCGTCGTCATCCTGACCGCGACCATCACCCTCGTGCTGGCGTGGGCGGTGTGGCAGTTGAGCATGCGCTACAAGCTCTACCCCGGCATCCGGGAGCGCGACGTCCACAAGACACCGACGCCGCGCCTAGGCGGGGTCGCCATGTATCTCGGTATCGTCGCTGCATTCCTCGCATCGTCGCAGCATCCCTTCTTCTCGATTTTCTGGGCGGACCCCGCGGCCGTGTGGGCGATCCTCGGCGCCACGACACTCATCGTGCTCGTCGGTGTCGCCGACGACATCTGGGACCTCGACTGGATGATCAAACTCGGCGCGCAGTTCGCTGCCGCGGGAATCATCGCGTGGTTCGGCAAGCTGCAGATCCTCTCGCTTCCGATCGGCGGGCTGACGGTCGGCTCGAGTTGGATGAGCTTCGTGCTGACGGTCTTGTCGATCGTGATCGTCATGAACGCGGTCAACTTCATCGACGGACTCGATGGTCTTGTCGCCGGTGTCGCCCTCATCGCCAATGGCGTCTTCTTCGCGTACTCGTACCTGCTCGTCCGTGACGCCGGAGCAACCACCTACTTCAACCTGGCATCCTTCATCGCGGCAGCGCTCATCGGGGCGTGTATCGGATTTCTTCCACTGAACTGGACGCCCGCGAAGCTCTTCATGGGAGACAGCGGAGCACTCATGCTGGGCCTGCTGATGGCTGTGTCGGCGATCGCGATCACCGGTCAGATCACCCCGTCGCAACTCGATCCCGACAACTTCGGCAGGTCCCAGCTGCTCGGTGCATTCATCCCGATCCTGCTGCCGATCACGATCGTGCTGCTGCCGCTGCTCGATTTCGGTCTCGCGATCATCCGTCGTGTCGGGGCCGGGAAGTCGCCGTTCTCGCCGGACCGCAAGCACCTGCACCACCGGATGCTCGACATGGGCCACAGCGATCGCACTGCCGTCCTGATCTTCTATGCGTGGACCGCGATCATCGGCCTGGCCATGCTGCTGATGTACATCGGAACCGCATCCGACTGGCCGGGGGAGTACCTCCTCGGCGTCGGGTTCGGCGTCATCGGCGCTATCGCCTGCCTCGTCGTCACCCTCATGCCCCCGGGGCGTCGCCCCGACCCCGTCATCGCCCAGGAGGCCTCGTGAGCACCGTGTCCAGCACCCCGATCCTGCGTACGACGGTGATCTGGTCGGCGATCGTGACCGGCGCACTCGCCGTGGTCGGTGCCGTCGTGGGCTACCTCGTCGCCGCTGAGTCGGGGTTGTGGAGCGCGCTGCTCGGTGTGCTGCTTGCCGCGGTTTTCCTCGGGATCACGAGTATCAGCATCCTGATCGCCAACCGGTGGTTCGGAACCGACCTGTATGTGCCGATCTTCTTCGGCATCGTGCTGGGCGGCTGGCTGCTGAAGTTCATCGTGTTTCTGGTCGTACTGTTCGTCGTGCGTGACCAGCCCTGGGTCAACGAGATGGTGTTCTTCCTCGCCATGGTTGCGGGCATCCTCGCCTCGCTCGCCGTTGATGTCATCGTGCTGACCCGGATGCGGTTGCCCTACGCGAGCGACACGAAACTGCCCACCGCGGATCCCGACGACACCTCCGTAAGGGAGTGACGCGGCGCCGGCACCCCTCCGGGTTTGCTAATGTGGTCTTGCGCCCGCCCGTTCGCCTGACGAGCGCTGCCGGGATCGCCAAACTCATCGCCCATCGTCGCAACGGCTTATCCCCGGTGCCCCGAAGCTGGAGCCAGCGCTGTTTACTCAAGCTGCGAGCCTTATCGTGTCCACTGCCGAAGATGGCGGGGGATTCCACGGACCATCCGTCGATGAGTTCTTCCCGGAGCCGATCTTCCACCTGTTCGGGATCGAGGCGCTCGCGGTTACGCGAATCACCCTGATCCAGTTCGCTGCGACGATCGCGATCGTCCTGATCTTCTGGCTGGGCACGCGCCGCATGCGGGTCGTGCCGGGTCGCTTCCAGAGCCTGGTCGAGATGGGCCTGGACTTCGTACGGGTGAACATCGCCGAGGATCTGCTGGGCAAGAAGGACGGCCAGCGGTTCCTGCCGATCCTCACGACGATGTTCTTCATGATCCTGTTCATGAACATCACGGGAATCATTCCGTTCATGAACATCGCGGGGACGAGCGTGATCGCCGTGCCGCTGGTTCTCGCGATCATCAGCTACGTGACGTTCATCTACGCCGGCATTCGCAAGAGCCCGAAGAACTTCTTCAAGAACTCGCTGTTCCCCTCGGGCGTGCCGTGGCCGATCTACATCATCGTCACCCCGATCGAGCTGATCTCGACCTTCATCATCCGTCCGGTGACGCTGACTCTTCGACTCCTCATGAACATGATGGTCGGTCACCTGCTGCTCGTCCTCTTCTTCGCAGCGACGCAGTTCTTCCTCTTCGACCTCGGCGGCTGGTGGTCGGCTCTGGCAGCTGGCAGCCTCGCCTTCGGGTTCGTCTTCACTCTGTTCGAAATCCTGGTGGCCGTCCTCCAGGCCTACGTCTTCGCCCTCCTCACCGCGGTTTACATCCAGCTCGCGGTGGCGGAAGAGCACTAAGCGGGTCGGCCCGAAAGCCGCCCTCAACCGAAAGGAAAAATCCGTGGACGCAACTACGGTTCTCGCCCAGGTATCCGGCAACGTCGCGACGATGGGCTACGGCCTTGCCGCCATCGGCCCGGCCATCGGCGTGGGCATCGTCGTCGGCAAGACGATCGAGGGCGTTGCCCGCCAGCCCGAGCTGGCCGGTCGCCTGCAGGTGCTGATGTGGATCGGTATCGCCTTCACCGAGGCGCTGGCGTTCATCGGTATCGCCACTTACTTCATCTTCGTCTGATCCGACTCACCAGCCTTAAGGAGACAGGATGCTCACGGCTCTTGTCACGTATGCCGCCGAAGAGGGGGCTGCGCACAACCCCCTCATCCCGGCGTGGTACGACATCATCTGGTCGTCGGTGTGCTTCATCGTCATCCTCGTGCTGTTCTGGCTGTACGCCCTCCCGCGGATGAAGAAGCTGCTCGACGAGCGATCAGCGGCGATCGAAGGCAACATTGCGAAGGCCGACGAGGCACAGCGCAAGGCGGAGGCTGCCCTCGAGGAGTACACCGCGCAGCTGGCTGACGCCCGCCGCGAGGCCGGCGAGATCCGCGACGCCGCCCGCGAGGACGGCAAGAAGATCGTCGCAGAAGCCAAGGAGACCGCGTCTGCCGAGGCCACGCGCCTCACAGCTGCCGCGCACGCGCAGATCGACGCCGAGCGCCAGACGGCGTTCGTGTCGCTGCGCAGCGAAGTGGGCACCCTCGCCCTCGACCTCGCCGGCGGCGTGATCGGTGAGACGCTGTCGGACGACGCCAAGGCCAAGGCCGTGGTCGACCGGTTCCTTGCCGACCTCGAGGCATCCGAGACGGCGGCCAAGTAATGGGCAGCGCGACGAATCAGGCGCTCGCGGAAACGACCGCGGCGCTGGCTGCGGCTCGTGGCGTCGACCTGACCGTCGCCCGCGAGCTGTTCGTTGCCGCGCGTGAGCTCGGTCAGACCTCGCAGCTCAGCGGTGCGCTGGCCGACTCGGCAGCTGCTCCCGCGGCTCGCGCGAAGGTGATCACTGATGTCTTCGGTCCGTCGATGGCACCGGCGACTGTCGGCTTGCTCACTAACGCCGTAACACAGCGGTGGTCGTCGGCATCCGATCTCATCGATGGCATCGAGGAGCTCGCCGTCCGCGCCGCCACCATCGCGTCGGACGCTGACGTCGAGTCCGAGCTGTTCGAGTTCTCCCGCACGGTCGCGGCGAACCCCGAACTCGAACTCGCGCTCGGGAGCCGCCTCGGTGATGCCGCAGCGAAGGGTGACCTGGTCGCGAAGCTCCTGACCGGGCGGGCGAGCGAAGCGACGGTCCTGGTCGCATCCTCGCTCGTGCAGCAGCCGCGCGAACGCCGCGTACGTCAGCTGTTGTCGCGTGCGATCCGCATCGTCGCCGACGAACGCGGCCGCGCTGTCGCCACCGTCACCGCAGCGGCAGCGCTGAGCACGGAACAGGCGAGCCGCCTCACCGAGCTGCTCAGCCGTCGCTACGGCACCAAGATCTCCCTGAACACCGTGATCGACCCGACGGTGGTCGGTGGCCTGCGTGTGCAGATCGCCGATGACGTCATCGACATGAGCGTTTCCTCCCGGCTCGCAGACCTCCGTCAGCGACTGGCCGGCTAACGACACCGCCGACAGGCGCAGACTTCGGGTCCGACGCACGGAACCCGAGAAGGACCTTAACGAAGGAAGACCATGGCAGAACTCTCCATCAGCCCCGACGTCATCCGTGACGCGCTGAAAGACTTCGTCGCGGCCTACGAGCCCTCCGGGGCAGCGGCCAACGAGGTCGGCACCGTCATCGACGCCGCCGACGGCATCGCCCATGTCGAGGGTCTCCCCGGCGTCATGGCCAACGAACTGGTGACCTTCGCCGACGGCACGCAGGGTCTGGCCCTGAACCTCGACGAGCACGAGATCGGTGTCGTCGTGCTCGGTGACTTCGCCGGCATCGAGGCGGGTCAGCAGGTCACGCGTACCGGCGAGGTGCTCTCGGTCCCGGTCGGCGACGGCTACCTCGGCCGCGTCGTCGACCCGTTGGGTAACCCGATCGACGGTCTCGGCGAGGTTGCCACCGAAGGTCGCCGCGCTCTGGAGCTGCAGGCGCCGGGCGTCATGCAGCGCAAGAGCGTGCACGAGCCCATGCAGACCGGCATCAAGGCGATCGACGCGATGATCCCCGTCGGCCGCGGTCAGCGCCAGCTCATCATCGGCGACCGCCAGACCGGCAAGACGGCGATTGCGATCGACACGATCATCAACCAGAAGGACAACTGGGCGTCGGGCGACGTGAACAAGCAGGTGCGATGCATCTACGTCGCCATCGGCCAGAAGGGCTCGACGATCGCCGCCGTGAAGGGTGCGCTCGAGGATGCCGGTGCCATGGAGTACACGACCATCGTCGCCGCTCCCGCATCCGACCCCGCGGGCTTCAAGTACCTGGCTCCCTACACCGGTTCCGCCATCGGCCAGCACTGGATGTACGGCGGCAAGCACGTCCTGATCATCTTCGATGACCTCTCGAAGCAGGCTGAGGCCTATCGTGCGGTGTCGCTGCTGCTTCGCCGCCCGCCGGGCCGCGAAGCCTACCCCGGCGACGTCTTCTACCTGCACTCGCGTCTGCTCGAGCGTTGCGCGAAGCTCTCCGACGAGCTGGGCGCAGGCTCCATGACGGGTCTTCCGATCATCGAGACCAAGGCCAACGACGTGTCGGCGTACATCCCGACGAACGTGATCTCGATCACCGACGGCCAGATCTTCCTGCAGTCCGACCTCTTCAACGCCAACCAGCGTCCCGCTGTCGACGTGGGTATCTCGGTCTCGCGCGTCGGTGGTGACGCTCAGGTCAAGTCCATCAAGAAGGTCTCGGGAACGCTCAAGCTCGAGCTTGCCCAGTACCGCTCACTCGAGGCCTTCGCGATGTTCGCGAGCGACCTGGATGCGGCATCCCGTCGCCAGCTCGCCCGCGGTGCGCGTCTGACCGAGCTGCTCAAGCAGCCGCAGTACTCGCCGTACCCCGTTGAGGAGCAGGTCGTCTCGATCTGGGCCGGCACCAACGGCAAGCTCGACACGATCGAGGTCGAGGACGTGCTGCCGTTCGAGCGCGAGCTGCTGGACTTCCTGCGCCGCAACACGACGATCCTCGACCGTCTTCGCGAGACCAACGTGCTGGATGACGACACTGTCGCCGAGCTCGAGAAGGTCGTTGACGACTTCGTACTGGAGTTCCGCTCCGGCAAGGGTCAGGCGATCTCCAAGCCCGGCCACGAAGAGGTCGGCGCCGCGCAGGCCGAGGACGTCAACCAGGAGAAGATCGTCAAGGGCCGCCACTAAGGGCGCGCGAGGGCGATAAACCATGGGTGCACAACTCCGGGTCTACAAGCAGAAGATCTCTTCTGCCCAGACGACCAAGAAGATCACGAAGGCGATGGAACTCATCGCGGCTTCGCGCATTCAGAAGGCGATGGGTCGCGTGCGGGCGTCAGCTCCGTTCGCTCGCGCGGTAACCCGCGCGGTGTCGGCGGTTGCCACGCACTCGAACGTTGATCACCCGCTGACGACCGAACGCGAGGTCATCCGGCGCTCGGCCGTGGTGATCTTCGCTTCCGACCGTGGACTTGCCGGCGCGTTCAACTCGCAGATCCTCCGCGAGGGCCTGGAGCTTGCACAGCTGCTGCGCGAGCAGGGTAAGGAGCCGGTGTTCTACCTCGTCGGCCGCAAGGCCGTCGGGTACTTCCAGTTCCGCAAGATGGCAAGCGCGGGGCAGTGGACGGGCGACACCGACACGCCGCACTTCCACACCGCGGAAGAGATCGCGGCAGCCTTGCTGGATGCGTACGACCGTGGCGGCAACGAGGGCGGCGTCGATGAGATCCACCTCGTCTACAACCGCTTCGTCAGCATGATGACCCAGAGCCCCGAGCAGGTTCGACTGCTGCCGCTCGAGGTCGTCGAGGCCGAGGAGTCGGCATCCGCCCAGGTGTATCCGCTGTACGAGTTCGAGCCGGACGCCGAAACCGTGCTCAACCAGCTGCTGCCGGTGTACATCCAGAGCCGCGTCTTCAACGCTCTCCTGCAGTCGTCTGCCGCAAAGCACGCCGCGACGCAGAAGGCGATGAAGTCCGCGAGTGACAACGCCGACAAGCTCATCACCGACTACACCCGCCTGCGCAACAACGCGCGACAGGCCGAGATCACGCAGCAGATCGCCGAGATCGTCGGCGGCGCCGACGCTCTGGCGTCGGGCAAGTAGACCTGACACGAAAGAGAATGACCATGACTCCCACCGCAACCGCCGAGAAGACCGCGGTCGTCGGCCGCGTCGCGCGCGTCACCGGCCCTGTCGTCGACATCGAGTTCCCGCATGACTCGATCCCCGACATCTACAACGCGCTGACCACCACGATCACGATCGATGGCGAGTCCAGCGAGCTGACCCTCGAGGTCGCGCAGCACCTGGGCGACGACCTCATCCGCGCCATCGCGCTCAAGCCCACCGACGGTGTCGTTCGTGGTCAGGAAGTCCGTGACACGGGCGGCCCGATCTCGGTGCCGGTGGGCGACGTGACCAAGGGCCACGTGTTCAACGTCACCGGCGAGGTCCTCAACGCCGAGCCGGGCGAGAAGATCGAGATCACCGAGCGGTGGGGCATCCACCGCAAGGCTCCGGCCTTCGACCAGCTCGAGTCCAAGACGACGATGTTCGAGACCGGCATCAAGGTCATCGACCTGCTGACCCCCTACGTGCAGGGTGGAAAGATCGGCCTCTTCGGTGGTGCCGGCGTCGGCAAGACCGTCCTCATCCAGGAGATGATCCAGCGCGTCGCGCAGGACCACGGTGGTGTGTCGGTGTTCGCCGGTGTCGGTGAGCGTACCCGTGAGGGCAACGACCTCATCCACGAGATGGAGGACGCCGGGGTCTTCGACAAGACCGCGCTCGTGTTCGGTCAGATGGACGAGCCGCCGGGGACCCGCCTTCGCGTGGCGCTGTCGGCCCTGACGATGGCCGAGTACTTCCGTGATGTCCAGAAGCAGGACGTGCTGCTGTTCATCGACAACATCTTCCGCTTCACGCAGGCAGGTTCCGAGGTCTCGACGCTGCTCGGCCGTATGCCCTCCGCCGTGGGTTACCAGCCGAACCTCGCCGACGAGATGGGTGTGCTCCAGGAGCGCATCACCTCGACGCGTGGTCACTCCATCACGTCGCTCCAGGCAATCTACGTGCCCGCTGACGACTACACCGACCCGGCGCCGGCGACCACCTTCGCCCACCTGGATGCGACCACCGAGCTCTCGCGTGCGATCGCCTCGCGCGGTCTGTACCCCGCGGTTGACCCGCTGACCTCGACCAGCCGCATCCTCGACCCGCGCTACGTCGGTGAAGACCACTACCGTGTGGCGACCGCCGTCAAGCAGATCCTGCAGAAGAACCAGGAACTGCAGGAGATCATCGCGATCCTCGGTGTCGACGAGCTCTCCGAAGAGGACAAGGTCGTCGTGTCGCGTGCGCGCCGGATCCAGCAGTTCCTCTCGCAGAACACCTACATGGCCAAGAAGTTCACCGGTGTCGAGGGCTCCACGGTCCCGATCAAGGAGACGATCGAGTCCTTCGACGCGATCGTCAAGGGTGACTTCGACCACGTCGCCGAGCAGGCGTTCTTCAACGTCGGTGGCATCTCGGACGTCGAGGAGCGCTGGGCGCAGATCCAGAAGGAGAACGGCTGATCATGCCGCTGCACGTCAGCCTCGTCTCTGCCGACGCCGAAGTGTGGTCGGGGGAGGCATCCCTCGTGGTCGCCAAGACCGTCGAGGGTGAGATCGGCTTCATGACCGGACACGAACCGGTTCTCGCGATTCTCGCCGAGGGTCAGGTCCGCATCACCAAGGATGACGGCAGCAAAGTCGTCGCGAACGCGCAAGACGGCTTCCTCTCGATCGAGGGCGATGTCGTCACGATCGTGGCCGGCAACGCCGCTCTCGTCGCCTGACACCAGCATCCGCCCCAGCGCTCGGCCTCGGCCGCATCGCACGGGCGTAGGAAGAATCGCCGAGGTAGGACGAGTGCATCGTCATCCGTCCTCCCTCGGCGATTTCGCCGTTCTCGGTGGGGTGCATCCGTGCTGATTTTGTTGCCGCCGTCGGAGACGAAGCGGGCTGGTGGCGCGGGGGTTCCGTGGGATGCATCCCGTCTGGCCCTTCCCGAGCTGACGCCGATCCGCGAATCGGTCATCGAGGCGCTGGTCGCGCTCAGCGATGACCCCGATGCTGCGGCACGGGCGCTGAAGCTCGGCCCGAAGCAGCGCGGTGAGATCGAGGTGAATCGTGCGCTGCGCACGTCGTCGACAATGCCAGCGATCGACCGGTACACGGGGGTGCTTTTCGACGCTCTGGATGCCGCGAGTCTGGACGCCCCTGCGAGGCAGTGGCTCGGCGAGCATGTCCTGATCCATTCCGCGCCCTTCGGGCCGGTCGGTGCTCTGGACCCCATTCCGTCGTACCGGCTGGGTGCTGGCATCCGTCTTCCCGGTCTCGCATCGCAGCGTCAGCTCTGGGCCGGTCCCGTCGCGGCAGCGCTCGACCGTTACGCCCGCGGGTTCGTGCTTGACCTGAGGTCCGAAGCCTACGTCGCACTCGGGGCTGCGCCCGCCAAGCGGAGCGCATACGTGCGAGTTCTGACGCGGGCAGTGCACGGGCAGACACGAGCTCTCAATCACTTCAACAAGAACGCGAAGGGGCGACTCACCCGCGCTCTCGCGGAATCCGGCGCCGACCTGTCGGACGCGGCACAGTTCATGGAATGGGCCAGCGGCGCCGGATTCGAGACGGACCGCGACGGCGACGCCATAGCGCTGATCGTGCCTCATGCTGAGAATCTGCTGACAGCGGCGCCCAAGGATCGCTAGCATGAACGCAACGGGCGAGTGCCCCGTCACGCACCAGCTCGAGGTGCGGGTCCTGACCGTTCGGGAGGAACGTTCATGTTCGAACAGGTAGGCGCGTCAGTCGTCTATTACAACGATGGCGGGTCGATCGGCTTGCTGATCTTCCTCGTCTTTTTCTGGATCATCTTCGCTGCTGCCGGCTACGTCCTCACGTCGTTCTTCCTGATGCGGGTCTTCGACAAGGCCGGTGTGCAGGGCAAGTGGCGTGCGTGGGTGCCGATCTACAACGGCATGATCTTCCTGAAGCTCGGCGACCTCAGCCCGTGGCTGCTTCTCTACGCCATCGGCGCGTCGATTCTGCTGGGCTGGATTCCGGTCGTCGGCCAGCTCATCCTGCTCGCGACCTTCATCCTGACGCTGATGGCGGCGTGGCGTGTGGGACTGAAGCTGCAGAAGGAAGCCGTGTGGCTCATCCTCTACTTCTTCCTCTCGATCGTGTGGCTCGGTATCGCCGCCTTCGATAAGTCGCGCTGGAACACGGCGATCCCCGCCGCCCCGTGGGCCGGCAATGGATTCCTGGGCGATCGCACGAACTGGGAGGGTATCCCCTCGCAGGTCCCTGCCGGTGGCTACCCGGCCAACCCCGCCACCAGCCCGGCCCCCGGCTATGCAGCACCTCCGGCGCCTCCGACGGGCTACGCTCCTCCCGCCGCGCAGCCGCCGGCAAGCCCCGAGCCGCCCGCGGCTCCGGACGAGCCCAAGGCCTGATCCGGCTTGGCACAGAGGCCCCCACCGCACGGTGGGGGCCTCTTGCACGTTCGCGGCTGCGTTCTTGGACGTTCGCTGACGGCGCACCCGAGTGATTTGCCTGCCGCCGGATGCCGGGCGTAGCGTCAGCGAGGACGTGTCAGCGGGGAGCCGACCGTCCGTTTCCGGTGGAAGGAACTCCTCGTGCTTTGGACCCTCCTGGTGCGGTATCTCCGACCCGCGTGGCCGCTGATCATCGCCGTCATCGTCTTTCAGCTCGCCCAGTCGATCGCGTCACTGCTGCTGCCGACCTTGAACGCTGACATCATCGACAACGGCGTGGTGACCGGCGACATCGGTTACATCTGGTCGACCGGCGGTCTCATGCTCGTCATCTCACTCGTACAGGTCGTCTGCGCGGTCATCGCCGTGTACTTCGGGTCTCGGCTCGCCATGGGAATGGGTAAGAACCTGCGCGCCGACGTCTTCCACCGCGTCGTCGCGTTCTCGCAGCGCGAGGTGGGGAACTTCGGCGCGCCTTCGCTCATCACCCGCAACACCAACGACGTCCAGCAGGTTCAGATGCTGGTGCAGGTCTCCGCGACGCTGATGGTCTCGGCTCCCATGCTCGCGATCGGTGGAGTCATCATGGCGATTCGCCAGGACCCGGGCCTGTCGTGGCTCATGGCGGTGGCCGTGCCGGTGCTGTTGATCCTGGTCTCACTCATCGTGGTGCGGATGGTTCCCGCGTTCACGGTCATGCAGCAGCGGATCGACCGCGTCAACCAGATCATGCGCGAGCAGCTCACCGGCATCCGAGTCGTTCGCGCCTTCGTCCGCGAAGACCACGAACGTCAGCGCTTCGATGTCGCGAGCCGGGATGTCATGGCGACCGGACTTCGCGCGGGCAACCTCATGGCGCTGATGTTTCCCGTCGTCATGCTCGTGCTGAACATCTCGAGCGTTGCGGTGATCTGGTTCGGCGCCTTCCAGGTGCAAAACGACGGCGTCGAGATCGGAACGTTGTTCGCTTTCCTCACCTACATCATGCAGATCCTCATGGGAGTCATGATGGCGACCTTCATGTTCGTCATGATTCCGCGCGCCGCGGTCTGTGCAAAGCGGATCGGTGAAGTCCTCGATACGGACCCCTCGGTCGAGCCGCCCGCAGAGGCTGTCACCGCGCCGACGCCTCGCGGCAGGGTCGAGTTCTCCCACGTCGACTTCGCATACCCGGGTGCGCAGGATGCGGTGCTTCACGACATCACGTTCACCGTCGAGCCGGGCACGACGACAGCGATCATCGGATCGACCGGGTCGGGTAAGTCGACGCTCATCGGGCTTGTGCCGCGCTTGTTCGATGTGACGGCGGGGGAGGTGCGCGTCGACGGCGTCGACGTGCGCTCTTACGATCCCGATGACCTCTGGGCGCGGATCGGGCTGGTTCCGCAGCGGGCATTCCTGTTCTCCGGAACGGTCGCGTCGAATCTGCGCTACGGGAATGCCGCCGCCGACGACCCGAGCCTGTGGCGTGCTCTCGAGCTCGCCCAGGCCCGTTCCTTCGTCGAGGCCTTCCCCCTCGGGCTCGAGGCACCGATCGCGCAGGGAGGCACGAACGTCTCGGGTGGGCAGCGACAGCGCCTCGCGATAGCACGAGCGCTCGTCAAGAACCCGCCGATCTTCATTTTCGACGACTCGTTCTCGGCCCTCGATCTGCGAACGGACGCCGCGCTTCGCCGTGCTCTCGACACGGAGCTTCCCGACGCTACCCGGTTGGTCGTCGCCCAGCGCGTCTCGACGATTCAGCACGCCGATCAGATCGTGGTGCTCGACCACGGTCGGATCGTCGGCATCGGGAGACATGAGGACCTCGTGGAGACCTGCGAGACCTATCGCGAGATCGTTGATTCCCAGCTCTCGGCGGAGGCTGCAGCATGAGCGCGCCACGCCCCGCTGCAGGTGCGGCTCCCGCGCGCGGCCCGATGGGCGGTGGCCCCATGGGACGCGGGATAGGAATGCCCGTCCAGAAGGCTCAAAACTTCGGCGCGAGCGCGAAGCGCCTGCTCGCGCATCTGCGCCGGGAGAACGCGCTGCTCATCCTGGTCATCGTGTTGGGCGTGTTCTCGGTCGCGCTGTCGGTGATCGGACCGAAGCTCCTGGGGGAGGGCACCAACCTCGTCTTCGCCGGGTTCGTCTCGCTGCAGTTCTCGGATGTTCCCCCGGGAACCACACAGCAGCAGATCATGGACCAGCTGACTGCGAACGGTCAGCAGGAGCAGGCTGACCTCCTCTCGACGATGACCTTCACCCCGGGCGCCGGTATCGACTTCACTGCACTCGGCCAACTCTTGCTGCTCGTGCTCGCCGTGTATGTGGGCGCGAGTGTGTTCGGATGGCTGCAGGCTCGCATCCTGAACGGCGTCGTCCAACGCGCGATGCACCGGCTGCGCATCGAAGTGGAGGAGAAGATCCACCGCCTGCCGCTGTCGTACTTCGACCGGGTGCAGCGCGGCGAGCTGCTAAGCCGCGTCACCAACGACGTCGACAATATCGGTCAAAGCCTGCAGCAGACACTGTCGCAGGTCGTCATCTCGCTCCTGACCGTGATCGGCGTGCTGGTCATGATGTTCGTGATCTCGCCGCTGCTGGCAGTGATCGCACTCGTGACGATTCCGCTCACGATTGTCGTGACGGTCCTGGTCGCCCGCCGCTCCCAGGCACTGTTCGTCACCCAGTGGCGTGCGACCGGCGTTCTGAACGCCCGAGTCGAGGAGACCTTCTCGGGGCATTCGGTGGTGAAGGTCTTCGGCCACCAGCGTGAGGCCGAAACCGACTTCGCCGCCGAGAACGACGAGGTCTACCGCGCGAGCTTCGGGGCACAGTTCCTGTCCGGCATCATCATGCCCGCGATGATGTTCATCGGGAACCTCGTCTACGTCGCCATCGCGGTCGTCGGTGGGCTGCAGGTTGCCGGGGGGCTGCTCTCGATCGGAGACGTGCAGGCCTTCATCCAGTACTCGCGACAGTTCACGCAGCCGCTCAGCCAGCTCGGCTCCATGGCGAACCTGCTGCAGTCGGGGGTGGCAAGTGCCGAGCGGGTGTTCGAGCTGCTGGACGAGCCCGAGCAGTCAGACGATCCGGAGCCTGCCGAGACCGTTCCGGCCGACGCGAGCACCCTCGAGTTCCGCGACGTCTCGTTCCGCTATGTCGCGGACACGCCGCTCATCGACGACCTGAGCCTGCGCGCCGCATCCGGAAGCACGGTCGCTATCGTCGGGCCCACCGGAGCGGGAAAGACAACGCTCGTCAACCTCGTCATGCGCTTCTACGACGTGGATGAGGGCGGCATCCTGCTCGACACCGGAGCGGGCCTTCCAGGCGGTGGCCTCGATACGCGACGGATGACGCGCGATGACCTACGGGCGCGCACCGGCATGGTGCTGCAGGACACGTGGCTGTTCGCGGGCACGATTCGCGAGAACATCGCCTACGGGAGGCCGGACGCGAGCGAGGAAGAGCTGGTGGCGGCAGCCTCGGCGGCATACGTCGACCGATTCGTCCACGCCCTGCCGGACGGATACGACACCGTGCTCGATGACGAGGCGACGAACCTCTCGGTCGGTGAGCGCCAGCTCGTCACGATCGCGCGCGCGTTCCTCGCGGATCCCCGCATCCTGATTCTCGATGAGGCCACCTCGTCGGTGGACACCCGCACGGAGCTGCTGATCCAGCGCGCGATGTCTCGCCTGCGGCGTGACCGCACCTCGTTCGTCATCGCACACCGTCTCTCGACGATTCGGGATGCCGACCTCATCCTGGTCATGGAGAGCGGCGCGATCGTCGAACAGGGGACCCACGAGGAGCTGCTGCGTGCGCGGGGGGCCTACTGGTCGCTCTACAACGCACAGTTCGAGGCTCCCGCCGATGAGGGTGCCGAAAACACCGCGAACGGATGACGGCGCGTCCCCGGCACGGTATGTCCGCGCTCGGGACCTGACGTTCGATTAGGATGTGACGGTCGGCGCCTGGCGCCGATACCGACAACGACGAGGAAAGGGTCGCGTGGCCGAGGTTTCCGCCCATTCCCGCACCGTTGACCTGGCACGCGATCGCCTCGAGCTCGCGTGGGCAGCGGTGACAGATACCGGCCGTCGGCGTGAGGTCAATCAAGATGCCGTCCTCGCGGAATATCCGCTGTTCGTCGTCGCCGACGGAATGGGCGGTCACATCGGCGGTGAGATTGCCAGCGCGAGCGCTGTCGAACGCCTTCACGCGGTCGCCGACACCGGCTCGGTCTCCACCAAAGCGATCGAGAAGGCCCTCGCGCGCGCTGTCAAAGACATCGCCGCTCGCCCGGAAGCGACTGACGAGGCCACCGGAACGACCGTGACCGGGCTGTTTTTGGATGTCTCGGGAGCCGAGGCATCCTGGGTTGCCCTCAACATCGGCGACTCGCGTGTGTACCTGCTACGTGATGGCGCCATCGTCCAGGTCACGACAGACCACTCGGTCGTGCAGGAGCTCATCGCCTCGGGGCGGTTGAGTCCGGAAGAGGCCGAGAACCACCCGTACGGCAACGTCATCACTCGGGCTCTCGGGCCGAGCGAGAGCGTCACGCCCGACTACGTCCGTCTCGATGTCGTCGACGGCGACAGATTCGTCATCTGCTCCGACGGACTGACCAAGGAACTCACCGACTTCGGCATCCAGCACTTCCTCGTGGAGCACCCCGAGCCGGCTGCGGCGGTCGAGGCGATGCTGGATGCCGCGCTCGAGAACGGCGGACGCGACAACATCTCGATCGTCGTCGTGAACGTCGCTCGCGTCCCCGGCTCCTGAGGTTCCGCTCCTCCCCAGCATCGCGTTTCTCGTCGGTCGCCCAGGACGGCGGGCCCGTAACCGCGACCGCTCCAGACCGGATGATGGGCTGGGGCCATGCGTTCATCGTCTGGAACCGCACATCGCCGGTCATCTGTGAAGGACTCGCGCGGCCCTGCTCGCGGTACGACAGGACTTCCGGTTCTCGCGATGACGGTGCCGGTGCTCGGGGCAGTGGCACTGTGGGTGGTGACCGGGTCCGTTCTGAGTCTGTGGTTCGCCGCCCTCGCGCCGCTGATGGCTGTCGCAGGCTTCGGTGACCGGGTGTGGGCGGCACGGCGTGCGAGGCGCCGGGATGATGCCGTGGCCCAGGCGGATTCCGCCGCGCTGAGCGCGGCGCTCGAGGAGGAGCTCACCCATCGCCGCGACCGTGCATGGCGCGCCTCGCCCGACATTCGGCGGCTTCTGGAGGAACCGGCAGAGCTATGGCGGGAGGTCCCCGGCCGCCAGGAGCACCTGGTGTTGGGGAGTGGAGATGTAGCGACCGAACTGCCCGCTGCGCAGCTGACAGGCCTCGGCGCCGAGGGGTCTGCGCCCAAGAGTATGACGAGGGTACTGGGCGCGGGCGGACCGACGATGCGGGACGCTCCTATCGTGGTGCCGCTGCGAGGCAGTCTCGGGGTGGACGGGCCCGAGCCGCTCGTTGCCGGCGTCGTGCGCGCGATGATTGTGCAACTCTGTCTGGTCCATCCGCCGGGCCGGCTCGAGATTGTCGGAGACCTTCCGGAGAGCTTCGCCTGGGTCGAGGAGCTTCCGCACCGGGTCACCCCAGGCCAACACCGCGTCGCGCTTGGCTTCTCGAGTGGATGGGAGGGCGCCGCGGGAGCGGCCGACGCCACAATCCTCGTCGGGAGCGGGCGTGGCGCCGCAGTCCGGATGCTCGTCGGTCAGACATCCACAGGAGCGGCGCATGCGGCACTGGAGACCGCTGAGACCACGCTCGAGGTCGTTCCGCAGGTCCTCTCGGAGTTCCAGGCGAGCCTTCTGGCCCGTTCGTTGCGCGGGAGGATTGCGCCGACGGCGCCGGATGACAGCCCGCTGGCGCTGGGTGATTTGCTGGCTCCGCGCCGGACGCCAGCGCCCGGCGCGGGTTCCCGAACGCTCGCGGGTGCCATCGGCACTTCCGGTGCGAGACCGTTCTGCCTCGATCTGGTCAGCGATGGACCGCATGCGCTGGTGGTCGGCACGACAGGAAGCGGCAAGAGCGAACTGCTACGAACCTGGGTCGTCTCCCTTGCGGCGCACTACACCCCTGAGGACGTCGTGTTCGTCCTCGCCGATTTCAAGGGCGGCACCGCCTTTTCGTCCCTTCGGAGCCTCCCGCACGTCACCGGTGTGCTGACCGACCTCGATGCGGCCGCGGCAACGCGCGGTCTTGAGGGCCTGCGTGCGGAGGTGCGCCGCCGTGAGGGTGTGCTCGCGGCCGTCGGCATCCGTGACATCGCCGAGGGCGCGACCGGCCTTCCTCGACTGGTCGTGGTCGTCGACGAATTCGCCACGCTGCTGAGTTCTCACGGCGAGCTCGCTCACCTGTTCATCGACCTCACGGCGCGGGGTCGGGCGCTCGGTATCCACGTCATCCTCGGCACGCAGCGCGCCACCGGGGTGTTTCGAGAGGCGCTCCTTGCGAACTGTCTGCTGCGCGTCGTTCTGCGAGCCGCCGATGCGGCCGATTGCCGTCTGATGCTCGGAGATGACACCCCCCAGCGCAGGCCCGCCGGAGCGCACAGCGCCGGCACAGCCCACGTGAGACGGGCGGGAGACGAGCGCGCGGTGCGGATTCGCGTCGCGGTGGCAGACGACGAGTTTGTGTCTGAGCTCGCTGCCCGCGCCCAGGGTGCCCGGGTGCCGGCGCCGTGGCTCGAACCCCTCCCGGCCGATGCCCGGCTTCCCCGTCGTGAGGGGAACGACGACATGCTCCTCATCGGCATCGCTGACGAGCCCCACCTGCAGCGTCAGGAGCCGATCGGGCTGGCGCGATCCGATCGAGGGCTCTGCGTCATCGGCGCCGCCGGCTCGGGAGTGACCACTGCGTTGCACACCATTGCGGCGCAGATCGATCGCGTGGATGCGTGGATCGATGCAGGAGATCTCGAGGCGGCCTGGGATGACTTGAACCGCGTTGCCGTTTCGCGGGACGGCGCCGTCGTGGTGGATGAGGCTGACGCCCTGCTGGCCGCGCTTCCGCCGGACTACGCCCACGCCGCTGCCGGCCTCCTCGAAACGATAGCCCGCTCTTCTGGGGAGGAACGTCAGTTCCTGCTCGGTCTGGAACGCCTCACAGCGCCGCTCGCTCGCATCGCCGACCTGATGTCGCGCCGGCTCCTGCTTCGCCACACCCAGCGCACCGACTACCTCGCGGCCGGCGGCATGGCGAGCCACCACGACCCCACAGCTCCGCCGGGTCGAGGTCGGCTCAGCGGAACGCTCGTCCAGGTGTATCGGGCGGAAGCCTCTCCGCGGAGCGGAGCGGCGTCGCATCCCTCCCTCTGGCTGCCGCCTGCTGGGCTGACGAGCTGGGTCACGCGCGCCACCCCCGGCGCCGAGCGGACTCACGAGCAGTGGCTCGCTCACGGCGTGGAGATCATGAGCCCCGATGACGTACTCGGCGCTGGCGTTCCGCCGATGATTGAACCTGGACGCTCGCGCGTCGTGCGCGCTGAACCCGAGCAGTGGCAGCGATTCTGGGCCGCGCTCACGACCCTGCGCGCCCAGGGCCCGCTTCTCATTGATCCGTCCTGCTCGGGGGAGTACCGCATCCTCACCGGCCGACGAGACCTTCCTCCGCTGTGCCTTCCGGGGGCGCCGCGCGGATGGCTCCTTGAACCCGGATGCGACGTCGGCCGGGTGCGGCTCGGATGATCCGGGTCAGAACGCGGGGCAGATGACCCCGACGTCGCGCTCGCCGCCGCGGACCCGCAGAGGCAGCTCGTCCCGAGCTCGCGAAACGTCTGCGGCGCTCAGTGCACCAGCTCGCTCCAGAAGACGCAGCGCGACAATGGATGTGGCCCGGGCCGAGCCATCGAGCATCTTGAGGGCTGCGGTGGTCCCGTCCGGCGCGACCATGATCATCACACCTTCGGCGCCGCCCTTGGCAAAGACCCCGGTCTGTTCGATCGCGATCGTGTCGGCCCGGCCGGGACCGTCGATCGTCCAGGGATGCTGGCGCACTGCCGCAACAAGTGCTGCCGCGTTGCGGTGCAGAGCGAAGGGGGAGCGTTCGGAGGAACTTCCGATGCGGTGTGCTGCCTTGGCCAGGCCAGACAGGGAGAGGGCGAAGACGGGAGCGCCGCATCCATCGACAACGGATGCCTGCACGCGCTCTCCGGTCAGCCGCTCGACGAGCTCCCGAATCTGAACCTGCAGCGGATGCTCCGAGTCGAGGTACGTGGCGATGTCCCACCCCTGCGCGACGCACGCCGCCAGCATCGCAGCGTGCTTTCCCGAACAATTCATGCGGAGTCGCTCGGGCTCTCCTCCGGCGCGCACAAGCGCATCTCGTGTGGTCGTATCGGACGGCCAGGCAGGCGGGCACTGGAGGCTCCGCTCGTCCAGCCCGGCGGCGTCGAGGATGTCGCGGACGACGGCGACGTGCCGGTCGGTTCCCGCGTGGCTGGCGGTCGCGAGCGCCAGCGTCTCATCTTTGAGCTGTGCCCCCGCCGCGAGACATGCCAGTGCCTGGATCGGCTTCAGAGACGACCGCGGAAGGATGGGCGCATCGGTGTCACCAAGCCTCTCGATGACCTGACCATCGGGGTTCAGGACGATCGCCGCCCCGGCATGGCGCGACTCAACGAATCCGCCTCGTTCCACCCGCGCGAGCTCGACGGCAGCGGTAACAGGGAGGGTCTCAGGCACTCCCACAGCCTATCCGGGGCATCAGTGCGCACAGCGATGCCAGACTGGGCCCATGCTGGGTGAACACGAGTACACCGTTCGGGCCGAATGGACCGGCAACCGCGGTGTCGGTACCGCTGGCTACCGCGACTATGCCCGGGACGTCACGTTGCAGATCGAGGGGAAGCCGGAGCTTCTGGCCTCCAGCGACAAGCCGTTTCGTGGGGATGCTTCGCGGTGGAACCCGGAGGATCTCCTGGTTGCTGCCCTGAGCGAGTGCCACCTGCTGTCTTACTTGCACGCTGCCGTTCAGGCCGGGGTGGTGGTGGTCGCGTATCGGGACACCGCGACCGGCGTCATGGTGGAGGACGGTCGCGGCGGTGGCAGTTTCCGTGAGGTGACGCTGCACCCCGTTGTGACGGTGGCTGACGAGTCGATGCGGTCCGCCGCCGAGGCTGCCCACCACCAGGCCAACCAGTGGTGTTTCATCGCGAACTCGGTGAACTTTCCGGTCAACCATCGCCCCACGACACTCGTCGCAGGGCTCGAGGCCTGAACGCGCCGGTCAGCGGCGCTCGTGGGGGAGCGCCTGCTTGATGCGTTCGATGGGCGACTGCGGCTGGACTTCGTTGTAGGCGCCAGCGAGTTCCTGCCCGGACAGGGCGTGGATCGCGGCCATGATCTCATCGGTTGCCCCGCGGCGGGCGCGACCCGATGAGGAGTCGCCGTGGTGGGACAGGTCCAACGGCTGACCGAATTTGACAGTGATGCGATGCCTCGGGGAGGGCAGCGTCGCACCCTTCGGCATGACCTTGTCCGTGCCGATAAGGCCCACGGGAACGACGGGTGCGCCGGTCTGGAGTGCAAGGAAGGCTACCCCCGTGCGCCCTTTGTAGAGGCGACCGTCGACAGAACGTGTGCCCTCCGGATACAGGGCGACGGCGCTCCCCGCCTCGAGGAGCGCACGCTGCTGATCCAGGGCGTCGAGGGCGGCTTGACCTGCGCCACGACGAACCGGAATCGCTCCGATCGACGTGAAGAACTGTCGCGATGCCCATCCCGAAAGACCCGAACCTTCGAAGTAGCTGGACTTCGCGAGGAAGTGAACCCGACGCGGTGCCGCGACCGGGATGGCGATCGAGTCGATGAACGAGAGATGGTTGCTCGCGAAGATGACGGGCCCGCTTCGCGGTACGAGATGCTTGCCTTCGACTCGCGGTCGATAGATCAGACGTGCAAGCGGCGCGATCACCATGCGCCCGAGCACATACGTGACCCCCATGCGGTGGATCCGGGTGCCGTCGCTGAGGAGCTCCTCGGCTGCGGGGGCGGTGGGGTCGACGGTCACCCGTCGAGGCTACCGCCGGTTTCATTCCCTGTTCGGAATGGCAGGGGCAATGCGATTCCCAGCAGAGACAGAGGAATTGTGCGAAAGGATGGAGAATCCGCCCACAGCAGAGGACCATTGTGCGCTCACGCTCCCTTCTTGCCCTGACCGTCGCCGCGACCGCGGCACTACTTCTGGCTGGCTGTACATCGGCTGCCGAAAGCGACCCGACTGCGACATCCGTGAACAACGGTGGACTCTGCGCGGCAGCGGCCGACTCCGGCCCCGTCTCCGAATCTGTCACCGTCGAGGGCGAGTTCGGACAGGTCCCCACCGCCTCTTTCTCGACGCCCATCGCCGTTGATGCGCTGCAGCGGACTGTCGCCATCACCGGCGACGGAACTGCGCTGACAGACGGTGCGTATGTCTCGTACGCCCTCACCGTCTTCGACGGTGACACGGGAGCGCAGGTGGATTCCGCGGGGTATGACGAGGCCGCGCCGCTCGCGCCGATTCCGGTGGAAGCCGGCACGGGTATCGATGAGTTCTTCGGATGCGCAACGGCGGGATCCCGCATCGTTCTGGCAGTGCCTGGTCAGGGTGAAACCGCAGCGCAGGTCTACGTCCTCGATGTGCTCGATGTGACTCCGGCTGATCAGTGGTGCCAGGTCGTGGACGCGGACGCTGCCATGCCCACCGTCGCCTTCGACGAGAGCGGTGCCCCCGCCATCGCGATCCCGGCATCAGACCCGCCCAGCGGCGTCGTCGTCGACGTTCTCACCGAAGGTGACGGCGCCGTCGTCGAGCCCGGTGACAGCGTCACGGTCAACTACACCGGCGTGAAATGGAGCGATGGCACCGTCTTCGACTCCAGTTGGGAGAAGGGTTCGCCCGCGACCTTCCAGACCACGCAGGTCGTGTCCGGCTTCCAGCGCGCCCTCGAAGGGCAGAAGGTCGGCTCGACGGTCCTCGTGTCGATGTCGCCCCTGTGCGGATACGGCGAAGCATCAGTGACCAACACCAACGCGCTGGCCGGCGAAACTCTCGTCTTCGTCGTGCAGATCATCTCCACCGAGCCCGCAGCCGGCTGAGCACCGCCCTGACGCGGCGCAGCGTGAGGCCCTCGATAGGCTGAGCGCATGCGCCGCGTCATCATTCTCGGTTCCAGTGGGTCGATCGGCACACAGGCCCTCGACGTCATTCGGGGCAACCGGCACCGGTTCGAGATCGTGGGCCTTGCCACCGGGAGTCAGCGCGACGTGCTTGAGGCGCAGGCCCGCGAGTTCGGTGTCGAGAGCACGGCTGTCGGCATCCATGAGGCAGAGCAGCTGGTCCGGGATGTCGAGGCTGACGTCGTCCTCAATGGCATCACGGGCTCGGTCGGCCTCGGGCCAACCATCGCAGCTCTCGAGCAAGGGCGAACGCTCGCCCTTGCGAACAAGGAATCTCTCATCGTCGGTGGAGAACTGGTGACAGCGCTCTCACAACCGGGCCAGATCGTGCCGGTCGATTCCGAGCACTCTGCACTTGCCCAGGCCCTGCGTTCCGGCGAACGAGCGGAGGTCCGCCGCTTGGTGCTGACTGCGTCAGGGGGCCCGTTCCGTGGCCGCTCCCGCGAAGCGCTGGAGTCGGTGAAGCCCGCCGAAGCGCTGGCGCATCCGACCTGGAACATGGGTCGGGTCGTCACGACGAACTCGGCGACCCTGGTCAACAAGGGCCTCGAGGTGATCGAGGCGCACCTGCTGTTCGACGTGCCCTACGCGCAGATCGACGTGGTGGTGCATCCACAGTCGGTTGTCCACTCGATGGTGGAGTTCAGTGATGGCTCCACCATCGCCCAGGCATCCCCGCCCGATATGCGCCTCCCGATCTCGCTCGGCCTGGACTGGCCGCATCGCATTGCCGGAGTCGGCGTCCCCATCGACTGGAGCACCGCGACCACCTGGAGCTTCGAGCCGCTGGACGAGACAGCCTTTCCCGCCGTCGCGTTGGCAAAGCGAGTGGGGCGCGCGGGCGGAACGTATCCGGCGGTGTTCAACGCTGCCAACGAGGTCGCGGTGGATGCTTTCCACGACGGTCGCATCGGGTTCCTTGGCATCCTCGATACCGTCGAGCGGGTCGTCGAGGCTCATGACGCCCCGTCATCGCTCACCCGAGAGAGCCTTGCTGACGCCGAGGCGTGGGCCCGCCGCGCGGCGGCTGAACTCGTGCGGGGCGGTCAGTAGGTCGTGAGGCCCCGCGCCCGGAACTGCTGGCGCACGCGTTCGATCAGCTCCGGCTCGGGGGCCCGGGTCTCGGCGAGGCTGTAGGCGCGCCCCAGGCGGTCCCACTTCGAGGCGCCCATCTGGTGGAACGGGAGAACCTCGACCCGCTCCACGTTCGGCCACCGCGTGACGATCTCGGCGACGGCGTCGACGTTGTCTTCGGCATCCGTGAGGCCTGGCACGAGAACGAAGCGGATCCACGTGGGGATTCCCCGGGCGGCGAGGCGGTCACCGAAGTCGATGGTCGGTTGCAGTTCGCGTCCGGTGACCGTGCGGTACGTCTCGGGGATGCCGGATTTCACGTCCAGCAGCACGAGGCTGACATCGTCGAGCATCGCGTCAGACGCGTTGCGACCCAGGTAGCCCGAGGTGTCGATGGCGGTGTGGATGCCTTCTGCTGCCGCCTCGTGGAGGATTCGGGCAACGAAGGCGGACTGCTGCAGCGGCTCGCCACCTGAGATCGTCAGCCCGCCGCCGGTGGCCCGGAAGACGCCAGCGTAACGGCGGATGCGGGTGACGATCTCGGCGAGCGTCGTGGGCGTTCCATCCTTCTGGAGCCACGTGTCGGGGTTCTGGCAGTACTGGCAGCGCAGCGGGCAGCCGGAGAGGAACAGCGTCATCCGGGTACCCGGCCCGTCGACGGCGGTGACAAGCTCCCAGGAGTGGACGCTTCCCATCTCGCCGGCGCGGGCCGCCTCCAGACGCGCGTGGTGCGTCTCGAGGCGGCCCGCGTGGACCGTCGGCTGCGGGAGCGCGACGGCGGCCATGTCACACCCCCGTGTGGAAGGTGCGGCTGATCACGTCGAGCTGCTGCTCGCGGGTGAGCCGGACGAAGTTGACCGCGTAACCCGAGACCCGGATGGTCAACTGGGGGTAGTTCTCCGGGTTCTCCATCGCATCTTCGAGCGTTTCCCGCGTGAGCACGTTGACGTTCAGGTGGTAACCACCCGCAGCCATCTGGGCATCCAGGAGCCCGACGAGGTTTGCGACCCGCTCGTCCTCGGTGCGGCCGAGTCCCGCGGGAACGACCGTCGTGGTCAGCGAGATGCCGTCCTGGGCCTGGTCGAAGGGGATCTTGGCGACCGACAGGGTAGCTGCGAGCATCCCGTGCGTGTCGCGTCCGTTCATCGGGTTCGCGCCTGGCGCGAAGGGGGCCCCCGCGCGGCGGCCGTCGGGGGTGTTGCCGGTGGCCTTGCCGTAGACGACGTTCGAGGTGATCGTCAGCACGGACTGCGTGTGCACGGCATTCCGGTACGTCGGGTGCGAACGCAGCATCTCCATGAACTCGGTCACGAGCTCCCGCGCGATGTCATCGACACGGTCGTCGTCGTTGCCGTAGGTGGGGAACTCGCCCTCCACGACGTAGTCGACGACGAGGCCCGTCTCATCGCGAACCGGAGAAACCCGAGCGAACTTGATCGCCGACAGGGAGTCCGCAGCCACCGACAATCCCGCGATGCCGCAGGCCATCGTCCGAAGGACCTCCCGGTCGTGCAGGGCCATCTCGAGGCGCTCGTACGCGTACTTGTCGTGCATGTAGTGGATGCAGTTGAGTGCATCCACGTAGGTCGCGGCAAGCCACTCCATCATCGTGCGGAACTTGCCGCGCACGTCGTCGTAGTCGAGGACGTCGCCGACGACGGCCGGCAGGACGGGGGCAACCTGCTTGCCGGTGACCTCGTCGCGTCCACCGTTGATGGCGTAGAGGAGGGTCTTGGCGAGGTTCACCCGGGCACCGAAGAACTGCATCTGCTTGCCGACGCTCATCGGTGAGACGCAGCAGGCGATCGCCGCATCGTCTCCGCACAGGCCCCGGATGAGGGCGTCCGACTCGTACTGGATGGAGGACGTGTCGATCGAGACCTTCGCGCAGAACTCCTTGAACCCGCGGGGGAGGTCGTTGGACCACAGCACCGTCAGGTTGGGCTCCGGAGCCGGACCGAGGTTGTACAGCGTCTGCAGGAATCGGAACGCAGTCTTGGTGACCTGAGTCCGCCCGTCAACGCCCGTGCCCCCCAGCGACTCGGTCACCCATGTCGGGTCGCCGGAGAACAGGGCGTCGTACTCGGGCGTGCGCAAGAACCGCACGATCCGAAGCTTGATGACGAGGTCATCGATGAGTTCCTGCGCTCCCGTTTCGTCGAGGACGCCGGCCTCCAGGTCGCGCTGGATGTAGACATCCAGGAACCCGGTGTTGCGGCCGAAGCTCATCGCTGCGCCGTTTTGCTCCTTCACCGCACCGAGGTAGGCGAAGTAGAGCCATTGCAACGCTTCGCGGGCGTTCGCGGCGGGACGCGCGATGTCGTATCCGTACGTCGCTGCCATCCGGGTCAGCTCCTGCAGCGCGCGGATCTGCTCGGCATTCTCTTCGCGGCTCCGGATGATGTCCTCGGTCGAGAAGTGCATGTCGAGCTCGGCGTGTTCGGCCTTCTTGGCGTCGATCAGTGCGTCGGTGCCGTACAGCGCGACCCGGCGGTAGTCGCCGATGATGCGACCGCGGCCGTACGCGTCCGGAAGCCCCGTGATGAGGTGGCTGCTGCGGGCTCGGCGCACGGCGGGCGGGTAGACGTCGAACACGCCGTCGTTATGGGTCTTGCGGTAGGTCGTGAAGATCTTCTCCAGATCCGCCGGCACGTCGTAGCCATAGGTCTCGAGGGCACCCTTGACCATCCGCCATCCACCGTTGGGCATGATGGCTCGCTTGAGCGGGGCGTCGGTCTGTAGGCCGACGATCAGTTCGTCGTCGCGGGTGATGTAGCCCGGCGCGTGCGAGGTGATGGTCGAGGGCGTCGTGGCGTCGACGTCGTAGACGCCACGCTCACGCTCCGCGGGGAACATCGCCGTGAGGGTCTGCCAGACCCGGTGCGTGCGCTCAGTAGCGCCCGTCAGGAACGAGGCATCACCGCTGTAGGGCGTGTAGTTGCGCTGAATGAAGTCGCGGACGTCGATGGCATCCTGCCAGGGGCCGGCGACGAATCCGTCCCAGGCTGCGGGGATCGCGTCTGCCTGGTCGACGGGGATGGGGGTGACGGTGCTCATGGTGACGCATCTCCTTCGTGGGTGTCGAAGTGTCGGTCACTCGTCTCGGCGACGGGTTACGCCGCCGCGGGAGTGCTTCTGACACCGACGCTAGACCCGCGTCTCAGGCACGTCCGAAAGATGCACGAAACACTGCATCCATGTGGTCTGACCACACGGATGTTTGTGGTCAGACCACAACACCCGAGTCCACGCTTTCTGCCTCGCGCGGACCTGGGATCAGTCGGGGTAGGGAACCGGCCAGCGAGGCTCGGGAACCGGCCAGCCGGCCTCCCGCAGGGCTCGGCGCGACAGCTCCCGGGCCGAATAGGGGGTCCGCACGCCGCGGATGTCGCGGTAGTCCTGGTGGCCGGGTCCTGCCCACAGGATCGCGTCGCCATCTCCAACCAGTGCCACGGCCTCGACGATCGCTCGCTCGGGGGGCGAGTACTCGTAGATCTCGGCATCCGGTCGCGCTCGCCGAGCCCCCTCGAGCAAGGTCGCCCGAATCGAATCGGGGTCCTCGAACCTCGGGTGGTGGTCGGTGATGACCAGGATGTCGCTGCCCTCGACCGCGGTGCGGCCCATGTCGTGGCGTTTGCTCTTGTCGCGATCGCCGTCGGCGCCGAAGAGCATGAGGACCCGCCCCGGTGTGACGCGCCGGACGGCGGCGAGTGTCTTCTCGAAGGCGTCGGGGGAGTGGCCGAAATCGACGTAGATGGCGGGTCCTGACGGCCCTGACACGAGCTCGGTTCGCCCGGGCAGGTGGGCGCGGATGACTCCTTCGTCGAGGGTCTGGGTTAGGCGGGCCCAGTCGTACCCTCCCTCGAAGATCATCACGATCGCCTGGGCTGCGTTTGCTGCCATGTGGCGGCCGATCACGGGGACCGTGGTCGACAGCGAACGCCCCTCGGGCCCCGAGAGGCGGAATCGTGTGCCGTCGGGCTGTTCGTCGAGGATCTCGACCGTCCAGTCAGCCGCTGCTGCGGCATCCGGATCGGCGGCGATCGCCGGGGTGCCGATCGTGACGTACGGTACCTCGCAGGCTGCGACGACGTCGGCACCGAACGCGGAGTCGAGGCAGATCACGGCTCGGCGCGAGCGGTCGGGGCGAAACAGCGGCACCTTCGCCTGGAAGTACTCAGCCATGTCGGCGTAGTCGTCGAGGTGGTCGTGCGAGAGGTTGGTGAACCCGGCCACGTCGAACACGATGCCGTCGACCCGCTGGCGGCTGAGGGCCTGGGCGCTGACTTCGATGGCGACGGCCTCGACGCCGCGTTCGCGCATGAGGGCGAGGAGGGCGTGCATTTCGTAGGCCTCGGGAGTCGTGAGGCGGGAGACGATGACATCGCCGGCGATGTGGCGCTCGGCTGTCGATGAAAGCCCCGAGGTGACGCCGAGCTGGGTGAGGATGCCCTCGAGCAGATGCGACACGCTCGTCTTACCGTTCGTGCCGGTCGTCCCGAACAGGATCGGAAGCGTGTCCTCAGGCCCGGTCGAATACACCCAGGCCGACAGGGCACCGAGGATCCCGCGCGGGTCGGGAACGACGATCGTCGGCAGGCCGCTTCCCAGAGCACGTTCGCGACCCGCGGCATCCGTGACGACGGCGACAGCTCCTCGCACTGCCGCATCGCCCGCGAACTCCGCGCCGTGGCGGGTTGCGCCCTGGACGGCGACGAACAGATCGCCGGGGCGGAGGTCGGCGGTCGCGAGAGTGAGGCCGGTGACGGATGCCGACGCGTCGGTCTCCGCGCCCTGAGCTTCGTCGTCGCCTCCGCGCCGCTCGATCGAGGCTCCGAGGTGCGCCGCGAGGTCCGCGAGGCGGTGCGCGGGCGGGTTCTGCGGCCGGAGCACGGGCGGCAGGTTCGCGGGATCTGTCGTCATGGCGCCTCCATCTTCTCACCCGCGCACTGGGCTGACTCAAAGGCAGAGCCGATAGCGTGGCGGCGTGGATGTGGTCGCCTTCATCGTCGGTGTCGTCGTGCTCGTGGTGGGCCTGGCGATCTCGATCGCGCTGCACGAGATTGGCCACCTCGTTCCCGCGAAGCGGTTCGGGGTGCGGGTCGGTCAGTACATGGTGGGTTTCGGGCCAACGCTCTGGTCCCGCCGCCGGGGCGAGACCGAATACGGCGTGAAAGCGATTCCGCTCGGCGGCTACATCTCCATGGCCGGCATGTACCCACCTTCGCCGACCGCACGCGCTGCGGCAGCCGAAGGCGGCGCAGTTTCGGGTCGCGCAGGCGGCGGCTTCTTCGCGACGATGGTGCAGGATGCCCGCGCGGCGAACGACGAGACGCTCGACGGTGCAGACGATGACCGTGTCTTCTATCGGCTGCCGGTGTACAAGCGCGTCATCATCATGCTCGGCGGGCCGCTCATGAACCTCGTGTTCGCGATCTTCCTCATGACCGTCGTGCTCAGCGGCATCGGTGTGCAGACCGTGACGAACACCGTTGCAACGGTGAGCACGTGTGTTCCCGCCGAGGCTGGCCAGCAGTGTCAGGCTGGCGATCCGCCCTCACCGGCTGCCGCAGCAGGCATCCAGTCCGGCGATGTCATCGTGTCGGTCGACGGGCACGAGGTCTCGGACTTTGCCGCGGCAGCTGCCCTGATCCAGGGCGTGCCCGGGGAAAGTGTGCCGATCGTGGTCGACCGCGGTGGCCAGACCCTCTCGCTGTCGGTGACCCCCGACACCGTGACCCGTCAGGTGGTCGACGAGGACGGTCAGACAGCCGACACCCAGGTCGGCGTCATCGGTGTCACGGGGACTGTCGAATACGTGCGTCAGCCGATCTGGTCAGGCCCCGTCGCCGCGGTCGAGAACGTCGGAGCAGTGGCCGGGATCATCGTGCAGCTTCCCGTGAAGGTCTACGAGACGGCGGCGTCCCTCGTGACCGGCGCCGAGCGCGATCCGAACGGGCCGCTCAGTATCGTCGGTGCCGGCGCGATCGCGGGTGAAGTGGCAGCAACCGATGCCCCGGTCGTCAATCGCGTCGCGGTCATCCTCTCGCTCCTGGCGTCACTGAACATCGCGCTGTTCGTGTTCAACCTCATTCCGTTGCTCCCGCTGGACGGGGGTCACATCGCCGTCGCGCTGTGGGGCGGCATCCGCAGCTGGTGGGCGCGCATTCGCGGACGCGCCGAACCCGCTCCGATCGATGCGACCAAACTCGTGCCTCTGACCTTCGTTGTGGTCATAGCCCTGATTGCGATGACTGGGATCCTGATCATCGCTGACCTCGTGAACCCCATCTCGCTCTTCGGCTGAGAGAGTCGCGCCGGGCGCCAGCCGCGAATGTCAGGCGGGGTCGAGTGCCCACTCGATGAGCTGGCGCAGCGTCGACATGCCATCGCGCGAGAGGATCGATTCCAGATGGCCCTGCACGGAGGCGAATCCGGTGCCCCGCAGCGCGTAGACATCGCCCGTTGCCTGATCCGCCGCGATCTCCACACCGGCAATTGTCGTCCCCGGAGCGCAGCGCGCCGTGAAGGTGTTGTAGAAGCCGATCGAAGCGGGCTGCCCGAAAACATCGACCGTCAGCTGCAAGCCCTGGTGAGGCTGCGCGAGCGGAGCGAGTTCGAGGCCCAGTTCGCTCGCGAGGATCTGATGGCTGAGACACACCGCGAGCAGCGGTGCGGATGCTGCGCGGCGCCGCGCGATGATCTCCCGCAGCCTCGCCATCCGTGGTGACGCGGGATCCAGCGGGTCGCCGGGCCCGGGCCCCGACACGAGCAGCTCCGCAGCGTCTACCGCGTCATCGGTGACGGCATCCCACGGCACGATCGCAACATCGAGGCCAAGGTGGCTCAACTGGTGCGCGAGCATCGTCGTGAAGCGGTCTTCGGCGTCGACCACCAGCGCCCGGCGCCCCGCGAACGGCCCTGACCCCACCGGTTCCTGCGGGTTCAGCCAGAACGGCGCGAGCCTCGCGTTCCTGGACTCCAGGAGGGCCCCGATCGTCGGATCATCAGCCAACCGCAGCGGCGCAGCAGTCGGAGCGTCCTCGTCGAGAGTTACGACGGCAGGCTGGGCATCGCGCGGGATCGCTCCGATCGCCCCCAGCACTCCGGCTGCCTTGCCGTGCGTCTCGCTGACCTCGCCATACGGGTCGGAGTGGCGCACGAGCGTGGCGCCGACGGGCACTCGCAGGCGTCCATCCTCGATATAGGCGGTGCGGATGAGGATCGGGGCGTCGAGGTCGTGGGTAACGGCGTCAGCTCCCGGAGCCTTCGCGGCGTCGGTACGCGGCGTGAACAGTGCGGCGACCCCCGAGTAGTAGCCGCGTGGAGTCGTCTCGTGCCGGGTGATCACGGTGCACGCGTTCTGCATGGGAGAGCCCGTGACCGTCGGTGCGAACATGGTCTCGCGCAGGATGTCGCGCGGGTCAAGCCTGCTCGACCCGCGCAGCATGTACTCGGTGTGTGTGAGGCGCGACATCTCTTTCAGGTGCGGGCCGGTGATGCGCCCGCCGTCCGTGCATACGGCGCTCATCATCTTGAGCTCTTCGTCGACGACCATGAACAGCTCTTCGGTCTCCTTGGTGGAGCGCAGGAATTCGCTGAGGTTGTCGACGCTCGCCCCTCCCTCGGGATGCCGGAAGGTTCCCGAGATCGGATTCATCGTGACGATGCCGCCCTCGGCGCTGACGTGCGCTTCGGGACTCGCCCCGACCGCGACATGGCCGTCGGTCACCACCGCGAAGGTCCAATAGGCGCCGCGCTCATGCTCCAGCAGAGCCCGGAACCAGGCGAGCGCCGCGACCCGTGGGTCAGCGTCGACGTCGGCCGTGAAATCGCGACGGATGACGAAGTTGGCGCCCTCGCCGCGACCGATCTCATCGGCGATGACCCGACGCACGATATCGGCATACGCCTCGTCGTCGATGTCGAACCCGGCGTTTCGGAGCGGAATGTCGTCGTGAGGGAGGATGGCCAGCGCCTCATCGCGCGGATAGGTGGCACGCTCGGTGATCACCAGACACCGCAGCGGGGCATCGTCATCGTGGCAGGCGAACCCGCGTTCGCGGACCTGTCGGAACGGCACGAGTGCGAGAACCTCGCGGGGCGTCCCATCAGCTGCCAGCAGGGGGATGTCGCGCAACAGCTCGACATCGACGACGTCGCCGGTGAGCACTTCGACGGTGACGGCGTCGCGGGCGAGGATGGCGAACGGCAGGTCGCTGGTGGCGAGCCCGGCAAGCGGGGGAAGGGGAGTCCCGGTCATGGATCGGTCTTTCGTCGTGGGGCGGCCACCCTCACAAAGAAGACCGCCCCGGGGGCGGTCTCAGGATCAACGAGCACACCGCCTCAGACGGTGGGCCACCATGCGGTGCTCGCGAACATGCGCCGAAACTACCACAATGGCGCCAAAGACAGCCGCGCGCTCTAGTGCGGTGTTGTCGCGGGCACTAGATTCTGGGCATGACGGACTCTCAAGATCCCACCGGCTCTGACGACCTGCGCCAGCGCGCTGTCGCGAGCCTGCGTGCTAAGCAAGGTTTCTGGTACAGCCTGGCCACCTGGGTTGTGCTCTCTGCGTTCTTCGTGCTGATCTGGGCGCTCACCGGAATGGGTGGCTTCTGGCCCGTGTGGCCCATCGCCGGCATCGCCATCGGTGTGGCCTTTGCTGGTATCCGCGCCTACGGGCCCTCGCGTGGTGGCCTCACCGAGAGCAAGATTCAAGACGAGATGCGTCGACTGCAGTAACGCCGACCTACCAGGGCGAGGTCGGCCTGCCACCCAGCCGGAATGCGTAGGCTGGTCCCGTGCCAGCTGTGAACATCGGAATGCCGAAGGTCCCCGAAACCCTCGCTCCGCGCCGCAAGAGCCGTCAGATCAAGGTGGGCAAGGTTCTGGTGGGCGGAGATGCCCCCGTCAGTGTCCAATCGATGACGACGACGCCGACGACCAACATCAACGCGACTCTGCAGCAGATCGCCGAGCTCACGGCATCCGGGTGTGAGATCGTGCGGGTGGCAGTGCCGTCCCAGGATGACGCCGACGTGCTGCACATCATCGCGGCCAAGAGTCAGATCCCGGTGATCGCAGACATCCATTTCCAGCCCAAGTACGTCTTTCAGGCGATCGACGCCGGTTGCGCGGCGGTTCGCGTGAATCCCGGCAACATCCGAAAGTTCGACGACCAGGTCGGAGCGATCGCGAAGGCTGCGCAGGCGGCTGGGGTGTCGCTGCGGATCGGCGTCAACGCGGGTTCTCTGGACCGGCGCCTGCTCGAGAAGTACGGCAAGGCGACCCCCGAGGCGCTCATGGAGAGCGCTGTCTGGGAGGCTTCGCTGTTCGAGGAACACGACTTCCACGACTTCAAAATCTCGGTCAAGCACAACGACCCCGTCGTGATGGTGAAGGCTTACCGGCTGCTGGCCGAGCGCGGTGACTGGCCGCTCCACCTCGGTGTTACCGAGGCGGGACCCGCCTTCCAGGGCACGATCAAGTCGGCCACAGCCTTCGGCATCCTGCTCGGCGAGGGGATCGGCGACACCATCCGCGTCTCGCTGTCAGCTCCGCCCGCCGAAGAGGTGAAGGTCGGGCACCAGATCCTGCAGTCGCTGAACCTGCGTGAGCGAAAGCTCGAGATCGTGTCGTGCCCGTCGTGCGGGCGCGCGCAGGTCGACGTGTACTCCCTCGCGGACAACGTCACCGAGGGACTCAAGGACATGACGGTGCCGCTGCGCGTCGCGGTCATGGGCTGTGTCGTGAACGGGCCCGGCGAGGCCCGGGACGCCGACCTCGGCGTTGCCTCGGGTAACGGCAAGGGTCAGATCTTCGTCAAGGGTGAGGTCATCAAGACCGTGCCGGAATCAGAGATCGTTGCCACCCTCATCGAGGAAGCCAACCGGCTCGCCGACGAGATGGGGCCGGACGCGCCGCTCGGCACTGCGCAGGTCGTTACGAGCTAGTCCGCGCGCTACGAACCCGCGACCCGTTCCAGTGCCTCAAGCGGGATCGAGACCCAGGTGGGCCGGTTGCGGATCTCGTACATGACTTCGTAGACCGCTTTGTCGGCGACATAGGCGTCAAGCAGCACGCCGTGAGCGCCGGTGAGCTCGGCGCCCGCGTCGTCGACCGGAACATCATCGGATGCCGCAGCAGCGACGTATGCCGCGACGAAGTGTTCGCGAGCTCGGGCCGACCACTCTCGTGCGCGCTCTGCCCGCAGGGCCTGTCCGTCGTCGGTGTCGGCATCCGTCGCCCAGGACATCTCGATCATGGCGGCCGCGTAGTCGAACGAGCGGAGCATTCCGGCAACATCCCGCCAGGGCGAGTCCGGAAGAGAGCGTAGGGTAAAGGGCCTGCCCGGTTCGCCCTCGAAATCAACGATGCGCCACCCGTGCGAGGTGCGCAGCGTCTGACCGAGATGAAGATCGCCGTGCACACGCTGGACCTCGAGACCGTCGAGCGCCGCGACCGCGTCGTAGAGGCGATGCAGTTGCGGGACGTGAGCCTCGAGCCCGGGAACCGACCTGCGAGCTTCGTCGAGTCGCCCGCGCATCGCTCGGGCGAGGTCGGCGGCAGTGTCGCCACCGCGCGTCCCGGCGGGAAAGCGATCCCGCATCAGGGCGTGAACCTGCGCGAGGGCTTCGCCCAGACGCGCGGCCTCGCCGGCAAAGTCACCGCCAGAGTCCTCCACGCGCTGCTTCGGATCGGCGAGCAGCGTTCGAACACTCGCGATGGCCAGTTCGAATCCGTCGGTCGCTGTGGCCAGGAACTCCTGCAGCATCGCCGTCTGCAGTAACTGCCCGTCGACCTCGATCTCCACCCAGCCGTACAGCTGCGCGATGTACTCGGAACCGCCGCGGGTGAGTTCCTCGTGGATTTCGATGTCGGGATTGATGCCGGGGCTCACCTTGCGGAAAAGCTTCATGATTGCGGTGTCATCGAACCGCGCCGATGAGTTCGACTGCTCACCGGTCATCGGAGAGGACACAAGCGTGTCATCGAGAGGGTCGCCGCCGGGCATCCGGTGGAAGCGGAGCCGGTCGATCTGAGCGGTTCCCGCCGATTCTGCGGAGATGAAGCCGTCCAACCAGATGCGCATCGCCTCGCGGTCGTGGATGGCGTCGTAGAGGTGCACGGGGTCGCCGTCGGCCTCGATCGCGCCGACATAGGCGTGGCTGATCCGCTCCTCGATGTCGGGGTACCCGCTGAGGGGCACCTGATACAGCTCACTGCCGGCATCCTCGTCGCCGTAGGTGACTGTGATGAGGTAGACGGTGAGGGACGGTCTGCGATGCTGGGCGGGAACCTCGGCGATCGTGCGCACCTCGTCGACCTCGAACGGGCGCCCCTTGCCCCCGAACCAGCGGGTCCGTACCAGATAGCTCTCCAGGAGAGCGGCGTCGGGAGCGGTCACAGCAGCCCCACCTCCTCGGCATCGTCGGCCGGTGCGTGCAGCTGGAACCAGAAGAACCCGTGACCGCCGAGGGTAAGCAGGTAGGGCAGCTCACCGATCCGGGGGAACGGAACGCCGCCGACGAGCTCGACCGGCACGAGGCCTTCGAAGCGACGGAGGTCGAGTTCGACCGGCTGCGGGAACTGCGACAGATTGTTGACGCAGATGATGACATCTACGGTGCCGTCGTCGTTGGTGTGCTCCCGGGTGTAGGACAGCACAGAGGGGTTCGACCCGCCCAGGTCGTTGAAGCTGCCGAGTCCGAACGCGGGATGGCGCTTGCGGGCCTGGATCATCTGCCGCGTCCACTGCAGCAGCGACGATCGATTCTCCTGCTGCGCTTCCACGTTCACCGCGAGGTAGCCGTGCACCGGGTCCTGCACGATGGGCAGGGCGAGCTTGCCCGGGTTGGCGGTGGAGAACCCGGCGTTGCGGTCCGAGGTCCACTGCATCGGCGTGCGCACGCCGTCGCGGTCACCAAGCCAGATGTTGTCGCCCATGCCGATCTCGTCGCCGTAGTACAGCACCGGTGCGCCGGGCAGGGAGAGAAGCAGCGCAGTGAATAGTTCGATCCGATCGATGTCGTTGTCCAGGAGCGGCGCGAGGCGGCGACGGATGCCGATGTTCGCCTTCATGCGCGGATCCTGCGCGTACTCGTTCCACATGTAGTCGCGGTCCTCATCGGTGACCATCTCGAGGGTCAACTCGTCGTGGTTGCGCAGGAAGATTCCCCACTGGCATCCGGCGGGGATCGGGGGAGTTTCGGCGAGGATGTCGCTGATCGGATAGCGGGACTCGCGGCGCACTGCCATGAAGATGCGCGGCATGACCGGGAAGTGGAAGCACATGTGGCACTCGTCGCCGCCGACCTCCGGGTTTCCGAAGTAGTCGACGACATCGGCAGGCCACTGGTTCGCCTCTGCCAGGAGCACGCGCCCCGGGTACTCGCGATCGACGATGCGGCGCACCTTCTTCAGGAACTCGTGTGTCTCGGGGAGGTTCTCGCCGTTGGTGCCGGGCCGCTCATAGAGATACGGGACGGCATCCAAACGGAACCCATCGAGTCCCATATCGAGCCAGAACCGCATTGCGTCCAGCACCGCGTCGTGGACGCGCGGGTTGTCGAAGTTCAGATCGGGCTGGTGCGAGAAGAACCGGTGCCAGAAGTACTGCTGCCGCACCGGATCCCACGTCCAGTTGCTCGGCTCGGTGTCGACGAAGATGATGCGGGCATCCTCGTAGAGCTCGTCGGTGTCGCTCCACACGTAGAAGTCGCCGTAGGGTCCGTTCGGGTCGCGGCGGCTCTCTTGGAACCACGGATGCTCGTCGCTGGTGTGGTTCATCACGAAGTCGATGATGACCCGCATGCCCCGCTCGTGCGCGGCATTGAGGAACGCCTGGAAGTCTTCGGTCGTTCCCAGGCCCGGCTGGATGCCGGTGTAGTCGGCAACGTCGTAGCCGCCGTCGCGCAGCGGGGAGGGGAAGAAAGGCGGAAGCCACAGGCAGTCGACCCCGAGCCACTCCAGGTAGTCGAGCTTGTCGATGAGGCCCCGAAAGTCTCCGGTTCCGTCGCCGTCACTGTCCTTGAAAGATCGAACCAGGACCTCGTAGAAGACGGCCGTCTTGAACCATTCGGGCTCCGCGCTTCCGGGAGTATCGGGGAACGGCTCCTGCGTCAGGATCGGGATGGAAACGGTATTGGTCGTCGGTTCCGCGGCGGTCATCTGTTCCTCCCGTGGTTCCGGATGTCGGCGGGTGTGGCCTGGTCGTCTGCCTAACCTGCCACACGTGTCTGCACGACGCTATCCCCTTGCGCTCGGGCAGCTCAGTCCCATAGGCGCCAGTAGGCGTTGATGGCGGGCTGCCCGCCGAGATGGGCGTACAGCACAGTCGAGTCTTGTGGAATGTCGCGGCTGCGTACCAGGTCGATGAGCCCCGCCAGCGACTTTCCTTCGTAGACGGGGTCGGTGATCATGGCCTCGAGCTGGGCGCCGAGCGCCATGGCCGCCATCGTCGATTCGACCGGGATGCCGTACAGATCGCCAGCCCATCCTTCGAGCACTTGGATCTCGTCGTCTCGGAGGTCGCGACCCAGTTCGATGAGGCTCGCGGTGTTGCGCGCGATGCGGGCTACCTGGTCGCGCGTCTTCTCGAGCGTCGCTGACGCGTCGATCCCGATGACCCGGCGGCTCACTCCGGTCAGCTCCTCGAGCGCCGCGAAGCCAGCGATCATGCCGGCGTGGGTCGACCCGGTCACGGTGCACACGATGATCGTGTCGAAGAAGACTCCGAGATGCTTCTCCTGCTCAGCGACCTCGAAAGCCCAGTTGGCGAACCCGAGGCCCCCCAGGGGGTGCTCCGAGGCTCCCGCGGGAATCGGATACGGAACGCCTCCGGCGTCCTCGACTTCCTGTAGCGCGCTCTTCCACGAGTCGCGGATACCGATGTCGAACCCCGCGTCGTCGAGGCGGGAGTCTGCTCCCATCATCCGGGAGAGCAGGATGTTGCCGACCTTATCGTTGGTCGGGTCCTCCCACGGCACCCACTTCTCTTGCACGAGCCGGGCCTTCAGCCCGAGATGGGCAGCAACGGCGGCGACCTGTCGCGTGTGGTTGGACTGGTAGCCGCCGATGGATACGAGGGTGTCTGCTCCAGATGCGAGGACGTCCGGGACGATGTACTCGAGCTTTCGGACCTTGTTGCCGCCGTACGCAAGACCGCTCGAGACGTCTTCGCGCTTCGCCCAGATCTGTGCGCCGCCGAGGTGCCCGCTCAGGCGTGCGAGGTGGTGGACCGGGCTCGGCCCGAAAGTGAGCGGGTGGCGGGGGAACTCATGAAGCTTCATGCGGGGGCTGTCTCGTTTTCTGCGGTGGCGGGGGTGTGCGGGGTGGGGCAGTGGAGTCGGACTCGGTGACGAGATGGGTCCAGATCGATTCGGCGATCTCGGCGGCTCCGGCAGCATCGCCGCGCGCACATCGTGCGATGAGCTGCTCGTGTCGCAGCGTCGAGAGCTCGGCGCGCTCCGACGAGAACTGTGCCCGCTCGGCACGGAGCAGGACCGGTTCGTAGAGGCGCAGGACCGTTCGCACGGCGTCGCTGTCCGCGATCTCGACGAGAATGCCGTGAAAGAGCTCATCTGCGGCGATTGCTCCGTCGATGTCGCCCCGGCCGACCGCAGCGCTGAAAAGGCGGTTGGCCGCTCGCATCCGTTCAATCGCTTCCCGGTCCAGGCGAGGTACCGCGCCCAGAGCGGCCAATCGGTGCATGGCTGCTACAACGTCGCGGGCGTCGCGAATCGCTCGCGGCTCGATCGGCGAGATGATCGTCGCTCGCCCCGGGGTCGTGTGCACCAATCCGGCGCCTGCCAGTTCGAGCAGCGCTTCGCGCACGGGGGTGCGGCTGACCCCCAGCCAGTGAGCGATATCGCCGTCGCGGACCTGTTCGCCCGGCGCGAGGGTGCCGTCCACGATGGCCGCGCGCAGCCGTGCCTGTACCTCGTCACGCAGGAGGGGGCGGTGGGTGCCCGCTGTCGAGGGGACCGGCATGCAATATATTGCAGGTGACTCGAGCAGGACTTGTCAAGTTCGACCCGGCCCGGCTCAGGCCAGGTGTCCGCCGGGGATGTCGAGATCGCTGGTGTGCGTGAGCGTCGTCCTCACGGCGATCTCGAGCGCGCGCGTGATGTCGGCCCGGGGGAGCGAGGCGGCGCCTGGTGGTGCGCTCTCGGCGTCCCACGGCACATGGATGAAGCCAGCCCGCAGTCCCGGTGTGTTCGCGCTCAAATGAGCAAGCGTGAAGAAGACGTCGTTGCAGACGAACGAGCCAGCCGACAAGGACACGGACGCAGGGATGCCGTTGGCTGCGATGTCGTGGGCGATCGCCTTGACAGGGAGCGAGGATGTGTACGCAAGGGGCGCCCCGGGGATGCTGGGGGTGTCGACGGGTTGGTGTCCCGCGTTATCGGGAATGCGGGCATCGCGCAGATTCACGGCGATGCGCTCCGGAGTGATGGCATCGCGACCGCCGGCCAGGCCCGTGGCAATGACGACGTCGGGGCGGTTGGCGGCGACCAGCTCGATCAGCAGCGCGCTCGCCCGGGTGAAGTCGACAGGAAGTATCGCCGTGACCAGTCGCGCCGGCCCGGTCCACGCTGCGGCCAATCGAACTACCGCGTCGCCTGACGGGTTCGACTGGTCGCCAGCGAACGGTTCGAAGCCGGTCATTGGCACGGTCGACATGCCTTCACGGTACGTGGGGCAGGTCGGTAGAATATGCTGACACGATTTAGCAACGCGGAAGAGGTCGTCAAGACCGAGCCGCAGACGCCCCCGGAGTGCTGCTCATGACCCATCCGATCCAGCTCATCGCATATGCCGACCGCCTGGGAGGGACGATTCCCGCGCTCGGTGAGGTCCTACGCGATCGATTCGCGGGAGCCTTCGGCGGCGTCCACATCCTTCCTTTCTTCACGCCCTTCGACGGCGCCGACGCCGGATTCGACCCCGATGATCACACGACAGTCGACCCTCGGCTGGGCACGTGGGACGACGTCCGCGCCCTCTCTGACGACCTCGATGTCATGGTGGATGTCATCGTCAATCACGTGTCTGCCCGCTCGCCGCAGTTCCGCGACGTCATCCAGAACGGTGACCAGTCGCCGTACGCCCAGATGTTCCTGACGATGGGCACCGTGTTTCCGGAGGGCGCGACAGAAGCCGATCTGCTGCGGATCTATCGCCCCCGACCCGGGCTCCCGTTCACCCCGTACCCGTGGGGCGAGTCGACGCGGCTGGTGTGGACCACCTTCACCGCTGCGCAGGTCGATATCGATGTGCGCAGTGCTGCCGGTTCCGCGTACCTCATCTCAATCCTGGATGCCCTGCGGGATGCCGGCACACGGATGATTCGCCTGGACGCCGTCGGCTATGCGGTGAAGACGCCGGGCACCTCGTCGTTCATGACGCCCGAGACCTTTGCTTTCATCGATGAGCTGACCGCGCTGGCGCACGAGCGTGGGCTTGAGGTCCTCGTCGAGGTCCACTCGTTCTACCGACGCCAGATCGAGATCGCCCAGCGCGTCGACCGTGTGTACGACTTCGCACTTCCGCCCCTGGTGCTGTTCGCTGCCGCGACAGGAGATCACGCGCCGCTGGCGCGCTGGATCGCTGAACGACCCGAGAACGCCGTGACCGTTCTCGACACCCACGACGGCATCGGCATCGTCGACGTCGGTCCCGACCCCGCGACGGGGGAGCCCGGGCTCTTGGATGCCGGCCAGCTCGGCGCATTGGTCGAAGCGATCCACGACGCCACGGGCGGACAAAGCCGGGCGGCAACGGGCGCTGCGGCCTCGAACCTCGACATCTATCAGGTCAACAGCACTTTCTACGACGCGATGCGGCGCGACGATCGGGCGTACCTGGCAGCTCGTGCGGTGCAGTTGTTCGTGCCCGGCATCCATCAGATCTATTACGTAGGTGCCCTCGCCGGAACCAACGACATGGATCTACTCGAACGCACGGGGGTCGGTCGCGACATCAACCGTCACCACTACAGCGACGCCGACCTGGAGCGCGACCTCGAGCGGCCTGTCGTTGCAGCTCTGTTGGATCTGTGCCGATTCCGCTCCGACGCCCCCGGTTTCGACGGGGTGTTCCAGTCCCGGCTCGACGACGACGGATGGCTGCAGATGCGGTGGGAGTCGGCATCCGGGTGGTCCGAGCTGCGGGCGCGGCTGGACCAGGGCCAAGCCGAACTGCGCTGGGCGCGTGCTGACGGGCTCGAGCATGCCACCGCGGACCTGCTCGAGATCCCTCCCACCGATGCGTGAGGCTCGGACGGGTCCAGCGCACGGCTCGCCGCGCTGGTGCGGCGCCGCGGCCTAGACTTGACGCTCGTGGTAACTCGTCTGTCGCACTACTTCCTCCGCACGCTTCGCGAAGACCCCGCCGATGCCGAGGTCACCAGCCACAAGCTCCTGGTGCGCGCCGGCTACATCCGGCGCCAGGCTCCCGGCATCTTCGCCTGGCTGCCGCTCGGCCTGCGCGTGAAGGCAAAGCTCGAGCAGATCATCCGCGACGAGATGGCGGCTGCGGGAGCCTACGAAGTGCATTTCCCGGCGCTGCTGCCCCGTGAGCCCTACGAGTTGTCAGGGCGCTGGGAGTCTTACGGCGACGGTATCTTTCGCCTCCAGGACCGCAAGGGCGCCGACTACCTTCTCGCGCCGACCCATGAGGAGATGTTCACGCTCCTGGTGAAGGACCTCTACTCGTCGTACAAGGACCTCCCGCTGGCGATCTACCAGATCCAGGACAAGTACCGCGACGAGGCTCGGCCCCGCGCAGGGCTTCTGCGCGGGCGTGAGTTCACGATGAAGGATGCCTACTCGTTCGACTACACGGATGCCGGGCTCGATGCGTCGTACCAGGCCCAGCGTGACGCGTACGAGCGGATTTTCCAGCGACTCGGGCTCGAGTACGTCATCGTCAACGCCGACAACGGGCTCATGGGTGGCGCTCGGAGCGAGGAGTTCCTGCATCCGACCCCCGTCGGGGAAGACACCTTCGTGCGTAGCGCCGGGGGATACGCCGCCAATGTCGAGGCGTTCACGACGGTTGTCCCTGCGCCGCTCCCGCTCGCCGGACTTGCCGAGCCGGTGATCTTCGATTCGCCCGACACCCCGACGATCGCGACGCTTGTCGATCACCTCAACGCGAACGAGGCTGCCCCGGCTCCCGGTATCGCCGGTCCTGCCACGGATGACGACGCAACGTGGACGGCAGCCCACACGCTCAAGAACGTGGTGCTGGCGCTGACCCACCTCGACGGCACGCGAGAGATCGTCGTCGTCGGCATTCCCGGAGATCGCGACATCGACGACAAGCGCGCCGAGGTGGCGTTCGCCCCCGCCGCCGTGCAGGCGGCGACGGCCGATGATTTCGAGAACAACCCGCTCCTTGTGAAGGGCTATATCGGTCCCTGGTCGCCGACTGGGGCGATTCTCGGGGAAGAGTCGGCGACCGGCATCCGGTATCTTCTCGACCCGCGGGTCGTGGACGGTACGTCCTGGGTCACTGGCGCCAACATCGACCAGAAGCACGTCCACTCGCTCGTTGCGGGCAGGGACTTCAGCGGCGACGGCTTCGTCGAGGTGGCGAACGTTCTGCCTGGCGACCCGGCACCGGATGGCTCTGGTCCGGTCGAGCTCGCGCGCGGAATGGAGATCGGTCACGTCTTCCAGCTCGGCCGCTTCTTCGCTGAGACCCTGGGCCTGAAGGTTCTCGACGAGAATGGCAAGCTCGTGACGGTCACGATGGGCTCCTACGGCATCGGTGTCACGCGGATCCTCGCGATCATCGCAGAGCTCAGCAACGACGAGAAGGGTCTCATCTGGCCGAGCGCTGTGGCGCCCTTCGATGTGCACATCGTCGCCGCGGGCAAGGATGCCGTCGCCTTCGATCTTGCGGAGCAAGCCAGCGTCCGTCTCGAGGCTGCCGGTCTCGAGGTCGTCTACGACGACAGGCCGAAGGTGTCTCCGGGAGTGAAGTTCGGCGACGCGGAACTTGTCGGCGTGCCACGCATCCTCGTCGTCGGACGGGGAGCGGCTGCCGGCGAGGTCGAGCTCTGGGATCGCCGTACGGGGGAGCGCGAAACGATGACGCTTGACGATGCCATCGCTCGCCTCGCCGCGTGAGAGGTCTTAGTAGCTGATCTTCGCGTGCCGGACGATGTCGTCATCCGGGGTATCGCGCGTGACGAGCGCCTTCAGCATCCCCGCTGCCTGAGCGAGCCTGTTCTGCCCGGGCTCCCAGAACTCAACCTCGACGGGCGTGACCCGCAGGAGCGTGATGCCGGGAGTGTCGAGCCCATCCTCGAACCACACCTCCAGCGACGGTGAGTACAGCTCACGCATGAGTGCATCGTCGTGGACGACCCCAGCGCGACCCGCGACCGACACATAGCGCATGGCCTTCGGGTCGCAGTACGACAGTCCGACCTCGTCATCTGCTTCGGCCTCGTCCACCTTCTTGGTGTGCTCGGCGGTGAAGAACCAGATGTCGCCGTTCTCGTCCATTCGGCGCGTGCTCATCGGGCGGCTCACGAGGTTGCCGCTGTCATCGCGCGTCGTGAGCATCGTGATGTCGATGTCTTCGACGAGTTCCTTGGCGCGGGTGCGAGCTTCGTTTCCTGTCAATTCCGTCATGTCGGCAGGATGCGGGTCGCACCCTCTCGCGCGCGAGGGGATTGACACGTGTCACAGGTCTGCATAACGGGCGCGGAAGACACAGAAGAGCGCCTGCGCTGCGAAGCCGGAGCCGACACCGATGACGAGTGCGGGCCCCGCCGGAGGCACAACCAGGGCTCAGAGGTCGAACTCTGACCGCACGTGGTCGCGGATCTCGACGTACTCCGGCCTGTCCCAGAAGAAGAGCAGCTTCTGCGCGATCGTTGTGTCGCTGTCGGGCTCGGGCTCGAGCACGAAGGTCATGAAGCTCTCGGCGAAGTCCTCGACGACGTTGGTCGCGGCGTAGTCGCTCACGAAATCTTCCTCGTGATCGAGGTAGAACTCGTAGGCGAGATCGGCGTCTGCGTTGGCAGGATCCGGAGCATCCGTGCCGTACTGTGCCCAGAACTCCTGGTCGAAGGCCCACAGGGCGGAGTCCGGCTCTGCACACCCTTCGTCGAGTTGCAGCGTGTCGCAGCTCCAGGCTTCGGGGTCGGTTTGGCCCGGGGAGAGGCTCAGGATGTGTGCGTACTCATGGATCAGTGTGGACAGCAGCAGATCTTCATCTGACGCGTAGGCGAGGTTGACCACGAGCGTCCATTGCTGCGGATCGTCAGTTTGCAGGACGTAGGCGAGCGTGTCGCTGGATTCCGAATCCCCGACACGGAAGTCGCGGATGACGCTGCCTGCCACCTCGGGGGTCACGATCCTCACGAACATGTCCCAGACCGACTCGGTGGTCTCGTCGCCGGTGGGGGAGAGGGACGCGTCCGGCTCGACGGTGTACACCTCGACGACGCCGAGATCCTCGTCTTCCTCGGTGTAGACCTCACCATCGCCGTACTGGCCGAATCCGTCGCTCTGATCCACGGTGTCGACGTCGGTGAACGCTGTCAGCGAGCAACCCGACAGTGCCAGGACGAGGGCGACGAGGGCGGTCGAAAAGCCGGTCGCTGTCAGGCGGCGTGTCACTGCTGCGCTCCGTGGAGGTGGTCGCGGTGTTTCTGGGACTGCCGCTTCTTGGTGATGAGGTCCAGCGGGCCGGTCACGGTCAGTTCGTCCTCCCAGCAGTCGATCCCGGTCACCCCGGGAAGCCGGTCACGGGTGAAGACCGGATCCCGGCCTTCCCGCCTTTGGCGTGTGTAGTCGCGCAGCAGTCGGAAGGCGATGCCCGACAGGAGAGCGATCGCGACGAGGTTGATCAACGCCATGACCCCCATGACCCCGTCCGCGAAGCTCCACACCAGGTCGGCAGAGGCGAGCGAGCCGACGAGAACCGCGAGGACGACGGCAACGCGGTAGGCGGGGAGGACGCCGCGTCGGGTGGTGATGAACTCGATGTTGGACTGGCCGTAGTAGTAGTTGCCGAGGATCGACGAGAACGCGAGCAGGAAGATGATGATACTGAGTGCAATGTTCGACCACTCGCCGAGCGTGGAGACGAGCGCCCCCTGCGTGAGCGCGATTCCTCGCGATGCGCCCGCAAGGTCGGGGACCGAAACCAGAATGATGAAGGCCGTGATCGAGCAGACGAGGAACGTGTCGAAGTAAACGCCGAGCGACTGGACGAGGCCCTGCTTGACCGGGTGCGTCACGGCGGCGCTCGCGCCCGCGTTCGGAGCCGAACCCAGGCCCGCCTCGTTGGAGAACATGCCGCGACGCACACCCGTGAGCACGATGTAGCCAAACGTCGCGCCCACGACCTCGTTGAACCCCCACGCCTGGGTAAAGATCTCCGCGAAGACGACCGGAAGCTGATCGATGTGGATGGCGACCACAGCAAGGCCCAGGAGCAGGTACGCAAGTGCCATGAGGGGCACCAGAGTCTGGGTGACCGAGGCGATGCGACGGATGCCGCCGAAGACGACGAGCGCCGTCAAGAGCGCCACCACCACCCCGGTGACCGGCCCCACCCATCCGGCATCCGTCCCGAAGCTCGACGAGACGGTGTCGGCGATCGTGTTCGCCTGCAGGGACGAGAACGCGAAGGGGAAGCAGATCAGCAGGATCACGGCAAAGAGCACACCCATCCACCGGGCGCGGAGGCCCCGCTGCATGTAGTACGCGGGACCGCCGCGGAAGCCGCCCTCGGCATCTCGCACCTTGAAAAGTTGCGCGAGGGAGGACTCGATGAAGCTCGAGGATGCCCCGATCAGCGCCATGAGCCACATCCAGAAGACGGCGCCCGGCCCTCCCAGCGCGATCGCGGTTCCCACGCCCGCGATGTTGCCGACTCCAACCCGTGACGCTGCCGAGATCGTGAAGGCCTGGAACGAGGACACGGACTGCGGTGCGCCGTCGGTCGTTCGCGGGGTCTTGTCGGTGAGGGTTCGGAACATCTCCGGGAACAGTCGGATCTGCACGACGCCCGATCGCACTGTGAAGTACAGGCCGAGCCCGACGACGATCGGAAGGACGATCCAGGTCCAAAAGAGGTCGCCCCACTCGACGATGAGGGAATTGACGGCATCCACGGCATCAGTATGTCGGTTCGGCGATGGAATGGGCGAGCGCACGGGGCGAGCGCAGGAGTGATCGGGTAACGTGGGATGATTCCGCGCGGCGTGTGATTCGCGACGGGTAGAGCTGAATAGGGAGGTCACGATGGACATCGATCTGACACTGCTCAGAACGGTCGAGCGCGAGAAGGACATTCCGTTCGACGAACTCGTTCGCATCATCGAGCAGGCGATTCTGACCGCCTATGCCAAGCACACCTCGCCGAGTGGCGAGGCTCCGGAGGGCGCGCGCGCTCAACTGGACCGCAAGACGGGTCACGTCGCGATCTTCGTGCCGCTGCTGGATGACGAGGGCGCGGTCATCGGCGAGGAGGAGACCACTCCCGAAGACTTCGGCCGCATCGCCGCCTTCGCCGCCAAGCAGGTCATCAGCCAGCGCCTGCGGGACATCGCGGACGACGCCGTGCTCGGAGAGTTCCGCGGCAAAGAGGGCGACATCGTCGCGGGCGTCGTCCAGCAGGGACCGAACCCCCGGATGGTTCACGTGGACCTCGGCACTGTCGAGGCGATTCTGCCGCCCGAAGAGCAGGTTCCCGGCGAGGATTACGCACACGGCTCCCGCCTGCGCGTCTACGTGACATCCGTCTCGAAGGGAACGAAGGGTCCCTCGATCACCGTCTCGCGCACGCACCCGGGTCTGGTGCGCAAGCTTTTCGCCCTCGAGGTTCCCGAGATTCCCGCGGGGCTCGTGGAGATCGTCTCGCTCGCCCGCGAGGCAGGGCACCGCAGCAAGATCGCGGTGAAGGCCAACGATCCCTCGATCAACGCCAAGGGCGCGTGCATCGGGGAGTTGGGGCGGCGCGTCCGCGCGGTCACCGAGGAGCTCGGCGGCGAGAAGATCGACATCGTCGACTACAGCCCCGATCTCGCGACGTTCGTCGGCAACGCCCTCTCGCCCGCGAAGGTCACCTCCAGCTTCGTGCTGGATGCCAAGACCAAGGCTGTACGGGCGTTGGTGCCGGACTACCAGCTGTCTCTTGCCATCGGCAAGGAGGGGCAGAATGCGCGTCTTGCCGCAAAACTCACGGGCGCCAAGATCGACATCCAGCCCGACAGCATCCTCGACGAGGCCTGATCAGCCCTCGCCCTGCGTGGGCTGGCCCGGGAGGGCAGGTGTAGGATGGAACCCGTACGAACGTGCGTCGGATGTCGCACGCGCTCTACCCGATCGGCGCTTCTTCGCGTCGTGGCCATCGAATCCTCACTCGTCTGGGACGAGCGGGCGTCGATGCCGGGACGGGGCGCGTGGGTTCATCCGACGGGAGAGTGCGTCGACGCGGCACTGAAGCGTCGAGCTTTCGTACGCGCGCTCCGCGTTCCAGGTCCTCTGGATTCGCAAGCGCTCATGAAACGGCTGAACGAGAAACGGCTGAATGGCAATGGACACAAAGTGAACGGCTCGAAATGAGACCCGTCCGCAACTAGTGGTCCGCCCCTGTCTGGGCGGACCCCAGACAGGAGAACTGTGGCAAAACCACGCGTGCACGAGATCGCATCCGAACTCGGCATTGACAGCAAGGTCGCTCTCGCAAAGCTGAAGGAGCTCGGCGAGTTCGTCAAGAGCCCTTCCTCGACGATCGAGCCGCCGGTCGCGCGTAAGCTCCGCGCGGCATTCGAGGGCCAGGCTGCTGGCGCGCCCACGGGCAGCGGTACCGCTGCACCTACGGGCGCTGACGGCGCGCGCCCCGCGCCCCGTCCCGGTGCGTCATCGGGCCGCTCCGGGTCCCGCCCGGCAGCCACACCCGGAGCAGCAACCCCGGGACCGCGCCCCGCACCCAAGCCGGTAGAAGAAGCCGTGGCTCCGGCTCCGGCGGCATCTGCAGCCCCTGCCGCGCCCACGAAGCCGAGCGCGCCGGCGCCTGAAAGTGGTTCGGCCGATGCGGAATCTTCCGCCGCGCCGACGCCGCAAGCCCCGCGTCCCGGTGGTGCACCGCGCCCGGGCAATAACCCGTTCGCGTCGCAGCAGGGCATGGGTCAGCGCCCGGCGGGTCCCCGTCCGGGCAATAACCCGTTTGCCTCGCAGCAGGGCATGGGTCAGCGCCCAACCCCTGCCAACATCCCGCGGCCCCAGGCCCCGCGTCCCGGTTCGCCCGGGCGCCCCGGTGCCCCCGGTCGGCCGGGCGGCGCGGGTCGTCCCGGTGGTGGCGGTCGTCCCGGTGCCCCGTTCCAGCAGCGTCCCGGTGGCCCCGGTCGTCCCGGCGGCGCCGGCGGAGGCTTCGCTCGTCCGGGAGCACCCGCCGGTGGTGGAGCTTTCCCCGCTCGTCCCGGTGCTGGCGGCCGTGGCCGTGGCCCCGGCGGTGGGACAGCTGGTGCGTTCGGTAAGGGCGGCGGCAAGTCCAAGCAGCGCAAGTCGCGTCGGGCAAAGCGTCAAGAATTCGAGATGAGGGATGCGCCGCAGGTCGGTGGCGTCAACGTCCAGAAGGGCAACGGCGAGATCATTCGCCTGCGTCGTGGCGCGTCGATCTCGGACTTCGCCGACAAGCTCGAGGCGATCCGCGGCTACACGGTGCAGCCGGGCACGCTCGTGACGATCCTGTTCAACCTCGGCGAGATGGCCACGGCCACCGAGTCGCTGGACGAGGCAACCTTCGAGGTGTTGGGCGCCGAGCTCGGCTACAAGATCCAGATGGTCTCGCCCGAGGACGAGGACAAGGAACTGCTCGAAGGCTTCGGTCTGAACCTCGAGCAGGAGCTCGCTGATGAAGACGACGAAGACCTTGAGATCCGGCCCCCGGTCGTGACCGTCATGGGCCACGTCGATCACGGTAAGACCCGTCTGCTCGACGCCATCCGTCAGACCAACGTCGTGGCGGGTGAGGCCGGCGGCATCACGCAGCACATCGGTGCCTACCAGGTGTGGACCGAGCACGAAGACATCGAGCGGGCCATCACCTTCATCGACACCCCGGGTCATGAGGCGTTCACCGCTATGCGTGCCCGTGGTGCGCAGGTGACCGACCTCGCGATCCTCGTGGTCGCCGCCGACGACGGCATCATGCCCCAGACGGTCGAGGCGCTCAACCACGCCCAGGCCGCCGGGGTGCCGATCGTCGTGGCAGTCAACAAGGTCGACAAGCCCGACGCCAACCCGCAAAAGGTCCGCCAGCAGCTGACCGAGTACGGTCTGGTCGCTGAGGAGTACGGTGGCGACGTCATGTTCGTCGACGTCTCGGCGCGTCAGGGAACCGGCATCCAGGAGCTACTCGACGCCGTTCTGCTGACTGCGGATGCCGGCCTCGATCTGCGTGCGAACCCCAACAAGGACGCCCGTGGTGTCGCGATCGAAGCCAAGCTCGACAAGGGCCGCGGTTCGGTGGCGACAGTGCTCATCCAGTCCGGAACGCTGCGCGTCGGCGACGCGATCGTCGCCGGCACCGCCTATGGCCGTGTTCGCGCGATGGTCGACGAGAACGGCGATCCGGTCGAGGAGGCAGCGCCCTCGCGTCCGGTGCAGGTTCAGGGTCTGAACTCCGTGCCCCGCGCCGGTGACGTGTTCATCGTGACCGACGAAGACCGCATGGCCCGCCAGATCGCCGAGAAGCGTGAGGCCGCCGAGCGCAACGCTCAGCTGGCCAAGGCGCGCAAGCGCATCTCGCTCGAGGACTTCACCCGGGCGCTCGAAGAGGGCAAGGTCGAATCGCTCAACCTCATCATCAAGGGCGACGTGTCCGGTGCCGTCGAGGCGCTGGAAGAGTCGCTCCTCAAGATCGAGGTCGACGATTCGGTGCAGCTGCGCATCATCCACCGCGGTGTCGGTGCGGTCACCGAGTCCGACGTGAACCTGGCGACCATCGACAACGCGATCATCCTCGGCTTCAACGTCCGACCGGATTCCAAGGCTCGCGAGCGGGCTGCCCGCGAGGGTGTCGACATCCGGTTCTACTCGGTCATCTACAACGCGATCGACGACGTCGAGCAGTCCCTCAAGGGCCTTCTCAAGCCGGAGTTCGAAGAGGTGCAGTCGGGTGTCGCCGAGATCCGCGAGGTGTTCCGCTCCTCGAAGTTCGGCAACATCGCCGGATGTATCGTCCGCAGCGGCACCATCACCCGCAACGCCAAGGCGCGCGTCATCCGCGAGGGTGTCGTCATCGCCGATGGCCTGGCGATCGAGTCGCTTCGCCGGTTCAAGGACGACGTCACCGAGGTTCGCACCGACTACGAGTGCGGTATCGGCCTCGGCAAGTTCAACGACATCCAGGTCGGCGACGAAATCGAGACGACTGAACTCGTGGAGAAGCCGCGCGGCTGAGAACCACGACACGCTGAAACTCAGGATGTCCCGCCCGATGAGGTCGGGACATCCTGAGTCGTGGCAGTTTGCAAGCGCAAGGAGAGATGACATGACTGGGGAACGTCAGGCACGCATGGCCGACCGGATCAAGGTGCTCGTTGCCGAACGTCTGGAGAAGGGGCTGCGCGATCCTCGCATGGGGTTCGTGACGATCACCGACGTGCGCGTCACGGGTGACCTGCAGCACGCGTCAGTCTTCTACACGGTGCTCGGCAGCGAAGACGAACGGACGTCGACAGCTGATGCGCTGCGAGCCGCGACCGGGATGCTCCGCAGCGAGGTCGGGCGAAAGCTCGGCGTGCGGCTGACCCCCACGCTCGAGTTCATCCACGACGGACTGGCAGAGGACGCTGGCCACATCGAGGACCTGTTGCGTGAGGCACGCGAACGGGACGACGCCGTTGCCGGCCTCGCCGCCTCGGCGACCTACGCTGGCGACGCCGACCCGTACGTGGCGCCGCGCGCTCTCGCCGACGACGAGGACTGAGTTCTACCGACCTGGACGGGTTCAGCCGTGCACCGCGGCGCGGACGGCCGAGTGGAGTGAGCGACCCCAGTGTCGAGCTCGCTCGAGCTCACCGGCTACGAGCGGTCCCTGGATATCGGACACATAGAAACTCCGTGACGCAACCGGGACGAAGCCGCGCGTTCGGCCTTCCTTGGCCGCAGCCCGGCTGGCAGATCCCGGTACCCAGCGCTGTTTGGTGTGCGTGTCGAACGTGGCCAGGGGAACGGGGGCGGCGAGGCTGACGGCACCGAGCCAGTCGCGCAGACCCCGGGAGCTCGCTCGCACGGCTCCGCGTGAGGCGGCGTCGTGGCGTGTGGTGTCGCGCGACATCGAGAACGCGTGGGTCGGGCCGCCGGCAACGACGAGCGCGGCATCCGTCGGGACCGTCAGCAGCGCGCTGTCGACATCCGTGATCGACACATCCGACCACTCAGCCAGCCCTTCGGCCGTTGCGCGGGCGATATCCCGGGTGTTGCCGAACATCGACTCGTAGATCACGACGGTCTTCACGAGTGTTGAGGTTAGGGTGCCGCGGATGCCTCGGATAGGGACTTTCGCCCCCGCGGCAGGCAGGCAATACCGTCCTCGAGTTCGATGAGTCCATCGACGATGAGGGAATCGATCGCGCGGTCCCGCTGGGCGGGGTCCGGCCAGTCCGGGGCGAGGTCCTCGGCTGCGACGGGGGAGGGCGAGGACTCCCGGAGCGCCCGCAGGACGAGCCCGCGCACCTGGCGGTCACTTCCCTCATAGGTCGCCTGCCGCGGGCGTCGGTCTCCGGTGTCGGGGTAGCCGGCGGACCGCCACGCGCACAGACTCGCGACCGGGCACGCGTCGCACCGCGGTGCGCGAGCCGTGCAGATCGTCGCGCCCAGTTCCATCGTGGCGGCGTTGAAGAGTGCGGCATCCTCCCGCTCGTGGGGGAGAAGGGCGTACATGGCATCGAGGTCGCGCCGGGACGGGGGCCCCGGCTGAGATCGTCCGTCGATCACACGCGCGAGCACTCGGCGGGTGTTCGTATCGACGACCGGATGCCGCTCACCGTAGGCGAAGACCGCAACCGCGCGAGCGGTGTAGTCGCCGATGCCGGTCAGAGCCAGGAGATCTTCCACGTCGCGGGGAACCACGCCGCCGTGTCGCGTGGTGATCTCTTCAGCCGCGCGGTGCAACCACAGCGCTCGCCGCGGATATCCGAGGTTCGCCCACTGGGTGACGGCATCGGCGGGTGCTGCCTCGGCGAGCGCGGCGGGTGTCGGCCAGCGCTGCAGCCAGGCTTGCAGGTGCGGAATCACCCGATTGACCGGCGTCTGCTGCAGCATGAACTCGCTGACAAGGATCGCCCACGCACCGACGCCGGGCTTGCGCCACGGTAGGTCCCTCGCGTTGTGCCCAAACCACTCATTGAGGTCGGAGACGAGCGGTTGCACGGCCATCAGCCTATGCGTCCCGCGCCACGGTCGGCTGGATCGCGATCGGCCGGACCGCAGGGGATTCGGCCCTCGCCGAATAGGCTGGGCTCATGCGTCTGCCCGCCACACCGACCGTGACGCTGATGCGGGAGCTGGTTGGCGCGCTTCCCCGGCGCCGGCTCACAGGCCGCTCGATCGTCGCTGTGGACGGGGCCGATGGTGCCGGCAAGACGGTGTTCGCCGACACGCTTGCCGCCGTCATGAACGACCTGGGCGTGGTGGCAGTGCGCGCATCGATCGACGGCTTCCACCGCTCTCGTGCAGAGCGCTATGCCCGCGGCAGGCGCTCGCCCGAGGGGTTCTACCTCGACTCCTATGACTACGCGACGTTCCGCCGAGTGCTGGTCGACCCGTTTCGCGAGGGCGGGCTGACCGGGGCCACCACCGGCTTCCAGGTAGCTGCGTTCGATCTTGAGCGCGACATCCCGGTCGAAGCAGAGTGGACGACTGCGCCGCAGGATGCCGTTCTCGTCGTCGACGGCATTTTTCTGCACCGGCCTGAACTGATCGACATCTGGGATTGGTCGTTCTGGCTGGAGGCACCTGCGGAGGTGCGCTTCACCCGGATGGCGCAACGCGACGGCACGGACCCCGACCCCGCTGCGGCGTCGAACGAGCGTTATCGCGTTGGCCAGGAGATGTATGTCGACCGCGTAGGTCCCGCAGCTCTCGCTGCCGTTCGCATCGACAACTCCGATCCGGCGAGCCCGAAGGTTATCCGATGAGCGATCCCACCGGCATCCTGCTCGTGGACAAACCCGGCGGCATGACCAGCCACGATGTGGTGGCCCGCGCGCGGCGCGCCCTCGGTACGCGCAAAGTCGGGCACGCCGGAACACTGGATCCGATGGCCACAGGACTTCTCGTGCTCGGCGTCGGCGCGTCGACACGTCTGCTGACCTTCATCGTGGGGCTCGACAAGACCTACGAGGCGACGATCCGGCTCGGGGTTTCGACCGATACCGACGACGCCGAGGGTGAGCTCACCGCTGCTGCGTCGGCAGAGTCCGTGACCGACGTCGACATCCGTGCTGGCATCGACGCGCTCACCGGAACGATCGACCAGGTTCCCAGTGCCGTGTCTGCGATCAAGGTCGACGGGCGTCGCGCGTACGACCGCGTCCGCGTCGGGGAGCAGGTCGAACTCGCTGCGCGGACCGTGACGGTGTCGCGATTCGAGGTTCGCAACGCTCGACGGGGTGGGGCCGATGTCGATGGCACAGCGCTGCCGCTGGTCGACCTTGACGTTGTGGTCGATTGCTCCAGCGGAACCTACATCCGCGCGCTCGCCCGAGACCTCGGTGCCTCGCTTGGGGTCGGGGGACACCTGACGGCGCTGCGACGTACCCGCATCGGCCCGTTCCTCGTCGCCGACGGTGCAGCGCTCGACGATATGACCGCCGCTCGGCTGCTCGCACCAGCGGCGGTAGCCACGGCGGTTCTCGGCGCAGTCCCCGTGACAGCGGATGAGGCGCGCGACCTCCGCCACGGCAAGCGCCTCCTCGGCGCGGCGGACCGGCTCGTATCGGGCACGGCGGCCATCGACCCTGACGGGCGGCTGGTCGGCATCCTGGAGCGGCGCGGCAACGATCTGAAGAGTGCGATGAACATGGCGGAGGGCTCATGATCCTGTGGTTCACCTACGTGCAGGTGGCAGTGGCGGTCCTGGGAGGTCTGCTCTGCGTCATCCTGGGTCTCGCGGGGCGTCGTCCGAGCGACTATACGGTTGGAGCCCTCGCGCTGGTGGAGCTTCTGGTGGTGGCTCAGGTCGTCATCGCCATCGTGGCCCCGTTCGTCGGTAACCTGCCGACCGGCAGCGTCCTCGAATTCTGGGTCTACCTCGTCTCGGCGGCGCTCCTGCCGCCGGCAGCTGTGATCTGGGCATTGCTGGAGCGCAGCCGATGGAGCACGGTCATCATGGGAATCGCGGCGCTATCGGTTGCCGTGATGGTGTGGCGGATGCAGGTCATCTGGACGATCCAGATCGGCTGAGCGCCTCGTGCGGGGTCGCTCCTCGCCCCGAGACCGGTCGCGTGGGACGTAGGATGAATGCCGCTATGACTACGCCTTCCCGACCCCGCATGACCGGAATCGGACGGGTTCTCGTGATCGTCTACGCGATCATGGCCCTGGCGGCCACCGGTCGTTCATTCGTTCAGATCGCGCGCGAGTTCGACGAGGCACCTGTCGCTTACACGCTGTCGGCGCTGGCCGCCGTGGTCTACATCGTCGCCACCCTCGCGCTCATCTTCGCGGGACGCCGCGGCTGGTACCTGGTCGCGTGGATCGCGATCTCGTTCGAACTCGCCGGCGTGCTCATCGTGGGGACTCTGAGCTACCTCATTCCCGAGATCTTCGGGCATCCGTCGGTGTGGTCCTATTTCGGGGGAATCGGACCGGACGGCTATATCGGGTACGTCTTCGTTCCGCTCGTCCTGCCGTTCCTGGGGCTGTGGTGGCTCTGGTCGCACCGGCCTTCCCGCGTCGCCTCTTCCGACGAGGTTGCCGCCGCATCATGATCGTCTTTCGAGATCCCGCCGAGGTGCCGTCGGGCTTCGGCCCGAGCGTCGTTGTCATCGGCAAGTTCGATGGCGTGCACTCCGGTCACCGCGCAGTGATCGACCGCGCGCGGGTGAAGGCCGTGTCGCTCGGTGCGACGGTCGTTGCGGTCACGTTCGACCGCAACCCGCTGGCACTGCTGGCTCCTGACAAGTGCCCCGAGAACCTGATCGGTGTGAACCAGAAGGTGCGTCTGCTTGCCGACACCGGCGTGGACGCCGTGCTGGTGCTGCGATTCGACGAAGATCTCGCGTCACTGGAAGCCGACGAGTTCGCGCGCCTGGTGCTCGTTGACACCCTGGCAGCCCAAGCAGTGCTGGTCGGCGCCGACTTCCGCTTCGGGCGAGGCGGCGCCGGCACGGCGGAGTCCCTGACCGCTTTGGGCCTCAGTCACGGTTTCGATGTCGATGTCGTCCATGACGTGAGAGCTGCCGACCGAGGCCGACGCGTCTCGTCGACCTGGATCAGGGAGTTGTTGAGCTCCGGCGACGTCGCGGGCGCCCGGAAGTTGCTCGGGCGCGACCACTCCGTGGTCGGCGAGGTCGTCCACGGGCTCAAGCGCGGACGAGAGATCGGGTACCCGACAGCGAACCTCAGCCACGACCTCGAAGGGTTCGTTCCGGCTGACGGGGTGTATGCCGGATGGCTTATCGACGAAGCGGATGCCAGTGGTTTGCGCCCCGGCATCCGGTACCCGGCAGCGATCAGCATCGGCACGAATCCGACGTTCGATGACGTCGCATCGCGCCAGGTCGAGGCTTACGTGCTCGACGAGACCGACCTCGACCTCTACGGTCATCACGTCGAAGTGAGGTTCGTCGAGCGCATCCGTGGCATGGGGGCGTTCGAGGGCATCGACGCTCTGGTTACCCAGATCGCCGACGATGTCGAGCGCACCCGCGAGATTCTCGCGCGTGATCAGTCCACTGACTGATCACGGCGGCTGAGAGCTAGTACGAGGACTCGTCCACCGCGCCGCTGGCAGTTCCCCCGGCAGCGATGCTCCGAAGCTCGCCGAGGATCGTCGCGCTGCCGCTCGTGCCCAGTCGGGTCGCGCCAGCCTCGAGCATCGCCAATGCGTCCTGGAGGCTGCGTACTCCACCGGACGCCTTGACCTGCGTGTCCGGCCCGACGGTGCGCCGCATGAGACTCACCGTTTCGACCGTGGCGCCTCCGCCGGCGAAGCCCGTCGAGGTCTTCACGAAGTCGGCCCCTGCCTCTTCGGCAAGTCGGGAACCCCGCTCGATCTGCTCATCGTCCAGGAGGGAGACCTCGAGGATGACTTTGGTGACAGCGCCGCCCGCGGCCTCCACGACGGCACGGATGTCGTCACGGACCACATCGTCGAATCCCGATCGCAGCGCGCCGATGTTGACCACCATGTCGAACTCGGTGGCTCCGTCCGCCGCGGCCTGTCGGGTCTCCGCCACCTTCGCAGCGGTCGAGGTGGTTCCGTGGGGGAAGCCGATGACGGTGCCGACGGCGACGCCGGAGCCGGCGAGGAACTGCACGGCATGGGCGATGTCGGAGGGGCGGACGCACACGCTGAAGACGTTCCAGTCCCGGGCGATCGTCAGCTGCGCGTCGACGTCGTCCCGTGTGAACTCTGGCTTGAGGATCGCGTGGTCGATCGTGGCTGCCAGCTGCGCCTCGGTGATCTGGTCGGTGGTCTCGCTCATGCCTCAAGCCTACGCACCGGTCGGCGCGGGGGACAGCAGAAGGCGGAAGGGAGAGGTATCGTCGCTCCTGCTGTCGAGCCCAAGGAGAACAGGATGCGTTCGAGATCCCTCGCCGCCGTCGTGCTGATCGCTGGCGCGCTCGTGCTCGCCGGGTGTGACGCATTGCCGTCCGACACTCCCTCCCCGACGGCATCCGAGTCTTCGCCTGGTCCCACTCCGAGCGGAAGCTCGACAGTTGCACCCTCACCGACCGCCGAGGCGGGGTTCACACTGCCGGACTCGTGCGATGCGCTGTACTCGCCGGCAATGCTTGAGGAACTCAACAGCACCAACCCGCCTCTGAACGACCCCGGCATCACGATCTACGCGACCGAGAACGTCGCGGCGCTGGAGATTCTGACCTCCGGGATTCCGACACTGCGTTGCTCGTGGGGTGCCGCCGGGTCGCCGGGACTCGTGACGAATGTCTCGATCGTTTCGTCGGATCAGTCGTCGACGCTCCTGGATGCCTTCACGAGCTCGGGCATGGCGTGTGAGACCCTCGGCGCGGGCACGGTGTGTCGGATCGAGCAGCAGACCATCGATCGCAACGACAACATAGTGACAATCGGTGAGGCGCACTACTTACAGGGTGACGGCTGGGTCGCGACGCACTGGGTGGGCTTCTCACCCGACGGTTACACAGAGGACATCGTCGCCACGCTGTGGCCGTGACACCGCCTGCTACGTCACCCGGATGCTGTGAACTGCCCCCTCGCGATGGCGCACTGCGCACTCGCGCTAGACTAGGAGCGACGCCGCGTCACATTGCACAGCTCGCAGAAGCGAGTGCCCGTGCTGTCGTGAGCCGCAGGAGTCGATGTTCAAGTGAGATCGCGTCTGTCCCAGACGCTCATCCGACGCCATGACGGCGGCGGTCACAGATGTATCAACGCTCAGGAGGAGCATGCCGGCTACGGCAACCGCCGCTCAGCGGCGCAAGAGATCCTCGTCCGCTCGCCGCGACGACGAGGCCCCGATCATCCCGATCCTCGCGCGCAAGGTGCGCGAGGTCGAGGCAAAGGCCCAGCGCGGCAAGCTCGGGCCTACCAACCGCGTGAAGTTCCAGGTGATCGCGTTCCTCGTTCGCGAGGAGCGCGCCCGGGTGAAGGCCGACTCGTCGATCGCGGATGCCGCGCGCGCCGAGCTGCTCAAGCGTCTTGACGGCGTCGCGACGATCCTTGCCAAGACCGCTGCGCGGGACACGTCCCTCATCCAGCTGCTCGAGGTCGATCAGGCGACATCGCCCGTGGCGCGTCGCATGCGCCGCGACTGGCTGCTCGAATCCGGCGCGGAACTTCCTCCGGACGAATTGATCATCACCGACACGCCGGCTCCTGCGCAGCAGGTCGTGCCGGCGGCGCTCGCCGAGCGCCAGGTGGTGCCTGCCTCGATCGAGGCGCGACAGATGGCGAACCCGTTCCTCGCTCCGGACCTGACCGTCCGCGCGCCGCGGGACACCCCCCGACGCCGCCTGGACGGGTGGGAGCTCATGGGCCCCTTGTACAAGGCTTTCGAAACCGGCGCCGGAGGCGCGGCGGCATCCATGGAGCTTCCGGCGGTTCCCGAGTTCGATCGGCTCTCGCCGCGCGGACTCGAGATCATGCCTCACCAGTCCCGCTTCCTGGAGTCGGTGCGCGAGGGACACCGCACGTTCCTGCTGGCCGATGAGCCGGGACTGGGCAAGACCGCGCAGTCGGTGCTCGCGGCATCCGTTGCCGGTGCCTACCCGTTGCTTGCTGTCGTACCCAACGTCGTCAAGATGAACTGGGCTCGCGAGGTCGAGCGGTGGACGCCGCACCGGCGGGCAACCGTGATCTCGGGCGACGGTGAGGACCTGGATGCTTTCGCCGACGTCTTCATCGTCAACTACGAGATCCTCGACCGGCACCTGTCATGGCTCGGTTCGATCGGGCTGAAGGGCATGGTCGTTGACGAAGCCCACTTCATCAAGAACCTCACGTCTCAGCGCTCGCAGAACGTCCTCGCGCTGGCCAGCCGTATCAAGGAGCAGGTCCACAATCCGCTGCTACTCGCGCTGACCGGAACGCCGCTGATCAACGACGTCGAAGACTTCGATGCCATTTGGCGGTTCCTCGGCTGGACAACCGGCGACAAGCCTGGTGCTGAGCTGATGGCCAAGCTCGATGAGACGGGCTTCACCCCGGCAGACAAGGCGTTCTATCCCGAAGCGCGCTCCGCCGTCATCTCGATGGGCATCGTGCGGCGCAAGAAGAAGGATGTCGCCGCAGACCTCCCCGACAAGCTCATCGCCGACCTGCCGGTCGAGCTCGACGACGAGTACGGGCGCTCGATCCGCCAGGCCGAGCGCGAGCTCGGCGCGCGTCTGGCCGCCAAGTACCGGCGCATCATCGAAGCGCGCGGAGATCGGGGACTTGCGCCCGGCGAGATCGACGGGGACATCGTCCGGCTTGTGGCGGAGGGCGAGCTCGAAGAGTCGAAGGCAGCCGGTTCCGGCAGCGAGAACGTCTTCACGATGGTCCGGCGTATCGGTCAGGCCAAGGCCACCGTCGCTGCCGACTACACCGCGCAACTGCAGCGGTCGGTCGGCAAGGTCGTGTTCTTCGCGAAGCACATCGATGTCATGGATGCCGCCGAGCGCCACTTCGCTCAGGCGGGCCTTCGCACTGTCTCGATCCGCGGCGAGCAGACTACGACAGCTCGGCAGCAGGCGATCGATGCGTTCAACGAGGACGCCGATGTCGCGATCGCGGTGTGTTCGCTCACGGCAGCCGGTGTCGGACTGAACCTGCAGGCGGCATCGAACGTCGTTCTCGCCGAGCTCAGCTGGACCGCTGCCGAGCAGACGCAGGCGATCGACCGAGTGCACCGCATCGGCCAGGACGAGCCGGTCACGGCGTGGCGGATCATTGCCGCGCACACGATCGACACGAAGATCGCCGAACTGATCGACACCAAACAGGGTCTTGCGCTGCGTGCGCTCGACGGTGAGGCTGTCGACCCGGCGTCGAGCGACTCCGTGCAGCTGGCGGCGCTCATGCACCTGCTGCGGCAGGCGCTGGGCGAGGTTGACTAGACACTGCGCACCGTCCCCAACGGGCTCGTCGAGTAATCACGGCGACCCGGGGATGGATGCCGCGGGGCGTGGACGCTAGTGTCGGTGGAGGCAACGTCGCCACCTTGCATCCGGAAACACCAACAGGGACGGCACATGAGAATCGGCATCCTCACCAGCGGCGGCGACTGCCCCGGTCTGAACGCGGTCATCCGCGGCGTGGTCCTCAAGGGCACGACGGCGTACGGGCTCGATTTCGTCGGCATTCGTGACGGATGGCGCGGCGTCGTCGACGGCGACTTCTTTCCCCTCTCGCGCCACGATGTGAAGGGCCTGTCGAAGGTCGGCGGGACGATCCTCGGAACCAGCCGTACCAACCCTTACGAAGGCCCACGCGGTGGCGCCGAGAACATCGCGCGAACGCTGGAGGACGCCGGTATTGACGGCATCCTCGCGATCGGCGGTGAGGGCACGCTCGCTGCGGCCGACCGGCTTTGGAAGGACGGCATCAACGTTCTCGGCGTGCCGAAGACGATCGACAACGACCTGCGGGCCACCGATTACTCGTTCGGATTCGACACCGCCGTCAACATCGCCACCGATGCGATGGACCGCCTGCGCACGACGGGCGACTCGCACCAGCGCTGCATGGTCGCCGAGGTCATGGGTCGCCATGTCGGCTGGATCGCGCTGCACGCCGGCATCGCGGCTGGAGCCCACGTCATCTGCATCCCCGAAGTCCCGATGTCGATTGACGAGATCTGCCGGCAGGTCACGAGCGCCCACGACCGTGGACGCGCGCCGCTTGTCGTGGTCTCTGAGGGGTTCACCATCACCGGGATGGATGAGGCGCACAGCCACAAGGGCCTGGACGCTTTCAACCGCCCTCGCCTCGGTGGTATCGGTGAGCTCATCGCACCCGAGATCGAGCGCATCACGGGCATCGAGACGCGTGCGACGGTGCTCGGCCACATCCAGCGCGGCGGATCGCCCTCCGCGTTCGACCGCGTCCTCGCGACGCGCCTCGGGCTGCACGCAGCCGACGCGCTCGTCGACGGCGCGTGGGGTCAGATGGTGGCGATGCGCGGAACCGACATCGTCCGTGTCTCGTTCGAGGAGGCGCTCGGCGAGCTGAACACCGTTCCGCTCTACCGATACGAGGAAGCCGCAGCCCTCTTCGGCTGATCGGTCGGTTGCGGCATCCGCCCGCGCGCGAGGGTAGGACTTCTTCGGGGCGTAGGACGTGATGACGTCGATTCGTCCTACGCCGGGAACTTCTCCTCCCTCGGTGAGGGGTGGGGTCAGGTCGTGGTCTCGTCAGCGCGCGCGCCTCGTGGCTCAGGCCGAACTTCCCGGCGTAGGCGTTCTCCGGAAGGTAGGACGCTCAGGCGCCGCACTGTCCTCCGTTGGTGAGTTTTCCTACCTCTCGTTCGTGCGCGGCGTTCCTCCCCGGGCAGCGTCCCGGCGGCGGCATCCACGGCTATGCGGATCCGTCGGGTTGCGCCAGCGCGGGCGCGCCAGACTCGACAGATGCGGAGCGTGGGTGAGCTGGCGAGATGGGTCGACGGATGCGGCGGTGCCGCGCACTCGCGGTCGGTTGCTGCCGCTGGCTTCACCGTGCACGTGGTGCGTACTGCCATCGCACTCGGGGCGCTCGAGCGGGTTCGGCGGAGCTGGCTCGTGCGCCCCGGCTGCGATCTCGCACGGCGCACGGCTGCGGCAACAGGCGGGCGGCTGACGTGTCTGAGCGCCGCGTCGGCCCTGGGACTGTGGACTCCGCTCCACGACGAGGTCCATGTCGCCGTCGCGCCAACGGCGTCTCGCGTCCGTGCTCCCAGGGTGCGGCTGCACTGGGGTAGCGGCCCCGCACCGACTTCGGCGACCCACACCGATGACCCTCTTGTCAATGTGCTCTTCCACGTGGCTCGCTGCGTGCCGCTCGCGGACGCAGCGGCCGTCTGGGAGTCGGCGCTGCGTAGCGGCCGCACCGATCGCCGCATACTGGAGCGCGTCCAGTGGGGGAGTGAGCGGGCCCGGCAGTTGGCGTCGGTGGCGTCGCTACTATCCGACTCGGGGATCGAAACACACTTCGTCCACCTCATGCGCAGCATCGGAGTGACAGTCGCCCAGCAGGTCTGGGTGGACGGGCATCCGCTGGACGGCCTCATCGGTGACCGCCTCGTTGTTCAGCTCGACGGGTTTGCCCATCACCAGGCATCCGATCGTCGCCGCGACCTTCGCGCTGATACGCGACTCGCCCTCCGTGGCTTCACGGTGCTGCGATTTGACTACCACCAGATTCTGTTCGACCCCGAGTATGTGACGTCGACAATCACGGATGCCATCGCCCAGGGCCTGCACCGGCAACCGCTCGCCTCGCGGAGGTCGGTCTTCTCCCGGAGGTAGGACGTGTTGGCGTGGATTCGCCCTGCATCGGTGACTACTCCTACCTGCGGTATGTCAACGGCCTGCAACACAGACAGGCTCGCGGTGGGGACCCGCCGCGTGGAGGTAGGAGGAATCACCGAGGTAGGAGGTGTTGGCGTTACATCGTCCTACGCCGGTGATTTCGCCTACCTGCACAAGGAGCGGCGCGGTGAGGAGGCCGCGCCGGCGGGTCAGTCCTGCGCAACCCCGAGGACATCGAAGATCCACGCGAGTTCGTATGCCCGCTCACGCCACGAGTTGTAGCGTCCGCTGACGCCACCGTGGCCCGCCGACATCTCGCACTTCAGCAGCGCATCGGCACCGACCTCGCGCAACCGCGCCACCCACTTGGCCGGCTCCACGTACATCACGCGGGTGTCATTGAGTGAGGTGACGGCGAGGATCCGCGGATAGCTGACGCCATCGCGGACGTTCTCGTAGGGCGTGTACCCCTTCATGTACGCATAGACGCCCGGGTCATCGAGCGGATTGCCCCATTCGTCCCACTCGATGACGGTCAGCGGCAGCGACGGATCGAGGATGGTCGTCAGGGCATCCACGAACGGCACGACAGCCAGGATGCCGGCAAACAGCTCCGGAGCGATGTTGGCGACCGCGCCCATGAGCAGGCCGCCGGCGCTGCCGCCCTCCGCTACGAGGTGCTCGGCATCTGTGTACCCGTTCTGGACGAGGTGCCGGGCTGCCGCAACGAAGTCGGTGAACGTGTTGCGCTTGCTCAGCAGCTTGCCGTCCTCGTACCAGCTGCGTCCCATCTCGCCGCCGCCGCGCACGTGCGCGACAGCGAACACGACACCCCGGTCGAGCTCCGACAGCCGCGCGATCGAGAACGCCGGGTCGATCGAGTGCTCATAGGATCCGTAGCCGTACAGGTGCAGCGGGCGAGGCTTCTCGCCAGGCTCGCCGAACGAGCGTCGCCACACGAGGGATACCGGGATCCGCGTGCCGTCCTCGGCGAGGGCCCACACGCGGCGCTGCCCGTAGTCGGCCGGGTCGTAGCCGCCGAGCACCGGCTGCTGCTTGCGGATGCGGCGCTCGTCGGTCGCTACCACGATGTCGACCACCGTCGAGGGTGTCACGAAGGACCCGAATGCGAGCCGGATCATGGGGGGCGCCCACTCGGGGTTTCCCGCGGTGCCGACGTCGTACAGGTCCTCGTCGAAGGCGATTTCGGTGGGCGCCCCGCTGAGGTAGTCGAGGGTCGCGAGCCGGGACAGCCCGTCCCGGCGGTAGGCCACCACTGCCCAGTCACGGAACGTCGAGATGCCGAGCAGGCGCTGCCCGGGTTCGTGCGCGAGCACGATCTCGCGCGGACCCTGCGGGTCATCGGCGCGAACCCGGACGAGTTCGAAATCCAGAGCCTGGTCGTTGTGGACGATGTAGAGCACGTCTTCACCGTCGACGACAGCATGGGAGCTTGAGTATTCCACCCCCTCCTGCCGCGGCCACACAACGCGGGGCTGCCCCGACAGGTCGTCGGCATCCATCAGCCACTCTTCCGAGGTGATCGAGGAGCCGAGTTCGATGATCAGATAGCGGTCGCTGCGCGTGAACCCTGCACCGACCCAGTAGCGGTCGTCGGGCTCATGGAAGAGCGTGCGGTCATCGGATGTCGCGGTGCCGACCTCGTGGAGCCACACGGTGTCGGGGCGCCACGCCTCGTCGACGGTCGTGTAGACGATATGGCGGCCGTCGGGGGAGAAGCTTGCTCCCGCGAACGTGTCGGGGATCTCGTCGGGCAGCAGCTCACCGGTCTCGAGGTCGCGCACGCGGATCGTGTACCGCTCGTCACCGACCGTATCGACGGCATACAGCAACCTGGTCGCATCGGTGGAGACCTCGAAGCTGCCCAGGGCGAAGAAGTCATGCCCATCGGCTTCACGGTTGGCATCCAGGAGCACCTGCTCGCCCGGAACCGTGATGTCGGGGGAGAGGACCGGCGGATCCCAGTCTTCGGGCGAGGCCAAGGGCGCCCGGCAATGGATGCCGTACTGCTGCCCCTCGATCGAGCGGGTGTAGTACCACCACTGTCCGCGACGCACCGGCACCGACATGTCGGTCTCGAGTATGCGGGAGCGAATCTCCTCGAAGATCTGCTCGCGAAGCGGTGCGAGGTGGGCCGTGCGCGCCTCGGTGAAGGCGTTCTCTGCCTCGAGATGGGCGCGGACGTCGGCGTCGTCCTTCGCGCGGAGCCATTCGTAGGCATCCTCGACCTCGTCGCCATGATGCGAACGCAGAACGGGGCGGCGGGCGGCGCTGGGTGCTTCGGGGACGGATGTCACCCGACCCACGCTAGTCGAGAGGGCCGCGTCGCCCGTGCGACGTATGCTGGCGACATGGCTTCGGCTCCCGTGCGTTTCGGTCAGTATCCGCCCGCGCTGCGGACGATCGTGCACCTGAGCGACACCCACTTCCTTGACGGTGATCGGCGCCTCGGCGGTCGGTTCGACACCGCAGCGAACCTCGACCGGACCCTTCACAAAGTGCGAAGCCTCGGCATCCGTCCCGACGCGATCGTGGTGACCGGCGACCTCACTGACGAGGGAGAGCCCGGCGCCTACCGTGACCTGCGTGCGTTCCTGGAGCCCCTCGCCCGGCAGCTCGAGGCACCGTTGGTCTGGGTGGCAGGCAACCACGATGAGCGCCCGATGCTTCGCGAGCAGCTGTTGGATGCCGAACCGACGCAGGAGCCGGTGACCGGCGTCTGGGATCTCGGCGGCTTGCGGCTCATCGCCCTCGACACGTCGGTGCCCGGCTGGCATCACGGCGACCTCGATGAGGGTCAGCTTCGTTGGCTCCAGGAGCAGCTCGCCACTCCCGCACCGCTCGGGACGCTCCTCGCGATGCACCACCCGCCGATTCCGTCCCACCTGCCGTTCTTCGACATCCTCGAACTACGTGACCAGCAGCGTCTCGCCGAGGTGATCGCAGGCACCGATGTTCGCGGCATCCTTGCGGGCCATTTGCACTATTCGACGAGTGCGACCTTCGCCGGGATTCCCGTGTCGGTTTCGGCAGCCACCTGCTACACCATGGATCTCGCCCGGCCTGCGCAGCAGGTAAACGGTATGGATGCCGGGCAGTCCTTCCACCTCGTGCACGTGTACGAGGCGACGATCACGCACGCTGTCGTGCCGGTCGTCGATGCCGACACCGGCGACTACTTCTCCGAGGAGTGGGTCGAACGGATGGCGGCACTCACCCCCCACGAGCGACTCGAGGCTTTCTCTCGAAAGCGCTCATGAACGGCAGGAACAATGACGCACCACACGGCCGCTTCGGCGCGCACCGAAACTGATTCTCTGGGGTCGATGGAGATCCCCGCTGACGCGTACTGGGGCATCCACACCGCCCGCGCGCTGGAGAACTTCCCGATCTCGAGGCGCCCGATCTCGGTCTACGCCGACCTCGTGCGCGCCCTCGCGATGGTCAAGCAGGCTGCGGCGCGAGCCAACGCCGAGATCGGGGTTCTCGATCGCGAGAAGGCGGTGCTCATCGACCGAGCCTCGCAGCTGGTCATCGACGGTCAGTTCCACGACCAGTTCGTGGTCGGGGTGGTTCAAGGAGGCGCTGGCACCTCGACGAACATGAACGCGAACGAGGTCATCACGAACATCGCGTTGGAGCTAGCAGGCAGGCCCAAGGGTGACTACGCGTTCCTCTCGCCGATCGACGACACCAACCGTAGTCAGTCGACCAACGATGTCTATCCGACGGCAATCAAGGTCGGGTTGAGTCTCGACCTGCAGACACTCTTGGAAGAGCTCGACCTGCTACGCCAATCGTTCCTGCGGAAAGCGACGGAATTCCACGACGTCCTGAAGGTCGGCCGCACGCAGCTGCAGGATGCCGTCCCCATGACTCTCGGGCAGGAGTTCCACGGCTTTGCGACCACCCTGGGTCAGGACTATCAGCGGCTTACCGAGAACGCGCATCTGCTCTTCGAGGTCAACCTCGGCGCGACGGCGATCGGCACCGGGATCACCGCCCACCCCGACTATGCGGCGGCGGTGCTGCGTCATCTTCGCGAGATCACGGGGCTGGACCTCGAGACCGCATCCGACCTCGTCGAGTCGACCAGCGACACGGGGGCGTTCATGTCGTTCTCGGCATCCCTGAAGCGCAACGCCATCAAGCTCTCGAAGATCTCGAACGACCTGCGTCTGCTCTCGTCGGGCCCGCAGGCGGGGCTCGGAGAGATCTCGCTGCCCGCGCGCCAGGCGGGATCGAGCATCATGCCCGGCAAGGTGAACCCCGTCATCCCGGAGGTCGTCAATCAGGTGGCCTTCGCGGTAGCCGGCGCGGACCTGACGGTGACGATGGCCGTCGAGGGCGGTCAGCTGCAGCTGAATGCCTTCGAGCCGATCATCGCTCACTCGATCTTCCAATCGATCACCTGGATGCGTCGCGCGATGCGCACCCTGCGCGTGAACTGCGTCGACGGCATCACCGCCAATCGCGAGCGTCTCGCGGCGTCGGTTGGAGCCTCGGTCGGTGTCGTGACCGCGCTGACACCGTTCATCGGTTACGCGGCTGCTGCAGCACTGGCCAAGGCTGCTCTGGTGTCTGGACGCAACATCGCTGATCTGGTGGTCGAGGGTGGACTCATGTCGCGCGACGAAGTGACCAAGCAGCTCTCGCCCCAGCGGCTCTCGGGACTCCAAGCCGTGACCGCCGCGATGCCGATCATCGGGTTCGAGACCGCGCCCACGGGAGACACCGACCTGTAACGCGGAGCCAGCGCATTGCGGAAGCTGGGAATATGCCGCTAGATTGCGGCGAGGTCGCTCAATGGCGTGCGACCACCCCTCACCCGAAATGGACGCAAGGAGTCGCCCATGTCCGATTCACCCGCCTACCAGCCTGCCCCGCAGGCTCCCGCCGGCGTGCCGGCCGTCGTGCCCGGTAAGACGCTCGGCATCGTCGCACTGATCCTCGCCTTCTTCTTCCAGCTGCTCGGCCTGATCCTTGGGATCGTCGCGCTGAACCAGAGCAAGGGATCGGGCTACAGCAACGCTCCCGCCAAGTGGGCCATCTGGCTCAGCATCATCTTCATGGTGCTGGGAGTTGTCATCATGATCATCGTGTTCTCGACGGCATCCTTCGTCGTCTACTCGAACTGACGATCACCCGAATGCACTGCCCGATCAGTCGATGATCCGGCAGTGCGTTCTCAATTCCCCGATCCCTTCAACGCCGACCGTCACCGTCGAGCGGTCGCGGAGGAAGACCTGTGGATCCCGGGAGTAGCCGGCACCGCCCGGGCTGCCCGTGGAGATGAGGGTCCCGGGCAGGAGGGTCGCTGACGCTGACAAGTGAGCGATCAGCGTCGAGACCGGCCTGACCATCTGGCCCGTGGAGGCATCCTGGAGGGTGTGTCCGTCGAGGACCGTCCAGATGCGCAGGTCCTGCGGGTCGGGGATCTCGTCGGCTGTGACGACGACCGGTCCGACCGGGGTGAAGCCGTCGAATGACTTGCAGCGCGACCACTGCGCCTCAGCGAACTGGATATCGCGCGCCGTGATGTCGTTGACGACGGTGTAGCCCCAGACATGATCAAGAGCTGACTCGGGTGTGACGTCCTTCGCGGGCCGGCCGATGATCACTCCGAGCTCGGCCTCATAGTCCACGGACTCGCTGAGTGTGCGTGGCCAGCTCGTCGTGCCGTCGTGCCCTGCCAGGGAGCCCGGCCACAGCACGAAGACCGTCGGCGCCGTGTCGGTCTTCAGCCCCAGTTCGCTGGAGTGCGCCGCGTAGTTCAGGCCGACGGCGAGGATGACGGGTGGCTGGGGCACCGCGGGCCCGTAGACGGCGCCGTCGAGGGGAATACGGGGAGCTGTCGACGCCGCCGCGCGAACCCGATCGAGCAGCTCATCGCCGCCCTCGATGAGCTCGTTGAGGGTGACCGGCGCCCCGTCGAAGAGCTGCGACACCACCGCTGCCCCGTCGTGATCGACGGTTACGAGCTGCGGTGTGGCTGACCCGGGGAGGGAGATGTGGGCGAAGCGCATCCACCCACGCTAGCGCCGAACAAAGACTCAGCGCCCGGTGCCGCGGCGATGCCTGCGAGTCGAAATCCGGGCGCTGAGTTGAACTACTATCAGCTTCTCGCCGCATCCGCGCCCTGTCAAGAGTCCCCGTGTGATCGGCGGTCGCGGTGTCGCATTGCGCGCCGCGACCGGCTCTGGTGGGATGGTGAGCATGACTGATGACCGCACCAAGCCCGACATCGACGCCCCGCAGGGCCCCGCTCCCTCCGAACTTGTCATCCGTGACCTCATCGTGGGTGAGGGAGCCGAGGCGAAGCCGGGCGACAGCGTCACCGTGCACTACGTCGGCGTCGAGTACGACTCGGGTGAGGAGTTCGACTCGTCGTGGAACCGCGGTGAGAGCATCCAGTTCCCGCTCCGCGGACTCATCCAGGGCTGGCAGGACGGCATTCCGGGGATGCGTGAGGGCGGTCGCCGCGAATTGGTGATCCCGCCTCACCTGGCGTACGGCCCCGCCGGTGGCCACTTCCTGGGCGGCAAGACCCTCATTTTCATCATCGACCTCGTCTCGGTCGGCTGAGTATCTCTGACTTTTCACACGGCGGCGGATGGTTCGGCATCCGCCGCCGTTTCGTCGCTGCGATGACCGGGAGATGACGCGCTCGCAAATTTTTCCATTCACGGGAATAGAGCGCCCGAGCTGCAGTGTTGGGGCTCTTGTCGCCGCGTGGCGGCCCAGAGAACTCCCGAGGAGAGAGCATGACCGAAACGACAACCGTCGAGATCCCCGGCTACCGCGTCGGCACGTGGCAGCTTGATGCGTCGCACAGCGAGGTCCACTTCACCGTCCGGCACATGATGATCTCGAAGGTGCGCGGCACCTTCGGTGTCAAGAGCGCGACGTTCGTGACTCCTGCGAACCCGCTTGAGACCACCGTGACCGCATCGGTCGACGTGACGTCGGTCGACACGAAGGATGAGGGCCGCGACAAGCACCTCGCCTCTGCCGACTTCTTCGACGCCGAGCAGTACCCCACGATGGACTTCGTCTCGACCGGTGTGCGCATCGAGAAGGGCGACTTCTTCGTCGACGGCGACCTCACCATCCGCGGCATCACCAAGCCCGTGACCTTCGAGGTCGAGTTCGGTGGCTTCGGCAACGACCCGTGGGGCAACTACAAGGCCGGCGCAACGGCCAAGGCTGTCATCAACCGCGAGGACTTCGGCCTCACGTGGAACGCCGCGCTCGAGACCGGAGGCGTGCTCGTGGGCAAGGACGTGACGATCGAACTCGACCTGCAGGGTGCCCTCCAGGCCGACTGAGGTAACGGAGAAATCACCGGTGGGGTGGATGCTGCGGCATCCGCCCCACCGTCGTTTGCGGCGAGCCTGATCAGGGGACGGGGTTGTCGGCGTCGTACGCGCGGAACCCGGGACTCACGCGCACGAGGGTGGTCACGATCGCCAGAATCAGCAGTCCGCCGAGGAGCGGTGGGAACCAGAGAGTCGTGAACGTCGCAAGGGTTCCGGCGTAGAGCGCGCCCACTCGGGGCCCCCCGGCGACGACGACGATGAAGATGCCTTGGAGGCGCCCGCGGATAGCGTCGGGTACGGCCGACTGCATCATGGTCGACCGATAGATCGCGCTGACATTGTCTGCCCCGCCTGCGACGGCCAGAACCAGCACTGCCAGGGCGATGAGGAGCACATTCGGAGAGGTCTCGTCCACACCGTTCGGGGCCCCGATCCCGAAAGCGCCTGCCAGCAGTACGCCGCCGAAGAGCACAATGGCAGCGCCGTAGACGAGGATCGCGCGTTCGATCCCGAGGCCGTGTGCCCGGTAGCGCCCGATCCGGCCCGAGAAGAGGCTGGAGAGGAAAGCGCCGGCCGCGAAAGCCGCGGTGAGAGCGCCGGTGGTGATTGCGCCGCCGCCGAGCAGCACCGCGCCGATGGCGGGGAACAGGGCGAGGGGTTGGCCGAAAGTCATCGCTGTGATGTCGAGGATGTACTGCAAACGGATGTTCGCGGCGCGTCGCAGGAATGCGATTCCATCACGCAGCGAGTCGAGGCCGGGCTTGACGATCTCGCCTTCCGGGACGATGCGGGGCAGAGTCCACAGTCCGAGGAAGAGGGATGTCATCAGAACCACGTCGGCCGAGTACGTCCACGCGTACCCGACCGTCGCGACCAGCACGCCGGCAAGAGCCGGTCCAGCCATGACCATGATCCCGACGGTGATGCCCTGCAGTGCGGCAGCGGCGGGCAGAAGCTGACGCGGCAGGAGTCGGGGAACGATCGCAGAACGGGTCGCGAGCACCACCGAGTTCGCGGCGGAGTTGATGATGCTGAGCGCGTAGAGCGACCACACCGACTCGAGCTGGGTCCACGCGAGGATCGCGAGCACAGCGGTAGAGGCGAAGGTGATGGATGCCGCCACCAGCGCGACCAGGCGCCGGTCGAAGGCGTCGGCGAGCATTCCGCCGTAGAGTCCTGCCGCGACCATCGGGACGAGCCCGACGACGGCGATCATGGAGACGGCGAAGGTGCTCTGCGTGAGGTCGTAGACGTGGAGCATGACCGCGACGATCGTGAGCTGCCCGCCAAGGCCCGCCAGGGTCGAGCCGATCCACAGCCGCGCGAAGGCGGGGCTGGCGCGGAAGGGACGCAGATCAAGGAACTGGTCGCGCGAGAGCCGCGCCATCACAGGTCGACCTCGACCTGTTTGACGCGCGCCGAATGTCCCCGAACGATCGAGACCCGGCTCGGCGAGGTGCCGAAGTGTTCTGCCAGCACCCGGGGGAGAGCGGCGTTGGCCTCGCCCTCGCGTGCCGGTTCCCGCAGATACACGACGAGATCGGATCCCACCGTCTCGACCAGGGGACCGCGCCGGCTCCCGGGCTTTGTTCGGACGGTGATGCGCACCCGACGAGGCTACTCTGCGCTCGCGCTCGCGGGCTCTGCCTCGGGCTGGTAGAGTTGTTCGGTTGCCGTTAGATCGGCCGCGGAGAAAGAGAGCTCGCACAGCAGGTGACGGGCACCGCGCAACGAAGAGAGAGGGGATCGTTCTATGGCACTGGAAGCAGAGACCAAGAAGGCGATCATCGAAGAGTACGCAACGCACCCCGGTGACACCGGATCCCCCGAGGTGCAGGTCGCGCTCATGACGCAGCGCATCAAGGACCTCACCGAGCACCTCAAGGAGCACAAGCACGACCACCACTCGCGTCGTGGCCTGTTCCTGCTCGTGGGCCAGCGCCGTCGTCTGCTCGGCTACCTCCAGGACATCGACATCGAGCGTTACCGCAAGCTGATCGAGCGTCTCGGGCTTCGCCGCTAAGCGCGAACCGCGTATATCGCTTTCTCGAAGGGTCGTCCCACGGTGTGGGGCGGCCCTTCGTCATTGACGGTGCGCGCAGGAATTGCTCACCTGACGACGGGGGAGTAATCTCTCGGATGACTTAGGTAAGCCTTACCGAGGTCTACCCGTCACCGCTTGAGGTTCCGCGTGCTCGCTAGCTTTCTCATCGGCCTTCGCGAAGGGCTCGAAGCTGCCCTCGTCATCGGCATCCTTGTGGCCTATCTCACGCAGCTGGAGCGTCGTGATGTGCTGCCGCGCCTCTGGACTGGTGTCGGGGGTGCGATCGCGCTGGCGCTTGCGATCGGAGCGTTCTTCACGTTCGGTGCCTATGCGCTGACGTTCGAAGCGCAAGAGATCATCGGCGGCTTGCTGTCGCTGCTCGCGGTCGCGATGGTCACCTGGATGATCTTCTGGATGCAGAACCATGCACGAACGCTCGCAAGCGGACTGCGCAGCGGCGTAGACCGGGCGATCGCGACGGGAGGACTGTGGGGCATCGTCGTGTTGGGGTTCGTCTCCGTCGCCCGGGAGGGCGTGGAGACGACGCTTCTGCTCTGGTCCATGGTGCAGTCGCTGGGTAATAGGCCAGAAGCCCTCGTCGGCGCCGTGCTCGGCATCCTGTGCGCAGCAGTTATCGGCTGGTTTGTTGCCCGCGGGATGCTGCGCCTGAACCTCAGGCTTTTCTTCACGTGGACCGGTGCATTCCTGATCGTGGTCGCGGCGGGTGTGCTGGCCTACGGGATCGGCGATCTGCAGGAGGCGGGCGTCCTCCCGGGTCCGAACACGGTTCTTGCGCCCCTCGAGGGTGGTGCCGTCGCGGTCGGCTGGTCCGGATTCCCGTTCGGCTGGGCGTTCGACCTGACCAGCGCGGTCGATCCGACGAGCCCGATTGCCGCGCTTCTGCAGGCCACCGTCGGCTTCACCGCCCGCATGAGCTGGTTGCAGGTCATTGCCTGGGTGCTCTATGTCACGGCCGTCGGCACCCTCTTTCTCGCTCGGGCGCTCACGGCATCGCCGCGGGCGGCGTCCGTGCACACTGATGCCGAGTCCACGGCGGTCGAATCCGCCCACGGCGAAGCGTCGTCCGGCCCCAGTTCCCACAGCAAGGAGACCCATGAACGTCCTCTCTCGTAGCCTGGCCCTGGTCGCCGTGACCGCAGCCGGTTCGCTCGTGCTCGCCGGGTGCGTAGCTCGTGCCGAGCAGGAAGGCGGTGACGCGCTCACCGTGACCTCCACGAATGACTCCTGCGAGATCTCCTCGGCCAGTGCGGCCAGCGGCACGCTGAACTTCGCGGTGACGAACGCGGGTTCGGATACCACCGAGTTCTACCTGCTCGCCAGCGACGGGCTGCGGATCGTCGGGGAGGTCGAGAACATCGCCCCCGGTGCGTCCCGGACACTCACCGTGCTCGCCCAGCCCGGCGACTACTACACGCTGTGCAAGCCCGGGATGCTCGGCGACGGCGTGGGTCGAGCAGCATTCACGGTGACCGGAGAGTCCGTCGCGGTGGACGGCGAGGATGCTGAGCTCAAGCAGCAGGCGGTCGATCTCTATGCCGCATTCGTGAAGGACCAGGTCGGTCAGCTCGTCCCAGCCGTCGACGAATTCGTCACGGCTTATGTGGCAGGTGACGACGAGACCGCGAAGCAGATGTTCCCGCAGGTGCGCGCCTACTACGAGCGCATCGAGCCGGTTGCCGAGGCCCTCGGCGACCTGGATCCGCGCATCGACTTCCGTGAGGTCGACGCCGTTGCCGACGGCATCGACTGGACCGGGTTCCACCGCATCGAAAAGGATCTGTGGGTCCCCGCATCCGACGCCCTCAACTCCGACGGTGTGACCCCGGCGTGGCAGGGCTGGGAACCGTCCACTCCCGGGCAGCGGGCCGACGTCGGCGACCTGCTCGTCGCCGACGTGCAGGAACTGTACGACTACGTGCACGGCCAGGAGTTCGTCGACACGCTCGAGTCGCAAGGCATCGCGGGCATTTCCAACGGCGCCATTGCGCTGCTTGATGAGGTAGCGACCGGCAAGATCAGCGGCGAGGAGGACTGGTGGTCGGGAACCGACCTGTACGACTTCGCCGCCAACGTCGAGGGCTCGAAGATGGCCTTCTCGCTCGTGCGCGACTTTGCCGTCGCGAGCGGCCCCGAGGGCGAGGAGCACGTCGCGCAGATCGATGACGGCTACGCTCAGCTGGAAGCGGAACTGGCGGCTTTCGGCTCGCTCAGCGACGGATTCGTCGCCTACGGTGCGCTGACCGAGGCTGACAAGCGTGCGCTGTCGGATCAGATCAACGCCCTCGCCGAACCGCTGTCCCAGCTGACGGTGACAGTGCTGGAGTGAGCATGACCGATCCTGCATCGCCGGAGCGCCCCGCAGCCGGGCTGAGCAGGCGCGGTCTGCTCGGCCTGGCGCTGGGCGCCGGCGCCGCCGGGGTGGCCGTCGGCGTCGGTGCCACTGCCGCGGTGGCGCGCGTCTCGGACGCGCAGGCCGCGCCGCGCGCCGACACGCAACCCTTCTTCGGGGAGCACCAGTCCGGGATCACGACCGAGGTGCAAGATCATCTCCACTTCGCGGCGTTCGACGTCTCGGATACGACAACCCGCGAAGAACTGGTCGAACTGCTCCAGGACTGGAGCTATGCAGCCTCGAGGATGATGCTCGGACTCGAGGTGAGCGCCTCCGGAGCCGTGGGCGGATCGCCCGAGGCGCCGCCTGATGACACCGGCGAGGCGCTCGGGCTGCCGGCGAGCAACCTCACCATCACCTTCGGGTTCGGGCCTACTCTGTTCCGCTCTGCAGATGGCGTGGACCGCTTCGGCATCGCGGCCGGGGCTCCTGAGGTGCTCGCGCCGCTGCCCCCGTTCCTCGGCGATGACCTCGACCCTGATCACACGGGGGGTGACCTCTGCGTTCAGGCCTGCGCCGATGATCCGCAGGTCGCGGTTCACGCCGTCCGCAACCTCAGTCGCATCGCGTTCGGGCGCGCGCGGCTGCGGTGGTCTCAGCTCGGTTTCGGTCGAACGTCTCGCACGTCCGCGCAGCAGCAGACCCCGCGGAATCTGTTCGGGTTCAAAGATGGGACAGCGAACCTCCTGGCCACCGACGAGGAAGCTCTTGCCGAGCACGTGTGGGTCTCAGCCGAGGATGGCCCCGCGTGGCTGGCCGGTGGCTCGTACCTCGTGGCCCGCAAGATCGCGATGAAGATCGAAACGTGGGACCGGGTGCGTCTCTCCGAGCAGGAGACCATCACCGGCCGGGCCAAGGGCAGCGGTGCCCCCCTGAGCGGAGGTGACGAGTTCACCGCCCCTGACTTCGCGGCGCTCTCGGCATCCGGTGGAACCGCGATCGACCCGGCATCCCACGTCGCCCGCGCGCACCCCGACCACAACGGCGGCATTCGGATGCTGCGCCGAGGCTACAACTACGTCGACGGAAACACCGCGCTGGGACGCCTCGATGCTGGCCTTTTCTTCCTCGGCTACGTGCGCTCGCCGGAGCGGTTCATCACGGTTCAGAAGTCGGTCGCAACCGACCTCATGATGGAGTATCTCCTCACAATCGGATCCGGGATCTGGGCCATCCCGCCGGCACCGTCCGACGGGTCGTTCGTGGGCGCGGGGCTGTTCTCCTAGCGGCGAATGCTGCCCGCGTGCGGAGGGCTGGGGTAGTCTCGGGCGTCGATGACGCTTACCGACGACGCCCGCGAACGGGACGCGGCGATTCCCGACCTCGACTGGCGGGTGTTTCCGGTCGGCACCGTGCGCGACCAGTTCGATGCCCCGAGCGGACCCCTGGCGCGGGTCGTTCTCGGCAGCGGAGCCCGCGGGCGGGTCGTGCTCTTTCCGGGTGTGACGGGGTCCAAAGAGGACTTCACTCTCATGCTGCCCCTGCTCGCTGAGGCCGGCTACCGCGTGGAGGCGTACGACCTGGCCGGGCAATATGAGTCGCGGGATGCCGGTCCCGAGAACCTGGATCCACCCCGGGCCCGCTACGACTATCCGCTGTTCATCGACGACCTGACCGCCGTCCTCGAGAGCGGGCCACGCTCTCACGTCCTCGGGTACTCCTTCGCGGGACTCGTATCGCAGTTGATCGTTGCTGAGCGGCCGGAGTTGTTTTCCTCGCTCACGCTGTTGTCGACGCCGCCGGCGACCGGACAAGTGTTTCGGGGGGTGAAGCGGATCGGCCGCTTCAGCAATCTCGCGGGGCCGCGAAGCGGTGCATCCCTCATGCTGTGGGGCATCCGCAACAACTTGAACCGGGTGCCCCCGCAACGCATCGCGTTCGTTCGTGAGCGGTTCGCTCTCACCCGACGAGAAAGTGTCGATCACATCGTCGGGCTCATGATGCGGATGCCGGATGTCGCCGATGCGGTGCGCGCAGCATCCGTGCCCACGCTCGTCGCGACGGGCGCCCACGACCTGTGGCCGACCGAGCAGTATCTGTCGTACGCGCAGAGCATCGGTGCGCAGGTGGCGGTCTACGAGACGGGACACAGTCCCTGTGAAACAGCACCGCACCAACTGGTTCGGGACATGCTCGCGATGTTCGCCGAGATCGACGGCCGTAGGGGCCGGTGAGGTCTCGAGCGCGACGGGAATAGATTCGACGAGGTGGCGTTGCACAAGATACATTCACTTGAATAGATCGGCCGCGCACCCCGCGACCGGAAGCGGAGAGCACGATGAGCCAGATGCAGTTCGGGATCTTCACCGTCAGCGACATCACGGAAGACCCCACGACAGGTCACACCCCCAGCGAGGCTGAGCGGATCCGCGCGACGTTGCAGATCGCCAAGCACGCCGAGGAGGTGGGACTTGATGTCTTCGCCCTGGGCGAGCACCACAACCCGCCGTTCTGGTCGTCCTCGCCGACCACGACGCTCGCCTACATCGCCGGCCAAACCGAGCGCATTCTGCTCTCGACCGCGACGACCCTCATCACGACCAACGACCCCGTGAAGATCGCCGAAGACTACGCGATGCTTCAGCACGTTTCGGGCGGCCGGGCGGACCTCATCCTCGGACGCGGTAACACCGGCCCCGTCTACCCCTGGTTCGGTAAGGACATCCGTCAGGGTCTGAACCTCGCGGTCGAGAACTATGCCCTGCTCCACCGGCTGTGGCGTGAGGATGTCGTCGACTGGCAGGGCCAGTTCCGCACGCCGCTACAGGGGTTCACCTCGACGCCGCGCCCGCTCGATGGCGTACCGCCCTTCGTCTGGCACGGCTCGATCCGCACTCCCGAGATCGCCGAGCAGGCCGCCTACTACGGCGACGGGTTCTTCGCGAACAACATCTTCTGGCCCAAGGAGCACTTCCAGCGGCTGGTCACGCTCTACCGTGAGCGGTTCGAACACTACGGACACGGCACCCAGGAGCAGGCGATCGTCGGGCTCGGTGGGCAGGTGTACATGCACCGCAACTCTCAGGAGGCGGTCCGCGAGTTCCGCCCGTACTTCGACAACGCGCCGGTCTACGGCAATGGACCGAGCCTGGAGGACTTCACCGAGATGACGCCGCTGACGGTGGGTTCGCCGCAGCAGGTCATCGATCGGTACGCGCAGATGCGGGAGCACTTCGGTGACTACCAGCGCCAGATGTTCCTGATCGACCACGCGGGTCTGCCCCTCAAGTCAGTCCTCGAGCAACTCGACATCCTCGGCGGCGAGGTCGTACCGGTGCTCCGCAAGGAGCTCGCAAAGCATCGCCCGGAAGGCGTCGCCGACGCTCCGACCCACGAGCGTCTTGTGGCAGCTGCGGGCGGACCGCGGGAAGCTCGGCCCCGACCCAACCGCGGCGACAACGTTACCGGCGGTTCCCCGTACCGTGACAGCGCGCCGCTGGCAGGTGCCGCGTTCGGTGCCGCAGCGACACGTCAGGGGGTGTGAGATGACCACGCGCCGCATCGCCGTCGTCACCGCAGGGCTCTCGAACCCGTCATCCACGAGGCTGCTTGCCGACAGACTGGCGGAGGCCGTTCGTGCACAGCTGGCCGAACGGGAGATCGAGGTCGGGGTGGATGTGATCGAGCTGCGTGAGCACGCTCATGCGATCACCGACAATCTCCTCACCGGGTTCGCGCGCCCCGAGCTCGCTGAGGCGATCGAGACCGTGACCTCCGCAGATGCCCTCATCGCCGTCACGCCCATCTTCACGACGAGCTACTCCGGCCTGTTCAAGTCATTCCTCGACATCCTGGACCCGGACTCACTGCGCGGGAAGCCAGTGCTGCTGGCTGCCACCGGCGGGTCACCACGGCACTCGTTGGCCCTCGAGTACGCGATGCGCCCGCTGTTCACCTATCTGCACGCCAACCCCGTCTCGACGTCAGTGTTCGCGGCTGCCGAGGACTGGGCCGGCGGCGAGGGGGCGTCCTCGCTGCGTTCGCGCACCGAGCGGGCCGCTGGAGAACTCGCAGATGCCGTCGCTCGTCGGGACCCAACCATCGCCGAGGACCCGTTCGACCCGGCGACCTACCTTGGCGAGGGCCGCTCGTTCGAGAGCCTGCTCGGCGGACTGAGCGCCGACTGACGCAGTACACGATGCCCCGGCCGCACCCGAGGGCCGGGGCATCGTGGGTTCTCAGGCCCGAGCCGCACCGCTGGCGAGCACGCCGCTGGCCTCCGTGTCGTCGGCGGCTCCCGCAGCCTCGACGATCGCGGCGCTTGGTTTCCGACCGATGCGCTTGAGGCCGATGACCGCGACAGCGGTGATCACGGCGCCGATCGCGATAGACAGCAAGAACCACAGGATGTTCCCGATGGCGAAGAGCACGAAAACGCCGCCGTGGGGTGCCTGCGAGGTGACCCCGAAGGCCATCGAGAGCGCACCGGTCACGGCACCGCCGAGCATCGAGGCAGGGATGACGCGCAGCGGATCGGCTGCGGCGAAGGGGATCGCGCCCTCCGAGATGAAGGATGCGCCGAGCAGCCAGGCTGCAACACCGTTCTCCCGCTCGACGGGAGTGAACTGCTTGCGGGCAAGCACCGTTGAGGCAAGAGCGAGGCCCAGCGGCGGCACCATGCCCGAGGCCATCACGGCTGCCATGATCTCCAGCGGCACCTGGTTGGCCAACGATGCAGCGCCCAGCCCAGCAACGGCGAACGAGTATGCAACCTTGTTGACGGGCCCGCCGAGGTCGAAGCACATCATGAGGCCCAGGATCACGCCCAGCAGCACGATTCCGACGCCGGTGAGGCTGTTGAGCCAGTCCGTGAGCGTCGTCATGAGCCAGGCGATCGGTCCGCCGAGGAAGAGGATCATGGCACCGGATGCCACGATCGAGGCCAGCAGCGGAATGATGACGACCGGCATGAGACCACGGAGCCACCGCGGCGCGGGGATACGAGTGAGTGATGCTGCCACGAGGCCCGCGAGGAGGCCGCCGACGATACCGCCGAGGAAGCCGGCGTTCATCATGACGGCGATCGTGCCGACCACGAACCCCGGCGCGATGCCGGGCCGGTCGGCCATCGCGTAGGCGATGAATCCTGCAAGCGCCGGCACCAGGAAGCCCATGGAAGCGGCGCCGATGACGAAGGCGACAGCGCCGATGTAGGTCCAGAAGCCGCCGTCGGGAAGGTTCCACAGGGACGACGACGCGACGATGTCGCCAGCTGTCGCGTTGATGTCGTATCCCGCGAGGCCGAACCCGATGGCGATGAGCAGACCACCGCCGGCAACGAAGGGGATCATGTAGCTGACGCCGGTGAGAAGCCAGCGTTGGAGCTTGCGCCCGGCGTGTTCGCTGGCGGCATCGGTTCTCGCCGTCGTGGTCTCGGTACCTGCGACGCGCGCAGCATCCGGGTTCGCGGCCGCGGCCAGCGCCTCGTCGATCATGGCGCCGGGAGCTTCGACCCCGCGCTTGACGGGGCCTTGAACGACCGGCTTGCCGGCGAAGCGCGCGCGGCCCCGCACATCCACATCCACTGCGAAAATGACGGCGTCGGCAGCGGCAATCACGGCGGGATCGAGCGCGGTTGACCCGCTCGACCCCTGCGTCTCGACCTCGAGGCGGATGCCGCGCTTCTTCGCCTCGGCGACGAGGGCATCGGCCGCCATGTACGTGTGGGCGATGCCGGTCGGGCAGGCGGTGACGGCGACGAGCACGCGCTGATCGGGCGCCGCCGGTGCCGCGGTGGTCGCGGCAGGCGCCGGGGCGATCGCCTCGTCGATCAGGGCGACGACTTCCGGCGCCGAGGTGGCGGCGCGGAGCGAGTCCACGAACTCTTCCCGCACCAGCGCGCGGGCGATCGTGGAGAGGATCGCGAGGTGATCGGTGTCGGCTCCGATCGGCGCGGCGATGAAGAACACGAGATCGCTCGGGTCGTCGTCGCCGAAGTCCACCGGGTCCGACAGGCGCGCGAAGGCGAGTGTGGGCTCCGTCACGGCAGCCGTGCGGCAGTGGGGGATTGCAATCCCGCCGGGCATGCCGGTCGAGGTCTGCGCCTCGCGGGCGTGAGCGTCTGCCGAAAGCGCGTGGGCATCGGTTGTGCGACCCGCGCCGGCGATGATGGTGCTGAGGGCATCGATGACGTCCCCGGATGTCGCTCCCAACGCGACATCGAGAGCGACGAGCTCCGGGGTGATGATTGACATGTTCTCTCCTTTGATGAACGTCACGGTGCTGTCACCGTGGCGGGCAGGTGGATCTCGGTGACCGTGACCTGGTCAGGGCGGGTGTCTGTGGGGCGCGGGATGGTGGTCCCGGGAAGCGAGACGGCGGCCGAGCCGTAGGCCACGGCGCGTGCGAGGCGCGCAGCAGGCGGGAGCCCTTCGGCGTCGGCGATGAGGTAGCCGGCCAAGGACGAGTCGCCGGCGCCGACAGTGCTGCGGGCGACCACCGGCGGGTGGGTCGCGTGCCAGGCGCCATCGGCGGAGGCGAGGACCGCGCCCGCGGCGCCGAGAGTTGCCAGCACGGCGACGATTCCGTCGGTCCGCAGTGCTGCGCACGCGCTCGCCACCGCTTCCGGTGTCCCGAGAGCCGCGGGGTCGGATCCGGTCAACTCCGCGAGTTCCTCGATGTTGGGTTTGATCAGATCGATCCGCACGCCCGCGGTGCGGAGCGCTGCAAGCGGCGCGCCGGAGGTGTCGACCGCGATGCGCACGCCCGGTGCGGCGATCCGCGCCGTCCGTGCCAGATCGGCGAGCAGTTCGACATCGGCGCCCGGGGGGAGCGAGCCGGCAAGAACCAGCCAACTGGCCCGGGGCGCCTCGGCTGCTACGACATCGTGAAGGGCTGCCACGGCGGCGGCGCTCAGCGGTGAACCGGGTTCGTTGATCTTCGTCGTCGTGCCGTCGGGTTCGGCCAGCGAGATGTTGGTGCGCACGGTGGCGCCCGGATCCACGGTGATGACCGCCAGGCCGCTCTCGACGAGTTCCCGCACGTACGGATCGTGGTAATCGGCCCGGACTATCGCCCGCGTCGGGATGGATGCGTGAGCCAACGCCCGCGAGACGTTCACGCCCTTTCCGGCTGCCTGCGACGTGACAGCGCTCGCGCGAAGGACAGCGTCGCGGACGAGTCGGGAGGGAAGTTGGATCGTGCGATCAACACTCGGGTTGATCGTGACGGTCACGATCATGCTCGCACCAGGTCGACGTCGGCGGCCCGCAGCGCCTCGCGCAGGTCGGCATCCGGTTCACCGTCGGTCACGAGGGCATCGATGTCATCGAGCCCTCCGAACCGCACGAGTGATTCCTCGCCGAGTTTCGATGCGTCAGCGACGACGATCACCCGCCGCGCCGAGGCGACAGCGGCTCGTTTGACCTCAGCCTCGGCTTCATCAGGTGTGCTCAGCCCGAACTGCGCGTGCACGGCATTGGTCCCGATGATCGCCACATCCGGCCGCAAGCCGGCGATCTGCTCGATCGCTCCCGCGCCGACCAGGGCGCCGGTCAGCGCCCGAAGTCGTCCGCCGATCACGCGCACTCCCGGAGTCGTCAGGTGGCTCAGCATCGACGCGGTGATCACGGAGTTCGTGATGAGCGTGAGCGAGGCGTTGCCGTCTTCTCGAGCGGCAAGAAGGCGGGCGACGCGCGCTGCCGTGGAGCCGGCATCGATCTGGACAGCGCCGCCGAGACCGCGGGGGATCAGATCCACCGCTGCCGCGGCGATACGTTCCTTGGCTTCGGTTGCGGTCGCTTCGCGGGCAGCGAGGCTCGGCTCGGCAGCGCTGGTTCGGCCCGCGGGAACGGCGCCGCCGTGCACGCGCAGGAGCACGCCGTCGGCCTGCAGCTGGTCGAGATCGCGGCGGATCGTCTCCTGCGCGACGCCGAACAGGGCTGACAGGGTTGTTACCGATGCGCGGCCCTCGTCGGTGACGATTCCCGCGATGCGCTGCTGGCGCTCCGTCGCGTACATGAGTGTTCTCCCACCCGGCGTCATCCCTGACCCCGAAATCTGTGTATGTGTGAGAGTAGCTGTGAATGTGTTGGTTTACAAGGATGGATCTGCATTTCAGGCGTAGCTCTGGGTCCGCTGACGTCCGGCGTTTCGCCCGAGGGCGGTGAGTGGCGCCCGTGGGGTGTGCCGAACCGGGGTGCGAGCTACGCCGGGGTCTCTTCCTCGTCGGGAGAGCTGTCGGCTCGCGCGGACGAGATGCGCGTGACGATCAGGTCGATCGCCAGGCCCAGCACGATCGCGACACCGATGGAGATGAGGACGGCGACGATGGGGCCCCCTGGCACGAGTCGTCCGACGATCGCGCCGACGGCGGCCTGGTAGACCGCCCACCCCGTCGCAGCGGCGGCAACGAGGGCGAGATATCGCGGAGCCGGCACCCGCGATGCTCCTGCCGTCAGATTCACCGCCAATCGGGCGAACGGGATGAACCGTGCCGTGAAGACCACCGTCGCACTCGAGCGGTGCAGTCGCCGGTGGGCCCACCCGATCGCGGCACCCACTCTGCGCCCCCGCATCCACGCCCACCGATCCAGCCCCACGCGGCGCCCGACGAGGTACACGATCATGTCGCCGAGGAAGGCAGCGAGCGCGGCCAGCAGCACGACGCCCAGGAGCGGTGGTGAGCCGACGGTCACGGCGAGGGCCCCGAAGGCGGTCACGGCCACCTCTCCCGGCACCAACACGAGCAGGCTATCGGCCAGGACGAGAGCGAACATGAGGGGGAGTGCCCAGGGGCTGCCGGCAACGTGCGTCAGCACCTCATCGATCACACCTCTGGGTAACACTGGAGGGTGAACGGAGACCGAACGGGGCACGTCCGGTGACGCGATGGCGTGCATCCGGTGAACTCTCGGCGACCCTGCCTGCCTCAGCGTGTTCGGCGATCCGGCACGCGTCACCCTGGAGGCGTGAGAGTCGCGGTATTGGCGGAATCGTTCCTCCCCCACATGAACGGAGTCACTGGCTCGGTGCTCCAGATCCTTCGTCATCTCGCGAACGAGGGACACGAAACCCTTGTCATCGCGCCCAAGGCCGGCGACGTCGAGGCGGATCTGCGCGGCGCTGATCTGTCCGGCGCTCGCACGACAATGCTGCGGTCGGTGCCGTTGCCCTCGTACCCGCAGGTTCGTGTCGTGTTCGCTCGCGCGGCGAAGCTTGCGGCTCACCTGCGGGAGTTCCGGCCCGATGTCATTCACCTGGCGTCGCCCTTCGTGCTCGGCTGGCAGGGGACAGCGGCCGCCGACGCGCTGAAGGTTCCCGTTGTCGCGGTCTACCAGACGGATGTGGTCGCGTACGCCCAGAAGTATGGGCTGCCGGCTGCGACATCCATCGTGCAGTCGCACCTGACGCGACTGCACCGCCGCTCGACGCTGACCTTGGTGCCCTCCTCGGCGAGCATGTCCCAGCTCGAAGGTCTCGGCATCGATCGCCTCCGCCGGTGGGGGCGGGGCGTGGATGCCGTGCGCTTTGCTCCCGAGCATCGCAGCGCCAGCTGGCGGCAGCGCGTCGCCCCGGGTGAGACGATCATCGGCTACGTCGGGCGCCTCGCCCCCGAGAAGCAGGTCGAAGACCTCGTCGCGTTGCACGATCTTCCGGGAACCCGGTTGGTCATCGTCGGGGATGGGCCCTCTCGACCCGCGCTCGAGCGCGCCCTGCCGCGAGCGGTCTTCCTCGGACACCTGTCCGGCGATGCGCTGGGCGAGGCGATGGCATCCTTCGACGTTTTCGTCCACCCCGGTGAAAGCGAGACGTTCGGCCAGACGATCCAGGAAGCGCTCGCGGCGGGAGTTCCGGTTGTCGCGACAGGAACGGGCGGACCGGTCGATCTTGTTCGCAGCAGCGTCGACGGATGGCTTTATCGGCCAGGCGACCTCGCCGACCTCCGCGCGCGGGTGTCAGACCTCATCGGCGACGAATCCAAACGGCGCGCGTTTGCCACCGCGGCCCGTGAATCCGTGCGCGAGCGCACCTGGGAGGCCCTGGGCCGCCAGCTCATCGGCCACTACAGCGAAGCTCGGATGCTGCGCCCGATCGATGACGCCCTGTTTGCCCGTGCCGCGACTCGGCCCGCAGCGCCGCCAGCGCCCGCGACGGAGGGGACGCCGCGGTGGTCCCGTTTCGTTGCACTCGGCGATTCCCTGACCGAGGGACTGTGCGACACATCGCGGATGCCGAAGGGTCAGTACCGCGGGTGGGCCGACCGCCTCGCGGATCTGCTGGCCGGGGCCCGAGAGGCGAGACTCCCGGCGACCGCGGAGCCCTTCCGGTATGCAAATCTTGCCGTGCGCAGCCGCAAGATCCGGGACCTCCTCGTCGAGCAGCTCCCGCGTGCGCTGGAGATGGAGCCGGATCTGGTGTCGGTCTTCATGGGCGCGAACGACCTGGTAAGCCGCGGCGCTGATCCGCTTACCCTGGCAAAGGGACTCGAGCGGGCTGTCGTGGAGCTGCGCTCGCGTGGCATCGACGTGCTGCTGGTGAGCATCGTGCTGCCTCGGCGCCGGGCGGCGATGATCTTCGCCCGACGTGTCGCGATCTACAACTCCGAGATTCGACGCATCGCCGCCCACACCGGCTCTATGCTGCTCGATCTCGAGGCACAGCCGGCCATCAGCGACCTGGACATGTGGGCCGACGACAAGGTCCACTTCCGGTCGAAGGGTCACCGGTTCGTCGCCTATCGGGCAGCCGAGGCCCTGGGGGTGCCGTACGCCGACGAGCTCGCGAACCTCGACTCGGCCTTCCACGACGATGATGATCCGAACCCGCGCGGCTGGGTGCGTCGCGACGCCGTGCCCTGGCTCTGGCGGCGGCTTCGCGGCCGCACCGCCGGAGATGGTCTGACAGCGAAGCACGGGGATTACGTCACGATCTCACGGCGACCGATCTCGACGACGGCGTCGCTCGTCACACCGGATTCCGGATCCCGCCCGGTGCGGCGATCACCGGAGCGGCAGTCGGTCGACCCGGTGCGCCCTGCGCGGCCCTGATAGGATCGTCAGGGTTGCCTTACGGCATCCGCTCAACTTCACAGTGAGCTTCATGGAGCAGGCCGGCAGGAAGCTGGTCCCCTGTGGTGGGTTCCCCGTCGAATAGCGCCGGGTGGTCTTCTACTGGTGGCCAGCGCCGACGATTCACGCGGGGAAGTGCCGCACGCTCGATACTGCCTGTTCCTGCTCCTTCGCATGTGCTCGCGCGCCACACGGGTGCGCGAGTCGAAACAAAGAAGGAGAGACCTCTTGGAAGGTCCTGAAATCACCGCCGCTGAAGCCGTTCTCGACAACGGCCGCTTCGGCACCCGCACCGTCCGGTTCGAAACCGGACGCCTCGCTCAGCAGGCTCAGGGCGCCGTTGCCGCCTACCTCGACGAGGAAACCATGCTGCTCTCGGCCACGAGCGCCGGAAAGCACCCTCGCGAGGGCTTTGACTTCTTCCCGCTGACGGTGGATGTCGAAGAGCGTTCGTATGCCGCGGGCAAGATCCCCGGTTCGTTCTTCCGCCGCGAGGGTCGCCCCTCGACCGAGGCGATCCTGGTCTGCCGCCTGATCGACCGTCCGCTGCGCCCCTCGTTCGTCTCGGGGCTGCGTAACGAGGTCCAGATCGTGGTCACGGTCCTCTCGATCGCGCCGGGCGAGTTCTACGACGCGCTCGCGATCAACGCAGCATCCCTCTCGACCCAGATCTCGGGGCTGCCGTTCTCGGGTCCGATCGCGGGTGTCCGTCTCGCGCTCATCCCCGGTCACGGCGAGCACGCCGACCAGTGGGTTGCGTTCCCCAAGGCCGAGCAGCTCGAGGATGCCGTCTTCGATCTGATCGTCGCAGGGCGCGTCCTGCCCGATGGTGACGTCGCGATCATGATGGTCGAGGCAGAGGCTACCGAAGGCAGCTGGAACCTCATCAAGGGCGGCGCCACCAAGCCCAGCGAAGAGATCGTTGCGCAGGGCCTGGAGGCCTCCAAGCCCTTCATCAAGGAGCTCGTCGCCGCGCAGAACGTCGTCGCGAACACCGCCGCCAAGGAGATCCAGCCCTACCCGGTCTTCCCCGCGTACGCCGACGAGACGTACGACTTCGTCGCTGGTCGCGCGTACGACAAGCTTGTGCCGATCTACCAGATCGCCGACAAGGTCGAGCGTCAGAACGCCGATGACGAGCTCAAGGATGCCGTCAAGGCAGAGCTCGTTGCAGCCGTTGAGGCTGGGGAGCTCCCCGACACGGCGCTGGGTGAGTTCTCGGCAGCGTACAAGTCGGTCACCAAGAAGATCGTTCGCGGTCGCATCCTCACCGAGGGCGTGCGCATCGACGGTCGTGGGCTTGCCGACATCCGTCCGCTCGATGCCGAGGTCCAGGTGATCCCGCGCGTGCACGGTTCGGCGATCTTCCAGCGCGGTGAGACCCAGATCCTGGGTGTCACGACGCTGAACATGCTCAAGATGGAGCAGCAGATCGATTCGCTCTCGCCCACCACGAGCAAGCGCTACATGCACCACTACAACTTCCCGCCCTACTCGACCGGTGAGACCGGTCGTGTCGGCAGCCCCAAGCGTCGCGAGATCGGCCACGGGTTCCTGGCCGAGCGTGCGCTCGTGCCGGTGCTGCCGCCGCGCGAGGAGTTCCCGTACGCGATCCGTCAGGTCTCCGAGGCTCTCGGCTCCAACGGATCGACCTCGATGGGTTCCGTGTGCGCCTCCACGCTCTCGCTCCTGAACGCGGGCGTGCCCCTTCGCGCACCCGTCGCCGGTATCGCGATGGGTCTGGTCTCGGACGAGGTCGACGGTCAGACCCGCTACGCGGCACTGACCGACATCCTGGGCGCTGAAGACGCGCTCGGCGACATGGACTTCAAGGTCGCCGGCACGAGCGAGTTCGTCACGGCGATCCAGCTGGACACGAAGCTCGACGGCATCCCGTCGTCGGTGCTTTCGGCAGCTCTCACGCAGGCCAAGGAAGCGCGTCTGACGATCCTGAACGTCATCAATGCCGCTATCGACGGCCCCGACGAGATGGCTCCGACGGCTCCGCGCGTGATCAGCGTGCAGATCCCGGTCGACAAGATCGGTGAGCTCATCGGCCCCAAGGGCAAGACGATCAACGCGATCCAGGATGCGACCGGCGCCGACATCTCCATCGAGGAAGACGGCACCGTTTACATCGGCGCGACCGACGGTCCATCGGCCGAGGCCGCCCGCGCTCAGGTCAACGCGATCGCCAACCCCACCAACCCGGAGGTCGGCGAGCAGTTCCTCGGAACCGTCGTGAAGATCGCGACGTTCGGTGCGTTCGTCTCGCTGCTGCCGGGTAAGGACGGCCTGCTGCACATCAGCGAGGTCCGCAAGCTCGCCGGTGGCAAGCGTGTCGAGAACGTCGAGGACGTGCTCTCGGTCGGGCAGAAGCTTCTGGTCAAGATCACCAAGATCGACGACCGCGGCAAGCTCTCGCTCGAGCCCGTGATCGACGAGCCCGCCGACCAGGAGGGCCGCGCTGCCGCGAACGAGGGTCCGGAGGCTCCGGCCGAAGGCTGAGCTTGGTTTCGAGAACGCCCGTCCCTCAGGGGGCGGGCGTTCTCGCTTTCCGGCGTGATCGAAGCGTTATGTAATATTCACGCCTGTGTCGCCTGGCGCCGCCGCACCACCGCTGTTACGCCGTACCCTCGAAACACGCGCCGGGGAGCGCGCCGGCATCCGTGACTCACCACCACGGACACCGTGAAAGGGGGTGAGGGAATGGCTGCTTTCGGCGTCGGTGCCGCGGCAACGGCAGGAGCCGGGGCAGTGAACCCCGCCCATCCCTCCGCCCCGATTCCCGTCCTGGGTCAGCCGCTCGGCTCGAACGTGCGCGTCGATCTCGGCGAGACCGGGATGTCGGTCTTCCCCCTGATCCTCGGCGGCGGTGAGTTCGGCTGGACCGTCGACGCGGCCACGAGCCACGAGATCCTCGACACCTATGTGCGTGCGGGCGGCAATGCCATCCACACGGCAGACAGCTTCTCGGGCGGCCGCAGCGAACACATCATCGGCCGATGGATGGCTGAGCGCGGCATCCGCGATGACGTCGTGCTGGCCGTGCGGGTCGGTGCCCATCCCGACCACCCGGGGCTCGGGCCTGTCGACCTCGTGCGAGCCGCAGAGGCCTCGCTCACGCGCCTCGGCACCGACCGCATCGACGTCCTCTACCTCGACGCTCGGGCAGACACGACTACTGCGGTCGAAGAGACGCTCGCTACCGCTGAGTGGCTCATCAGCGCCGGCAAGGTCCGCGCGATCGGGGCGATCGGGTATCAAGCGGCGCAGCTCGTGGAGGCTCGAATCCTGTGCTCCGCAGGGTACCCCCGGATCTCGGTTCTTGATGTTCCCTTCAACGTCCTGCGGCGGCACGAGTTCGACAGCGATCTGCGGCTGGTCGCCAGCGCTCAGTCGATGGCGGTGACGCCCTCTCACGCCCTCGAGCACGGGTTCTTGTCGGGTCTGCACCGCGACCGTCTCAACGGACCGCTGTCGGTTCGGGCGAAGCAGATCACGGCGAACGTCAACCGACGCGGTACACGCACCCTGAAGGCGCTGGATGCGATTGCCGCGGAGCTGGGCGTCACCAACGCCTCAGTCGCCGTTGCCTGGCTTCTCGCTCAGCGCATCATTACGGCCCCGATCATCAACGCGTTCGCCCCCCACCAGGTCGACGAGCTCGTGCAGGGCGTGGGCGTGCGGCTCACGCGAGCCCAGCTGGCAGATATCGCGCGCGCGGCGGACTGAGACCACCCGCCCGGGCCGAGAGGTTAGGGTAGGACTGTTCCGAGCACGTCGAGGAAGCGGCCCCGTGACCCACTACATCTATCTCGTTCGCCACGGTGAGCATCTGGATGCCGAGCATGGTCTGATCGACGGACCCTTGTCACCCCGCGGCAAGCGGCAGGCAGCTTTCTTGGCCGACCGCCTTTCGGGGATCCCTTTCAACGCGCTCTGGCATTCCCCGCTCGATCGCGCCGCTGAGACAGCGCGGGCGATCGCGGAGCGAATGCCTGCCCTCACTCCGACACCGTCGGCTCTGTTGTTCGATTGCGTTCCCACCGGCATGGTCGAGGAGACTCCCGCGGTGTTCGAGCCGTTCTTCGGAGGGGTCACCGAAGAAGAGGTTGAGGCGGGTCGTGCTCAGATGGCCGACGCCGTCAACGCATTCCTGGTGCGCAAGTCCGGTGAGGTCCACGAACTGCTCGTGACCCACAACTTCGTCATCGGATGGTTCGTCCGTGAGGTGCTCCAGGCTCCCGAGTGGAAGTGGATGACGCTGAATCAGGCGAACTGCGGTCTGACGGTGCTCGCACAGAAGCAGGGGAGGCCCTGGACGCTGCTCTCCCACAATGACCTCGCGCATATTCCGGTCGAAGACCGCACCGGGCTTCCCGAGGCTTACGCGTTCTGAGCGTGCGCTGCGGGGCCGGATGCCGCGGATAGGCTGGAGCCCATGACCACACGCGTCGCCATCGTCGGTGCCACGGGCAAGCTCGGCGGAATCATCCGCGACGTTATTGCTGCTGAGCCTGGCTTCGAGGTCCATGCTGAGCTCGACTCGCGGTCAGCGATGTCAGCGCTTGACGGCGCAGACCTTGTCGTGGATGCAACGATTCCCGCCGTGTCGATCGACGTGGTGCGCGCCGCGGCAGAGCGTGGGATCGACATCATCGTCGGCACCTCGGGGTGGTCGGCCGAGCGCATCGCGCGGGTCCGGCCCGAGATCGAGCAGGCTGGTATCAGGGCCGTGTTCATTCCGAACTTCTCGCTCGGATCGGTGATCGGTTCAGCGCTCGCTGCCGCCGCTGCTCCCTTCTTCCCCTCGATCGAGATCATCGAAGCGCACCGCGAGACCAAGATCGATTCGCCCTCAGGAACGGCGGTGCGTACCGCTGAACTGATTGCAGCAGCCCGTGCAGATGCGGGCCCGGTCGCCGCTCCCCATGTCGACCAGCGGGCGCGCGGTCAGCAGGTCGCGAGCGTTCCCATCCACTCCCTCCGGCGCCCGGGAGTGGTGGCGAGCCAGAGCGTCGTGCTCTCGGGGCCGGGGGAGACGCTCACCCTCGCCCACGACACGATCGACCCGGCAGCCGCCTACGCCCCCGGCATCCGGCTCGTACTCGGAGCCGTAGCCCATCGCTCCGCCGGCGTCGAACCCGGCGGCGTCGTGATCGGGCTGGACACCTTTCTTGACATCGGCATCCGTCTGCCGGCGTTTGTCGACCAGGCCCCCGTCGACGAGGGCGGCGTACCCGGGCAGGTAGCCCGCGCCACCGGCGCATGAGTTCGCGCATCGCCGTGGGGGTGATGGCGGCGCTCCTGCTGCTGTACATCGCCCTGGTAGCCCAACGGGCGTGGCTGCTGCTGATCAGCGGCGACCCGGTCGGTGTGGCGATGGGTGCTGTGCTGGTGGTGTTGCCGGTCATCGCGATCTGGGCGCTTGCGCGTGAACTGTGGTTCGGTGTGCGTGCCGAACAACTCGGTCGGCGCCTTGAGGCCGAGGGGGAGGTGCCGGAAGATCTCGTCGCGGTGCGCCCCAGCGGCCGGGTCATGCGCGCTGACGGGGACGCGCTCTTTCCCCGCTTCAAAGCGGATGTCGAGAACGCACCCGATGACTGGCGGGCGTGGTATCGACTCGGGATCGTCTATGACGCGGCGGGCGACCGGCGACGCGCCCGGGCCGCAGTGCGAACCGCCATCCGGCTTGAGCGCGGGCGGGGTGTGCAGAACTGACGAGATCGGTCAGCGCCGGCCGACGGCGGCTCGCACGGCGTCTTCTGCACTCTCGTGCGTCCAGGTGAAGCCGGATGAGGCAAGGACCTCAGGGATGATGTAGGCGTCGGTGGTCAGCAGCGACTCGGTCGGGTCCGAGCCGAGTACGAGCTTCAGGCCCCACTCGGGGGCGCGCAGCAGGTACGGGCGGTTCAGTTCCCGGGCGAGCGCGAAGCCGATGTCGTTCTGGGTCGCGCGGGTCGGGCCGCACAGGTTCACGGGGCCCGTCGTGCCGGTGTCGATGATGTGCCGGATCGCGCGGACCTCGTCATCCAGAGAGATCCACGGCCACACCTGCGTGCCCCGACCCAGGGGGCCGCTGAAGCCGAGTTTCGTCAGCAGGACCAGGGGCTTGAGCACGCCGTCGCGGTGGACGATCGGTGCTGTTCGCAACGTCGTGACGCGCGCACGCTCCCCAGCCCCGAAGGCGGCGCTCTCCCATTCGCCGCACAGATCCGCGAGGAATCCGTCCCCGCGCGGCGCGTCCTCGGCGATCGGGCCGCCTGGATGCGTGCCGTAGTACCCAACCGCTGAGGCCGACACGAAGTGTGGCGCCGTCTCGCCCAGCTCGCGGACGGCCCGCGCCAGAGCGCGCGTCGGGGTGATCCGCGACCACAGGAGTGTGTGCCGGTAGGACGAGTTCCACGGGAATCGGCCGATGCTCGCCCCGTTGAGGCCGAGGACCGCGTCTGCACCGTCGAGCACCGCCGGGTCGAGCACGTCGGAGTCGACGAGCCACGGCACCTCGTCTGCACCCGGATCGGATGTGCGGACGAGCGTCGTCACACGGATGCCGTCGGCACGCAGGCTCTCGGCGAACGCCCGGCCGATGAGGCCGGACGCTCCGCCGATGACGACGTGTCGCAGAGCCGAATCAGGCAAGCGTCGCCTCGAGGGTGATCTCGATCCCCGCGAGAGCTGCCGAGACCGGGCATCCGGCCTTCGCGGCGTTCGCGATGCGGTCGAAGTCTTCCTGCGACAGACCCGGGACCGAGGCGTGCACGTTGAGGTGGCTTCCGGTGATGCCGGTGCCGGGGATGAAGGTGACTGCAGCCGAGCACCGCACCGACTCCGGCGGCGTGCCGTTCTGGGTGAGCTCGTGCGAGAACGCCATGCTGAAGCAGGAAGCATGGGCAGCCGCGATGAGCTCCTCGGGCGTGGTGACCGTCGAAGAGCCTTCGCTACGGGCCTTCCAGTTGACATCGAACGTGCCGAGGTGGGAACTGTCGAACGTCACTGTTCCCGACCCATCGGTCAGGCTGCCGTTCCAGACGGTGGTGGCTTCGCTCGTCACGGACATGGGGACCTCCCTGGTCGTCATGCACCCGGAGTGGGCGCTTCCGCGGTCAGCCTAATGGCGTTTCGCGGGGGAGGGCAGGCTCGTGACAAAACCCGCGGCGCCGGCCGGATGCCTCGGTCAGGCGGCGCTGGCGGGGCGCCGGCCGAGAATACCTGCGCGCTGCAGCACGAGATAGAGCTGGCACCCCAGGCACAGTCCGAACACGGCGTTGAGGAAGGCTGCGACGAACGCTGCAGCGGCGGCCGCTGGAACTCCCCAGGGCACACCCACGGCGAACAGGAGGATGCCGATCGCGGTGACGAACAGGCCCACCCCCTGCGCAAAGCGGGGCGGACGCGGGTCTTCGAGCTCGCTCGGCGGCGCCAGGCGGGGCTGGATGACGGCGCGATACAGAGCGCCCCACGGGGCGGTGCGGGGCGATACGACACCCCACAGGAACAGCAGGGCGATCGCGACCAGCAGTACGAACGCTGCGACGCTGGCGCCGGTGAGGCCGAGGAACACGTCGATGAGCAGGAGGACGGAGGTGATCGCGGCGGCGAACCGCGGACCCCGAGGATCGATACCGCGGGCTTTGTCAGGCATGGGCGCTCTCCGTCGTCAGTCGCTGAAGCTCGAGTTCGAGCACGTGGCGGTTCGGCACGCCGCCGAATCGGGTCTGCACTGCGCCGTCACGGTCGAGCACGAGGGTCGTGGGGGTCTGCAGCACGTTGAAGTGGCGCGCGATGTCGGGCCTGTGGGTCAGGTCGACATCCAGGTGAAGAACCCCGGGACGGGACGCGGCGATCTCGGCGAGCGTCCGGTGAACCCCGGGACACCTGCTGCACATCTCCGTGCTGAACTGCAGCAGGGTTGCTGCATCCCCGAGGCGGTCCGCGCCGAGACGGGCGGGTTCGACGATCTCATGGTTGACATCGCGTCGCGCGCGCCCCTGCCGGGTGCGCAGCAGGACGCCGATCACGGCGCTGACCGCGACCAGAACGGCGATGCCGATGAGAGCAGAGACGGGTTCCACGGCATCCCACACTAAGCGACCGGAACAGGGGACGGGCGCACGTGACGGACTGTGACGCTGGGCGGACAGAGCGCCGGCTGCAGGAGGCAGGACGCGCCCGGCGCGCACCGTGTCACGCGCAGTTGCGCGAGTAGGGTGTGAGCCGTGACCGACATCGAGTTTCGCAGCGACGTAACCGTCGAGCTTGTCCGAGCCAGTGCCGCAGATTCCGACGTCTTGTTCGCGGCGCGGGTATCCACCCTGGGTGAACAGACCCTCGGCGATGCAGCAGCGGGGGTTGAGGCCTCCGATCGCGACCGCGGATTGATCAACTACCTCATGCGCGACCGGCACGGCTCTCCGTTCGAGCACAACTCGATGACCTTTTACGTGCAGGCGCCGATCTTCGTGTTCCGCGAGTTCATGCGGCACCGGATCGCCTCGTACAACGAGGAGTCGGGGCGCTACCGCGAATTGCGGCCGGTGTTCTACGTGCCAGCCCCCGAGCGCAAGCTCGTGCAGGTCGGAAAGCCCGGCGCGTACGACTTCATCGACGGTACCCCCGAGCAGACCGCGATCGTCGACGAGGCGACACGGGAAGCGTCAGTGCACGCGTTCGCGGCGTATCAACGGATGCTGGAGGCCGGCGTCGCCCGCGAGGTTGCGCGCATCGTGCTGCCGCTGAACACCTACTCGTCGATGTACGTCACGATGAACGCCCGGTCGCTCATGAACTTCCTCTCGCTGCGAACCAAGGTCGAGGGCTCCCACTTCCCCTCGTTCCCGCAGCGCGAAATCGAGATGTGCGCCGAAAAGATGGAGGACCTCTGGGCGACCCTCATGCCGATGACACACGCCGCGTTCGCAGCCAACGGCCGCGTCGCTCCGTGATGGGTTTCCGCAGGATCCGCTGAGTCACATGCCGAAGACCGTTCTCGTCACCGGGGCAAGCTCCGGGCTCGGCGCCGAGTACGCCCGCCGCCTCGCAGCGCGGGGGGCGGATGTCGTGCTCGTGGGTCGGGACAGGGCAGCTCTGGATGCCGTCGCCGCCGAGATCCGTGATCGCTACCGCGTTCAGGCCGAGGTCCTCGTCGCCGACCTGACGAAGCCGCGGCAGCGGGCGAAGGTCGAGGCCCGGCTGACAGATCCCGAACGCCCCATCGAGGTGCTGGTCAACAACGCCGGATTCGGGCTACCTCTCGCGTTCGAACGCAATGACATCGAGGATGAGGCCCGCCACCTGGAGCTGCATGTCGAGGTGCCGATGCGGCTCATGCACGCAGCTCTCGGACCGATGCTCAGTCGCGGTCACGGGCGAATCATCAATGTCGCATCCGTGGCCGCGTACACGCCGCGGTCGACCTATGGTGCGGTCAAGCGCTGGGTGGTCGAATTCTCGCGCTGGGCCAACGCTGCTTACTCACCGTCCGGGGTAACGGTGACCGCGGTCTGCCCCGGTTTCACCCACACCAATTTCCACGAGCGGATGGGGCTGGCGCCGGGCCTCGAGGGTGTGGCTGATTGGCTGTGGCTCGACGCTGACGTCGTCGTCGAGCAGTCCCTGCGCGATGCCGCCCGCGGCCGGGCAGTCTCGATCCCATCCGTGAAGTGGAAGCTGATCACTGCCGCCGCGCGCCTGCTGCCGGCATCCGTCGCCGCAGCCGCCGGCCGCCGCGGTCGGTGAGGCCCGTCAGCTCACCCGCCCGAGGTGGATCGCGGCGAACATCAGCGCCGCGATCGTCTCGCCGTCGGTGATCGCACCATCACGAATCATCCCGAGCACCTCGGGAAACGGGACCCATGACACCTCGTCGATTCCCTCTTCGTGGCGCTCCGCCGGATCGGCTCCGACGACGGGTTCGAGGCCGGTTGCGAGGAAGACGTGCTCGGGGGCATCGGCGATGCCGTTGAGGGCATACATGAAGCCGATCTCAGTGAATTCGCTCGCTTGAAGCCCGGTCTCTTCACGCAGCTCGCGCTCCGCCGCGTTGCGGGCAGACTCGCCATCGGTGCCGCCCGCAGGAACCTCGATGGATCGGTTGCCGGTCGGGTAGCGCTCGAGGGCGACCAGGCAGACCCGGTCGTGCGTATCGACAGCCACGACGAAAACTGCCGGATGCTGCATCCTGACCACGCCATAGATCCCCGCACCGGCAGGGCCGCTGACGCTGTCTTCTCGAACCGCGATCCAGCGGTTCTCATAGATCGACTTCGAGGATTCTGTGCGCCACGACATGGCACCAGGCTAGAGCGCCGAGGCGCCGCCGGATGCTGAACCGATAGCCTGAACCCATGACGCACTCGACAAACCCGTTCGGGCAGGTGCTCGTCGCGCTGGTCACTCCCATGACCGCCGATGGCGAGGTCGACTGGCCCGCCGTCGAGAAGCACATCGACGATGTGATCGGCGCCGGGGCCGACGGCATCGTCGTGACGGGAACTACGGGGGAGACCTCGACCCTGACTGACGCCGAGAAGATTCGCCTCGTCGAGGTCGGCAAGGATGTCGCGGCAGGCCGTGCCGCCATCATCACGGGCGGCGGCTCCAACGAGACCGCCCACGCGATCGAGCTCTATAAGGCCAGCGAGAAGGTCGGCGCTGACGGCATCATGATCGTCACGCCCTACTACAACAAGCCGACTCAGGCCGGCATCCTGACCCACTTCCGCCTGGTCGCCGACGCCACGGACCTCCCCGTCATCCTCTACGACATCCCGGGCCGCACCGGAGTTCCGATCCAGTACGAGACGATCCTGCGGCTTGCCAAGCACCCGAACATCCTCGCGATCAAAGACGCCAAGGGCGATTTCAGCGAGGTGAGCCGCGTGCTCAACCAGACCGACCTCCTGTACTTCTCCGGCGACGACGCGAACGTGCTGCCGCACCTGTCGATCGGTGCGACGGGCCTGATCGGGGTGACCGCCAATATTGCCGCGCAGCCCTATCGGGTGATCGTGGATGCCGTCAATGCCGGGGACCTCGCCGTTGCAACCGCCGCCCACCGTCAGCTCGAACCGCTCGTGCGGGCCGTCATGACCCACGTTCCCGGCACCGTCTCGGCCAAGTACATCCTCCACGGGCTCGGCCGCATCACCAGCCCCCGCGTGCGCCTGCCGCTGGTGGGCCCGGAGGAGTGGGAAGCCGCCAAGATCGAGGACGAACTCGCCCTCGTTTCAGGTGTTCCCGGTGTCGATTTCTCGAACTTCCGCCCCGACCGCAACGCCGCCGCCGGCGGTGCCCTGCCCAAGGTCTCGGGCACCACGCGCTGATTCCCAGCGCCGATAGGAGTCGCATGTCCAACGCTGTTCTCGCCCCGCCTCCGCTCGAATCGGGGACGCTGCGCGTCATCCCGCTCGGGGGTCTCGGCGAGGTCGGCCGCAACATGACGATCTTCGAGTTCGACGGCAAGATCCTCGTCCTCGACTGCGGTGTGCTCTTCCCCGAGGAGCATCAGCCGGGAGTGGATCTGATCCTCCCCGACTTCGAACCGCTCAAGGCGCGCCTCGACGACATCGTCGGTATCGTGCTCACGCACGGCCATGAGGACCACATCGGCGCCGTTCCGTACCTGCTGAAGCTCAAGGGTGATCTGCCGCTGATCGGCTCGGGGCTGACCCTTGCCCTCACGGAAGCCAAGCTCAAGGAGCACCGCCTGCGTCCGTACACCCTCACGGTGAAGGAGGGGCAGGTCGAGCGTCTCGGCCCGTTCGAGCTCGAGTTCGTGGCGGTCAATCACTCGATCCCCGACGCGCTCGCGGTTGCCATCCGAACCGATGCGGGAACGGTGCTCGCCACCGGTGATTTCAAGATGGACCAGCTCCCGCTGGATGGCAGGCTCACCGACCTCCGGGCGTTCTCGCGCCTGGGCGAAGCCGGAGTCGACCTCTTCCTCGTCGACTCCACCAATGCCGACGTGCCGGGATTCACGTCCCTCGAGAAGGAGATCGGTCCGGTCCTCGACCAGGTCATCGGCAAAGCACCGCGCCGCGTCATCGTCGCGAGCTTTTCCAGCCACGTCCACCGCGTTCAGCAGGTGATGGATGCCGCAGCAGCCCACGGACGCCGCTTGGCGCTGCTCGGTCGCAGCATGGTACGCAACATGACGATCGCTGAAGACCTCGGCTACCTGCACGTGCCCGATGGGCTGCTCATCGACTACAAGAAGGCCCGTAACCTCCCCGACGAGCAGATCGTCTATATGTCGACCGGATCGCAGGGCGAGCCGATGGCGGTTCTGTCGCGGATGGCGAACCTCGACCACGAGATCGAGCCGGGCCCCGGCGACACCGTCATCCTCGCTTCGAGCCTGATCCCCGGCAACGAGAACGCCGTCTACCGCGTCATCGACGGGCTCACCAAGCTCGGGGCGAACGTCGTCCACAAGGCCAATGCCAAGGTCCACGTGTCGGGGCATGCGGCGGCGGGGGAGCTGCTCTACTGCTACAACATCTTGAAGCCTCGAAACGTGCTCCCCGTCCACGGTGAGTACCGGCACCTGATGGCCAATGCTCAGCTGGCGCAGCAGACCGGCGTCCCGGCCGAGAACACGATCGTCGCCGAGAACGGGTCGGTCATCGACCTGCGCGACGGTGTCGCGCGCAACGTCGGTCAGCTCGATCTCGGGTTCGTCTACGTCGACGGATCAAGCGTTGGTGAGATCACCGACGCCGACCTCAAGGACCGTCGCATTCTGGGCGAAGAGGGCTTCATCTCGGTGATCGTCGTCGTGGATGCCGCGACCGGCCGCATCATTTCCGGACCCGAGGTCCACGCGCGAGGCTTTGCGGAGGACGCGGCAGTTTTCGAGAGTGTGAAGCCCAAGATCGCTGCAGCGCTCGCCGAAGCCGCGCAGTCCGGTGTGCGAGACAACCACGCGCTCTCACAGGTCGTGCGCCGAACGATCGGCCGGTGGGTAAACCAGTCCCTGCGTCGTCGGCCGATGATCGTACCGCTGGTCATCGAGGCCTGAGCTGCGCCGCCGGCCGGCGGATGCTCGACCCGTCGCGCTCGCTACAATCACGGCATGCCCGCCAGCTTCAGCATCCGCCCCGCAACGGCTGCCGATGGCGCGTTCCTGGGTGACATGGTCGTCGAGGCAGCCAACTGGTCGCCGGGACGCTCGCGCCCGCGATATGAGGTGCTGACCGCCCCCGAGCACGGCAGGTACGTCTCGGGCTGGATGCGCCCCGGGGATGCCGGGTTCGTCGCGTCAGATCCGCAGGGGGAGCCGATCGGAGCGGCCTGGTATCGGATGTTCCCGCGGTCCGACCCCGGCTTCGGTTATGTCGGCACGGGTGTTCCCGAGCTGATCATCGGGGTACGGCCCATTTGGCGGGCACACGGGGTCGGCCGCGCACTCCTGCGTTCACTGTCAGACAACGCCCGCGCCGAGGGCTTCGCGCGGCTGAGTCTGAGCGTGGAGCGTGGCAACTTCGCGGCGGTCTTCTACCGCACAGAGGGTTTTGCGGTCGTCCAGAGCGGCTTCGGCCGCGACACCATGGTCAAGCGCCTGCGCTGACGGGAGCATCCGTCTACGCCCAGACAGCGAGAATCCGATCCGGCGCCCGGGGAGGCGCCGCCCGAGCGAATTCTCGGCGCCCGATCGAATTCTCGGCGAAAGGGCGACGGCTGCGCTTGTCGATGGATACGGGCGGATGCCGACAGGCCGCGTCGTTCCGGGGATTTGTCGGCGGTCGCACCTACCGTGGAGGTCATGCCGAGGAGTAGCACCAAGACCTCGACCTCTGGTCGTGCGCCCGCCAAGGGTTCGCGTTCGCGCGCGTCAGCGCCGGCGCCCAAGCGGTACGTCGGTGACGAGGAGCGTCCCGCACTGATCGTGCGGATGTGGATGGGCCTGGCCCATGCGACCGGCGGGATGTTCCGCGCGTTCGGTCCCGAGACCCTCGAGAAAGACCAGCGCCGCGACGGATTCCCCTTCTTCCTCGTGCTCCTGGCAATCGCCGGTGCGGTCGTGGAGTGGTTCTTCATTGGGTCGGATGTCGGTGAGACGATCTCGGCCTATTCGGTCGGCGCGCTTGTCGGACGCGTCGCGTTCGTGCTGCCGGTCCTGCTCGTGATCCTCGCTGGCTGGCTGTTTCGTCATCCGGCATCCGTTCACGACAACGGCAGGATCGGAATCGGTTTCGGCCTCATCATCCTGGTCATCGCGGCCTTCGCGCACGTCTACGGCGGCCGCCCGCAGCCGCGTGACGGCCTGCCCGCGCTCAGTGCCGCGGGAGGCGTCTTCGGCTGGATGCTGGGGGAGCCGCTCGCTCTGGGGCTGACCTCGATCGGTGCCGGCGTCGTGCTGAGCCTGCTCGGCATTCTCAGCATCCTGATCCTCACCAAGACGCCCCCCAACCGCATCGGCAGGCGTCTGGGTGACCTCTACGCCTGGATGTTCGGCGCCGACCGCGCCACGGGCCCTGCCGAGTCGGCCGATACCGACGAGACCGAGTCTGCCGAGCGTACGTCCTTGCCATGGTGGCGCCGGAACAGCTCGGGGCGCGAGCAGGATCCCGATGGCGGCATGTCGACGGAGGACTTCCTCACCGAACTCCTTCCGCCGGGGCCGCCCGAGGGAGGGTTCGACCAGGCTTTCGCTGCTGTCGCGTCGGATGCGCCGGCGCCCGATGCGCTTACCGAGGTCATCGATCCGGCCGTCCTCGACGGCGCGAAGAAGGCGGTTGGCGCGTCGCGTACGGGGCTCCAGGATGACGATGCCGATGACGAGGATGCCGCGTTGCCCGGCGTGATCGGCATTGGCAGCGATGCGACCCGGTCCGCTCCGACCGCGCCGTACCGTCTCCCGTCCGTGAACAATCTTTCGGCGGGAACTCCCGCGAAGGCGCGCTCCGAGGCCAACGACGCCGTGGTCCGAGCCATCACGAGCGTCTTCGAGGAGTTCTCGATCAACGCGCGGGTGACGGGGTTCTCCCGCGGACCGACAGTCACGCAGTACGAGATCGAGCTCGGCCCCGGCGTGAAGGTCGAGCGCATCACGGCGCTCACCAACAACATCGCTTACGCCGTCGCATCCAACGAGGTTCGTATCCTCGCGCCGATCCCCGGCAAGAGCGCGATCGGGGTCGAGATCCCCAACACCGACCGTGAGATCGTCACGCTCGGTGACGTCCTGCGTTCGGCTGCTGCCACCGGGTCCACGCATCCGATGACGATCGGGGTGGGCAAGGACGTCGGCGGTGGATTCGTCATCGCGAACCTCGCCAAGATGCCCCACCTTCTCGTGGCAGGCTCCACGGGCTCTGGTAAGTCGAGCTTCGTGAACTCGATGATCACGAGCCTGCTGATGCGGGCCAAGCCGTCCGAGGTACGGATGGTCCTCATCGACCCCAAGCGGGTCGAGCTGACCTCGTACGCTGGCGTGCCGCATCTGATCACGCCCATCATCACGAACCCCAAGAAGGCTGCAGAAGCTCTTCAGTGGGTCGTGAAAGAGATGGACATGCGTTACGACGACCTCGCGTCGTTCGGGTTCCGCCACATCGACGACTTCAACCGTGCCGTCGTTGCCGGGGAGGTGAAGCTTCCACCGGGCAGCGAGCGGGTGCTCAAGCCCTACCCCTACCTCTTGGTCGTGGTCGATGAGCTCGCCGACCTCATGATGGTCGCCCCGCGCGATGTCGAAGACTCGATCGTGCGCATCACGCAGCTGGCGCGAGCGAGCGGCATCCACCTGGTACTGGCGACCCAGAGACCCTCGGTCGACGTCGTCACGGGCCTCATCAAGGCCAACGTCCCCTCGCGTCTCGCGTTCGCGGTGACCAGCGTCACCGACTCTCGAGTCATCCTGGATCAGCCCGGGGCTGACCGCCTGATCGGCCAAGGTGATGGTCTCTTCCTGCCGATGGGGGCCTCCAAGGCTCTTCGCGTGCAGGGCGCATGGGTGAGTGAGTCCGAGATCGAGAAGGTCGTCGCTCATGTCACCGGGCAGGCGCGGCCCGAGTATCGGTCGGACGTTCAGGCGGCGGCCGAGAAGAAAGAAGTGGATGCCGACATCGGCGACGACCTCGAGCTGCTGCTGGCTGCGGCAGAACTCGTCGTTTCGACGCAGTTCGGCTCGACCTCGATGCTCCAGCGCAAGCTCCGCGTGGGATTCGCGAAGGCGGGTCGCCTGATGGATCTGCTCGAGTCGCGCGAGATCGTCGGTCCCTCCGAAGGGTCGAAGGCGCGCGATGTACTTGTCACGGCCGAGCAGCTCCCGGACGTGCTTGCGCGTCTGCGCGGCGAGGACGCGCCGAGTGCGGCATCCGAGGACCCGTACGGTCCCGATGCGGTCGATGGGCAGTTCGCCGGGTACGAGGTCGTCGACGGTGACGAGGGCAGCGAGGATGCTTGGGGGCTGACCGGTCGCGACTGACCGGTCAGGTCCTGAGAGCGGCGCAGGCCTCGCGCAGTAGGCTCGGCCCATGGCGATTCCGCGGCAGCTGCCCAACGCGATCACGATCGTGCGTATTCTCATGGCGCCGGTCTTCCTTTGGATGCTGTTGGCTGACGGGGGATCGTATGGCGCGCTCCGGTGGTGGGCTGCGGTGATCTTCATCGTCGCCATCGCCACGGACGGGATCGACGGTTATCTTGCCCGCAAGTACGAGATCGTCACCGACCTCGGCAAGCTCCTGGACCCGATCGCCGACAAGGTGCTCACCGGGTTCGCGTTCATCGGACTGTCGATCCTCGGTGAGTTGCCCTGGTGGATCACAATCGTGGTCCTGATTCGCGAGGTGGGAATCACGATCTATCGGTTCATCGTCGTGAACGATCACGTGCTGGCTGCGGCGTGGATGGGAAAGCTCAAGACGGTCGCGCAGGCTGTTGCGCTCTCGCTTGCCCTGCTGCCGCTGTGGACCCTCGTCGGCGAGTGGATCTTCTGGGTCAACGGTGTGGCGATGACGATTGCCGTCATCCTGACCATCGCGAGCGGGATCGACTATGTCGTCACTGAAGTCCGAGCCGCTCGCGCGCGGCGCGGTGAGGCGGCGCACTCGGCAGAATCATGACGTCCGGCCTCTCCGCGGATGCGTCAGAGATTCTCGAGACGCTTCGCTCCCGCGGCTGGCGGCTGGGTGTTGCTGAGTCGTTGACCGGGGGTGCACTCGCTTCGGCGGTCGTGTCGGTCCCGGGGGCATCGGATGTCTTGCGCGGCGGCATCGTCGCGTACGCCACCGATCTGAAGGCAAGCCTGCTCGGGGTGGATGCCGCGCTCCTGCAGCGCGAGGGTGCGGTGCACCCCGAGGTTGCGATTCAGATGGCCCGCGGCATCCGGGTAGCCACCGCTGACGCCGGCGCGCTCACCGAGGTCGGGGTGGCGACGACCGGCGTCGCCGGACCCGACCCGCAGGACGGAGCACCGGTCGGACGCGTTTACGTTGCCGTGGTAACACCGGAGCGTGAGGCGGTCACCGAGCTTCAGCTCGCCGGTGACCGGGCGGCGATTCGTGCGGAAGCGGTCGCGGCAGCCCTCGAGATGCTGCGCGTTTCGCTCTGAGCGAGCGCGGGTCGCAAGCGGGAACACACGATGTTTCGGATGCGTTACTTTCGGTGATTCCCACCCATTCCCCAGAAGGCAGCATTAGTGTGACCTACATCGGTGTTGTACTGTTGTCCACCCGCGACACCAGCGGAATCACCACCAACAGAAGCAGTCAGTGAGGAGGGGACCCGAGATGGTACTGGTACGTCAAGAGATCGGCGAAGTCCTGCGTGACTTCCGCCAGCAGAAGGGTCGCACCCTCCGTCAGGTCGCCAGCCGCGCAAGCGTCGCGCTCGGTTACTTGAGCGAAGTGGAGCGCGGCCAGAAGGAAGCCTCGAGCGAGATCCTCGCCTCGGTCGCCGAAGCGCTCGATGTGCCTATCTCGACAATCATGCGCGAGGTTGGTGACCGCCTCGCGGTGCTCGAGGGCCTGCAGACCTTCCCCGATGTCGTCCCCGACGAGCTTGTCGCGTCGATGGACGCCGAGCTCTCGCTGCGCTGACCAGCGCCGCGATCTGCATGCGTCGTAGCGAGTTCGACCGCGCCGTAACCGACGAGTTCGGTGCGCAGTCAGCCGCACTTCTGGCGGACCTCGTTCTGGCTGGCGTCGGTGGGCGCACGGCAACCGAGGCGCTCACGGCTGGTGTTCCGCCGCGGGATGTGTGGCTTGCCCTGTGCGCGGAGACCGACGTGCCCGCACAGCGCCGGTATGGCGTCGGTCGCCTCGAACCTCGCCGCTGATGCGGCGGCGTGTCGTCGAAGATCTGTTCGATGACCGCGTAGTCTCCTGCACAAGTGGAGTCGAGAAGGCGTTCCCTCACGACACGCGGACCGACCGGCAGCAATGTCGGAGCCCCCGCGTACCGTGAGCAGCGTCGAACGACACCACACGCCTTGTCGGGCTGCTGCTCATCCGAGTAACGGCGCGACAGCCTACAGGCGGCCGATCCTCCGGAGCCGGACAGACCGACGACGGACCGAGTGCTGAAGGAGCACACGCCATGCCCACACCCGCAGACCGCGAGAAGGCGCTCGATTCAGCGCTCGCGCAGATTGACCGCCAGTTCGGAAAGGGCTCGGTGATGCGACTGGGCAGCGACGAGCGCGCGCCGGTCGAGGTCATCCCCACAGGCTCCATCGCCCTGGACGTCGCGCTCGGCGTCGGCGGCCTGCCGCGCGGCCGCATCATCGAGATCTACGGTCCGGAGTCCTCGGGTAAGACGACTCTCACCCTCCACGCGATCGCCAACGTCCAGAAGGCTGGTGGCATCGCCGCGTTCATTGACGCTGAGCACGCGCTCGATCCCGACTACGCACAGAAGCTCGGCGTCGACATCGATCAGCTTCTCGTCTCACAGCCCGACACGGGAGAGCAGGCGCTGGAGATCGCCGACATGCTGATCCGCTCGGGAGCCATCGATCTCGTGGTCATCGACTCGGTTGCTGCGCTCGTGCCCAAGGCCGAGATCGAGGGCGAGATGGGTGACTCCCACGTCGGTCTGCAGGCTCGCCTCATGTCCCAGGCGCTGCGCAAACTCACCGGTGGTCTGAACCAGACCAAGACCACGGCGATCTTCATCAACCAGCTGCGCGAGAAGATCGGTGTGTTCTTCGGCTCACCCGAGACCACGGCCGGTGGAAAGGCGCTGAAGTTCTATGCGTCGGTGCGCCTGGACATCCGTCGGATCGAGACGCTGAAGGACGGCACGGATGCTGTCGGTAACCGCACGCGCGTCAAGGTCGTCAAGAACAAGATGGCGCCGCCGTTCAAGCAGGCCGAGTTCGACATCCTCTACGGCACGGGCATTTCTCGCGAGGGCAGCCTCATCGACTTCGGTGTGGAGCACGGCATCGTGAAGAAGTCCGGAGCCTGGTACACCTACGACGGCGAGCAGCTGGGGCAGGGCAAGGAGAACGCGAGGTCTTTCCTGCTCAAGCACGAAGACATCGCTGCCGACATCGAGACCAAGATCAAAGAGAAGCTTGGCATCGGCGGAGCAAAGCCCGCGGGTGATGTCGAAGACGAGCTCGCCAAGCGGCGCCCGGCCTGATCATGATGCGTGAGACCGGGGGTGAGCAGTCGCTCGCTCCCGTCATCCCGCTGTTCGGTGACGGGGCCTTCTCTCGCGGCCCAGCTGCCCGCGACGCAGTCTCCAGCGATGAAGATCTCTTCGGCGAAGACCGCGGTGAAGCTTGTGCGGAACTGTCCGCAGGCACGTGGCATTCGACGTGGGTCGATGACGACGATCTCGCTGAGGATGATGACGACTCCTACTTCGCCGACCCATACGGGGAATCTCGTGCGTCGTCGGCCGTCACCCGTGCTGCGCTCGATCGACTGATCATGCGGCTGCGCCGGCGCGGACTGTCGGAGGCGGAAGCCACCGATGAGCTGGTCGCCGACGGCGTTGAGAAGGTCGTCGCAGAGGTGCTCGTGGCCGAACTCGTGGGAAAGAGATGGCTCGGTGATGCCGACCTCGCAGAGCAGCTCGTGTACACCGCGGTCACCAGGCGTCGCGAAGGACGGCGAGCAATCGCCCAGCTGCTGGCCAAGCGCCGCATTCCCCGTTACGTCGCCGATGCGGCGCTGGCAACGCTTCCTGATGACGACGCCGAACGGGCTCTCGAGTTCGCACGACAGAAGGCCGGTGGCTACCGTGGCGTGGCCGTCGACGTCGCGATCCGGCGCCTCGTCGGTCAGCTACAGCGACGCGGTTACCCACCGGGGGTGGCGATGACCGCGGCACGGCTTGCGTTGGCTGACCCGCGCGACTGAGACCGACCCCTCGGATCCACCGGGCTGCGCGGGTATCTGCGGCTCGCTCTCACTGATACCGAGCGGACGCGCACTCGGCCAGTACCCCGGAGCGGCTCGTAGAATGGCAGGCACTATGACCACCCCCTCCGCTTCGCCGACGTTCATCGCGCCGTCGCCCGCAGCCGTGTCACCCACGGGAGCGGCGCGTACCTACGAGGTGCGCACGTTCGGCTGCCAGATGAACGTCCATGACTCCGAGCGACTCTCCGGGTCGCTCGAGAGCGCTGGTTACGTGCGCGCGGCCGCCGGTGACGAAGCCGACATCGTCGTCATCAACACCTGCGCGGTCCGTGACAATGCTGCGGGCAAGCTCTACGGCACCCTCGGCCACCTCAAGTCCCGCAAAGACAAGCGCGAGGGAATGCAGATCGCGGTCGGCGGATGCCTCGCGCAGATGGACAAGGAGCGAGTCCTCGAGAAGGCGCCGTGGGTGGACGTTGTCTTCGGCACGCACAATATGGGTTCACTGCCGACTCTGCTCGAGCGTGCGCGACACAACGAGGAAGCAGAACTCGAGATCCTCGAGTCGCTCGAGATCTTCCCCTCGACTCTTCCCACCAAGCGCGACAGCGCGGCGTCGGGGTGGGTTTCGATCTCGGTCGGGTGCAACAACACGTGCACGTTCTGCATCGTCCCGAGCCTTCGTGGCAAGGAAAAGGATCGGCGCCCCGGCGACATCCTGAACGAGATCCGCCTGCTCGTCGACGACGGGGCGATCGAAGTCACTCTCCTCGGACAGAACGTGAACTCCTACGGTGTCGAGTTCGGCGACCGGCAGGCCTTCGGCAAGCTGTTGCGTGCCGCGGGGGAGATCGAGGGCCTCGAGCGCATTCGTTTCACCAGCCCGCACCCCGCTGCGTTCACCGATGATGTGATCGACGCGATGGCCGAGACGCCGTCGGTGATGCCGCAGTTGCACATGCCGCTCCAGTCGGGAAGCGACCGGATCCTGCGAGCCATGCGCCGCTCGTATCGCAGCGACAGATTCCTCGGCATCCTCGACCGTGTGCGTGAGCGCATTCCGCATGCAGCGATCTCGACCGACATCATCGTCGGTTTCCCGGGCGAAACTGACGAGGACTTCGAAGACACGATGCGTGTCGTCGAACGCGCCCGGTTCGCCAGTGCCTTCACTTTCCAGTACTCGATTCGCGAAGGAACCCCGGCAGCGACGATGGCCGACCAGGTGCCGAAGGCGGTCGTGCAAGAGCGTTACAACCGGCTCATCGAACTCCAAGAACGAATCAGCCTCGAAGAGAACCAGGCTCAAGTGGGCCGGGAGCTCGATGTGCTCGTTTCGACGGGTGAGGGCAAGAAGGATGCCGAAACCCGGCGCCTGACGGGCCGCGCCGAAGACAACCGGCTCGTGCATTTCGAGGTCCCCGAGGGCTCGGACGTCCCGCGGCCCGGCGATGTCGTGACGGTAGCGGTGACCCATGCTGCGCCGTTCCATCTGCTTGCCGATGCCCCCGAGGGTGGACGACTTCGGGTCCGCCGCACGCGCGCAGGGGATGCGTGGGATCGGTCGCTCGCCGAGTCGTGCGCCGTACCGACCCCGTCCGCGACCGGTGAGCGCCGTGCGGTCTCGCTGGGTGTGCCCTCGATCCGTGTGAGCGCGTGACGCCAGCACGCGTGGGGATGGGCCGGCATGGGCGCCCGCGCTGACATGACGGCGGAGCCGACGCTGTGGGTCATCGTCGGGGCGACGGGAACCGGCAAGAGCGAGACCTCGCTCGCCCTGGCTGAGGAGCTGACGCGGCGTGGGCGGCGCGCAGAGATCATCAACGCCGACGCCATGCAGCTGTACCGCGGCATGGACATCGGAACGGCCAAGCTCCCCGAGGCGGAGCGGAGGGGCATCCCGCACCACCTCTTCGACGTACTCGATGTGACCGAAGAGGCGGCTGTCGCGGCTTATCAGCCCGCAGCACGCGCGGCGATCGCTCAGATCCAGGCGCGCGGCGCTGAAGCGATCCTCGTCGGGGGATCAGGGCTCTACGTCTCCAGCGTCATCTACGACTTCCGGTTCCCCCCGCGCGACCCCGCGCGCCGAGCTGCGCTGGAGGCCGAGGCGGCGGAGAGAGGCGTCGGTGTCCTCGTCGATCGCCTCCGCACCCTCGACCCCGAGACCGCCGCAAGGATCGATCCGGCGAACGAACGGCGGGTGATCCGCGCTCTCGAGGTCATCGAATCGGGAAGCGCCGGCCACGGCGCGGCGCTGCCCGATCGACCCGTGACGTGGCATCCGCGAACGTGGATCCTCGGGCGACGGATGCTGAGAGAGGACCTTGTCGCTCGCCTCGACGCCCGTGTCGAGCGGATGTGGGCCGACGGGCTCCTCGACGAAGTGGAATCGCTCCGTGCCGCCGGGATCGAACGCGGGGTCACCGCGCGCCGCGCCATCGGCTACGCCCAGGCGCTGGGCCAGCTTGCGGGAGAGCTCTCGCAGGCGGAGGCAATAGCGCAGACTCAGGCCCTCACGCGCCGGTACGCCCGTCGCCAGGTGTCGTGGTTCCGGAGATACGCCGGTGTGCACTGGCTTGAACCTCACGACGACGCCACGCGGATGCTGGACGTGTGACGGGATCACCCCGGGGCGAGCATGCGCCGGTGCGCTTCTAGACTGAAGGCATGTCGATCCCCATCTCCTTCACCAAGGGCCACGGCACGGGCAACGACTTCGTCATCGTGCCCGACGCCGACGGGGACCTCGACCTCTCCGACGACCAGGTGGCGGCGCTGTGCGACCGACGTTTCGGGGTCGGCGCCGACGGGCTGCTGCGGGTCGTCCGTGCCGCGGCGATCCCCGAGGGCGCTGCGGCCACCGCCGCCGGCGTGGAGTGGTTCATGGACTACCGGAACGCAGACGGGTCGGCTGCGGAGATGTGCGGGAACGGCATCCGTGTCTTCGTGCGGTACCTCACCGCGGTCGGCTGGGCGGATGCCGCAGCGGGCCCGGTCCTGGTGGGCACCCGCGCCGGCATCAAGCCCGTGACGGTCCATGAGCGCGGGTTCGAAGTGGATCTCGGCGCCTTCCAGATCGATGAGTCCGAGGTTTTGGTTCGAGCTCGGCATCTCGACGTAGCGCGGCCCGGGATCGGGGTGGATGTCGGCAATCCGCATGTCGTGGTGGCCCTCCCCACAGCCGATGAGCTTGCCGGCATCGATCTCACCCGCGTTCCACAGCTCGAGCCGGCTCCCGTCGCGGGTGCCAACGTCGAGTTCGTTGTGCCGAACGATCCTCTGGTCCAGGGCGGCACGGGGGGCCTCCGCATGCGCGTCTTCGAACGCGGCGTCGGTGAAACACTTTCGTGCGGCACGGGGGTCGCTGCGGCTGCCCTCGCGGTGCGTCACTGGGCCGGCGCTGCAGCGCCCGATGCCTGGCAGGTCGGTGTGCCCGGCGGCGAGCTCGGGGTTCGCGTGGCATCCGTGGATGATGTCTCGCACGTCTTCCTCGCGGGGCCCGCCACCCTCGTGTTCTCCGGCGAGATGGCTCTGGCCTGACCTCGTGCCGGGCCGGGCGTCAGACGATGTCGATGGCAGCCGTCGGAGTGGACCCGTGGCGGCGCACCCGCAGCACTCGGAAGCCCTTGGCTGTCGCTGAGCGATGCACCGAGTACCCGCGGTGGAAGGTCGTGGTCATCCACCGTTGCAGGGAGTCCGAACCGAGGTTGCGCGAGACGACGAGCCACGCATCCGAGCGCTCGTCCAGTCGCGGGATCCAGTTCTCGAGCAGCCCGTGCAACTGATTCTTGCCCACCCGGATCGGCGGATTGGATCGGATCGTTCGAAAGACGACGTCGTCGGGAACATCGTCAGGCAGTACGGCGTTGACATTGGAGAGACCGAGTTCACTGGCGTTTGTGCGGACGAGGTCCAATGCTCGCTCGTTGACGTCGACAGCCCACACCGTGGCGTGGGGAGCGTCCATGGCAAGGGTCAGCGCGATAGGCCCCCAGCCGCACCCGAGGTCCAGCAGATGTCCGCCTGCGGGCGGAGGAGGGGTGTTCTCCAGCAGGACGGTTGTTCCGATGTCGATGTGATCCGGGCTGAAGATCCCGCCGGCCGTCGTGACCTCGACGGGATGCCCCGCAATCGAGACACGAATGCGGCGGAGATTTTCGGGACTGGAAGGCGACGACGTGAAGTAGTGATCGCTCTCCATGGCGACGAGCGTAGCGGAGGACGGGCCGCCTCCGGGAGGCTAGAGTTTACGGATGCCTGATGGCGGGCATCCCACAGAAATGATGATGGACGAAATCCCAGATCCCCAGACCACCCCAGCGGAGCACCCTGTCGACCCCGTCGACCGGGTGCTCGAGCGCGCCCGCGGCAGATCGGACGTGTGGGTCTTCGGCTCGGCGCAGGCTCTGCAGGATGCCGCGACTGCCGGGGGAGCGGACTCGGACGGTGACCAGTGGGATCGCGAGGAGCGCGCGGCGCTGCGACGCATCCCGGGTCTGTCGACCGAACTCGAAGACGTCACCGAGGTCGAGTACCGCCAGCTCCGGCTTGAGAATGTCGTCCTCGTCGGTGTGCACCCGCAGGGGGAGCAGGAGAACGCGGAGAACTCTCTCCGGGAGCTCGCCGCGCTCGCCGAGACGGCGGGTGCCGTCGTTCTCGATGGCGTTCTCCAGCGTCGCCCGCATCCAGATCCCGCTACCTACCTCGGACGAGGCAAGGCCGACGAGCTCCGCGACATCGTCGCCTCGCTCGGCGCCGATACCGTGATCGCCGACACCGAACTGGCGCCGAGCCAGCGGCGCGCGCTCGAGGACGTCGTCAAGGTCAAGGTGATCGACCGCACGACCGTCATCCTCGACATCTTCAGCCAGCATGCCAAGAGCCGTGAGGGCAAGGCGCAGGTCGAACTCGCACAGCTTGAGTACCTGCTGCCGCGCCTACGCGGCTGGGGTGAGTCGATGAGCCGACAGGCCGGCGGCCAGGTCGGTGCCGGCGGTGCCGGTATGGGTTCGCGTGGTCCCGGTGAGACCAAGATCGAGCTCGACCGCCGCCGCATCCGTACCCGGATGGCGCAGTTGCGGCGACAGATCCGCGACTTCGCGCCGGCGCGGGATGCCAAGCGTGCTGAGCGTCGGCGCAACACGGTGCCGTCGGTTGCGATCGCCGGGTACACGAACGCGGGAAAGTCGAGTCTGCTCAATCGGCTCACGAACGCCGGTGTGCTGGTCGAGAACGCGTTGTTCGCGACGTTGGATGCAACGGTCCGGCGCACTGAGGCATCCGATGGTCGGGTCTACACCCTCACCGACACCGTCGGTTTCGTCCGCAATCTGCCGCACCAGCTTGTCGAAGCCTTCCGGTCGACTCTCGAGGAAGTCGGCCAGTCGGACGTGATCGTGCACGTGGTGGATGCATCGCACCCCGATCCCGCGGCGCAGTTGGCTACCGTCCGTGACGTCATCGGCGATGTCGGAGCGCGCGATCTGCCGGAGCTCGTCGTCTTCAACAAGGCAGACCTCGTCGACGAATCGACGCGCATGGTTCTTCGAGGACTCGAGCCCGCGGCGCTGTTCGCCTCTTCCCGCACGGGGGAGGGCATCGCGGAGCTTCGGGCTGCCATCGAGCGGGCGCTTCCGCTTCCGGCGGTCGAAGTTCACGCGATCGTCCCGTACGGCCGCGGCGATCTCGTCTCAGCGGCTCACGAGACCGGCCACGTGATCACCATCGCGCACGAGGAAGCCGGGACGGCGCTGCACGCGTTCGTTTCGGAGAAGCTCGCGGCAGAGCTCGCGCCCTTCAGCTCAGCGTCAGCGGTGCGACGTCCGGCGGAGTGAAACCGAACACGGCTCCGAGGAAGGCAAGCTCTGTTTCGAGGGCGTGGATGACGGTCTCGGCGCGCCGGAAGCCGTGAGCCTCTCCCTCGTAAAGGACGTAGGCGTGCGGGATGCCGCGCGACGCTAGCAGCTCTCGAATGGCTTCTGCCTGTGCCGGGGGCACCACCTCGTCCTCGGCTCCCTGGAGCAGGAGCATGGGGACATCGAAGCCGTCGGGATGCGAGAGCGGAGAGCGCTCGATGTAGAGCTCCTCCGCGTCGGGGAGGGGACCGATGAGGCCATCGAGATACCGAGCCTCGAAGTCGTGGGTGTCGGCAGCAAGCGCCCGAGCATCGCCGACACCGTAGCGGGAGACTCCGGCGGCGAACACGTCCGTGCGGGCGATCGCAGCCAGGACTGTCCACCCCCCTGCCGAGCCGCCGTCGATCGCGATCCGGGCGGGGTCTGCCAGTCCGGACTCCGCCAGCGCGAGCGCCGCGTCGCGCACGTCCTCGACGTCAACGACACCCCACTGCCCCCGGAGCCTCTCGCGATATTCGCGTCCGTACCCGGTTGAGCCGCCGTAGTTCACGTCCAGCACACCGATTCCCCGGCTGGTGAAGTAGCTGATCTTCGGGGATGCCGCACCGCCGACATGGCCCGTCGGACCACCATGTACGAGGACGATGTAGGGCGGAAGCTCCCCGTCCGGAGCGGCCGCCGCCGGGTTCGTCGGGGGGAAGGCGAAGGCGTGGACCTCGCCCCGGGGGCCTTCGGTGCTTAGCTCGATCGATTGTGGCGTCCACCCTGCCGGCCAGGTGCTCTCTCCTCCGGCGACCGCCTCCCACTGCGCTGTTGCCGCGTTGACGAGCCATACTCCGGCAGCGCCGTCCGATCCCGATCCGATGACCAGAGCGCGCTCACCCGCGGCATCCTCAACCGATGCTCCCGAGCTCACCGGTCCGCCGAGGTCTCGGACCCTACCGTCCGGCGTCACCGCGACGATCTTGTCGGTGCCGTGGGTGCTGACGCACACCGTGGTGCCATCGGCGGTCAGCGAGTACCAACTGCCCCCCAGCGACCACAGCGGTCCGCCCGTGTCCTCCGAGGCTGCAGCCACGCGCCTCGGGCCGTGAGAGGCCGACCAGGTGTGCAGGTTCCAGCGGTCGTCAGGATCGTCGAGGAACAGGAGGTGACCGGCGTCGGCCCACTCGGGTTGCAGGGGCGCTCGGTTTGGGCCACCGGCGACGGTCTGCCACGTCTGGATCCGACCGTCAACGAGAGTGCCAAGGCGAAGCTCGGTGCTGTCCCACGGCATGGCTGGATGATTCCAGGCGATCCAGGCCAGCTGGGATCCGTCGGGCGAAACCGCGGGGTGGGCGACGAAGTCACTCCCTGCCCCCACGGAGACGATCTGATCCACATCGTTCGCGGCAGAACCGTCGCGCGGAACTCGCACGATGTCGCGAGCGGGAACGCCCGGCCGTGTGTGGTCTTCTCGGATCGCCCATAGCTCTCCGGCGGCGAACCGCAGTCCGCCGAATCGCATCCGCGTCCCGGGCGGTGTCAGGGCGCGCGGCTCGGACTCGGGGTCGAGGATCCAGATCCGCTGGTCGGTCTTTTCGACGAAGCACAACCCGCCGTCATCTGTCGCCGCCCACGCGCCGCCGCCGTACTCATGGACGCGGGATCGTGCGTTCCACGGGGCGGGCAGCAGATCCTCGATCCTCCCGTCGGGAAGGCGCCGCCGCACCGTCGTACGACCGTTCTCGGTCGGAACGCTTTGCCCCCACCAGATCTCCTCACCCTGCGGTGCGCCGACGAACGCAGCACCCTCGAAACGCGGGGATGCCGCTGCAACGGATGCCGCGGAGATCGGCGAGGGCCAGGTGCCGTAGGGGAGCCGAGTGACGGAGGAATCCATAGCCCCCACGCTACGCGCGGTCGCTGGCGGGCTCCTCGACGACGATCTCTTCGGAGGCCGCTGTGTCGGGCGCGTCCATCTCGATGACCTCCACCTCGACGATCTCGCGCCGCTGCAGCAACTCGAGGACCCAGGCGACGATGACTGTCACCAGGAACACCAGGATGACATCGCTGAAAGAAAGCGGTCGCAGCGCGAGAAGCCAGACAACGGCGAGGACGACCAGCACGATCCGGATCGCCACGCGATACCGAGCGAGGAATCGTCCGAAAGCGCCGGTGTCGAGGCCCCGCGCAGCGAGGGCGCCGCGGATGGTTGCATTGAAGCCGCTGACTCCGCCGCGGGTGGTGGTGGCCGAGCGGCTCGATCCCATGAGCCAGCCGATCACGGCGATCACGACGCCAAGCAGCGCGATCACGAGCGCGCTCTGCGCCATGGACGCCGTGAGCTGCGCGTAGATAACGCCGAGAGCTGTGGGCGAGAGGTCGAGCTGACCGGCGACGACGGTGCTCGCCGCAGCTCCGATTCCGAAGCCGGCGGCCAGCATGCCGCCGCCGATGAACAGCCCCACTCCCGCGCCGATCACGGCAACGCTGCGGCGTCGTGCGATGACGATGGCTAGAACGAACAGCGCAATGGTGACGATCGAGAGCCACCAGCCGACGGCGTCAGCGAGTGCGTAGACGGTCCGGAAGGCGATGAGTGCTTCCCCGTCGCCGATGATGATCGTCTTATCGATCGTCGGGATGAGCCCGGCAACGCCGACCCCGCTGTCGATGAGGCGCTGCTTGACCTGATCGATGATCGGCCCCAGGGCGATCCCGAGGCCGTCGTTATCGAGCACGAGGATTCCGCCGCCGTCGGCTGTCGCAACGGTGGTGATCGAGCGGTGGACCCCCCGTAGCGCGAAGGCCCAGACATCCGAGAATGCATCCGAAGCGACGATGCGCTCGACAGCTGAGTTGACGAGGTTCTGAACACCCTGAGCCGCTGGCGCGCGTAGCGCGTTGAGCGCTGTTGCCGCGGCTGGCGGCAGTCCCAGGTCCTCGATACCGTCGAAGACCTGGTCGGTGAGACCGGCGAAGTCGACCTGCTCGTCAATCGCGGCAGTGGCCTCATCGACGATGAGCTCCTGGACCGCGGGATCCTCGGTCAACGGAGCGAAGGTCGACACGAATGCCTCTTCGTCGACCAGCTGCACGCGCGCCCAGGTGGTCACCACCGATACCGGTACGAGAATCGTGGCGACCACGATCACGAATGCCGACAGCGCGGCGCGCCACCAGCCGCCGGATGGAGAGGTTCGTCCCGTCAGGCGGGCGTTCTCTGCCTCAAGGGCGCGGATGCGGGATTCGAGGTCTTCGGGCGTCGGCAAGCTCATGGGCCCCATTCTGGCGGAAAGTGCGCTCCCCGCGCCTCACCCGATTGTGGCGATTGATGCTGTTCAGACCGCTCGAAGCACCGCCACGACCTTGCCGAGAACTGTCGCTTCGTCACCCAGGATCGGCTCGAACGCGGAGTTGCGGGGGAGGAGCCAGGTGTGGCCGTCTCGTTGGCGAAACGCCTTGACCGTCGCTTCGCCGTCGAGCATTGCGGCGACGATGTCGCCGTTCTCTGCCGTCGCCTGAGAGCGCACGACGACCCAGTCGCCGTCACAGATCGCAGCGTCGATCATCGACTCGCCGCTCACGCGCAGCATGAACAGCTCTCCCTTGCCCACGAGCTGGCGCGGAAGCGGGAAGATCTCCTCGATCTGCTGATCGGCGGTGATCGGAACTCCCGCGGCGATGCGGCCGACGAGCGGAACCATGGCGGCGTCACCGACTGCCGGGGCGGAGTCCGCGGGGTTCTCGGCGGCCATGCCCGGAAGATCGATCAGCACCTCCATGGCCCGGGTCTTGCCGGCATCGCGTCGAAGGTATCCGCTCAGTTCGAGCTGGTTGAGCTGGTGCGTGACGCTCGAGAGGCTCTTGAGTCCGACCGCGTCGCCGATCTCGCGCATGCTCGGCGGGTAGCCGTTTCGGGCAATCGCTCGTTGGATCACCTCGAGAATGGCGAGCTGCTTCTCGCTGAGGCTGCGACGCCGCCGCGTGCCTGTGCGCTCCCGTGACGGCTCCTCGTTCATGTGCCCCGCTCCTGTTGCTGCTCGCATCCGTCCCGCACTCCCCTTCGAATGTCGGAGGTTGGTGATGACCTGTCTTCATCGAAACCGTAACCGCCTCGACACCGTTTCGCCTGTTCCGGCCCCGCGTGTCGTGTTCGAAGGATTCGCGGCCGGGTTCGCACTTGACAGACACAATACTCGAAGATAAATTCGGAATAGAGATTCGTATCCGCCTCTCCTGGCCGAGCGGTGGATGCGAATCTCTCCCCGAGATAACGGAGGATGACATGACGACGATTGCTCTCGGCTCCGCACCCACGACCATGACTGCGGTGCGACCGGCTGCGACCAGACTTCGGCTGACCGCTCGTGGTCGAGCCGTCCTGACGGTGCTCGCTGCGCTTCCGGCGGTCCTGGTCATCCTCGGGGTCATCTGGGGAGGCGGGGCAGCCCTGGCATCCCTCGATCCCTCGGCGCCGTCGGGAACCTTCGAGACGGTCACCGTTTCGGCGGGCGATTCCTTGTGGTCTATCGCACAGGAGATCGCCCCGGATGCCGACCCCCGCGATGTCGTGGCCGAGATCTCCCGACTGAACGGCCTGACGGGAAGCGTCGTGAGCGCAGGGCAGCAGCTCGCTCTCCCGCTCGCGTATACGCAATGAGCAGGGCCGCAGAACCGGGTGTGCTGCTGTCGCGCACCGTACGATGGGACGGGTGACGATTCGCCTCGATGATCTCCCGCTCCGCGATGACCTGCGGGGCCTTACCCCCTATGGCGCGCCTCAGGCGCCACTGCCTGTCGCTCTGAACGTCAACGAGAACACCCACCCGGTGCCGCGGGAAGTCGCCGACGACATCCTGGATGCGATCGGGCGGGCTCTCGGCGAGATCAATCGTTACCCCGACCGCGAGTTCCGTGAGCTGCGTGAGGGATTCGCCGAGTACCTTCGCCACGGCCTCGTCGCCGACCAGATCTGGGCGGCGAACGGATCCAATGAAGTCCTTCAGCACGTCCTTCAGGCGTTCGGTGGGCCGGGGCGTCGTGCGTTCGGCTTCGCTCCCACCTATTCGATGTATCCGCTGCTGACGCGCGCGACGGGGGCCGAATGGGTGTCGGGGAGCCGTGGTACTGACTACACCGTGGATGTCGAATCGGCAGTCGACCAGATCACCGCAGCCGATCCCGACATCGTCTTCCTGTGTGCTCCCAACAATCCGACCGGGACCCCGATGAGCCTCGAGCTGATCGAGGCGGCCTACGAGGCAACGCGCGGGATCGTGATCGTCGACGAGGCCTATTTCGAGTTCGCGCCGAGAACTGCGCCCTCGGCGCTGTCCCTGCTGCCCGGTCGGGAGCGCCTCCTCATCTCGCGAACGATGAGCAAGGCATTTGCGTTCGCGGGAGCCCGGGTTGGCTACCTCGCCGCCGATCCCGCTGTGATCGACGCCCTGCGCTTGGTGCGGTTGCCCTACCACCTCAGCTCCCTCACCCAGGCGGCAGCGCTCGCCGCGCTCACCCACGCCCCGGTGATGCTCCAGATGGTGGACGATATCGTGGCGCAGCGGGATCGCATCTCGGCGACCGTCGAGGCCCTCGGCTATCGCGCCTACGAATCGTGGACGAACTTCGTGCTCTTCAGCGGGGTGGAGGACCCCGGTCGCACATGGCAGCAGCTCTACGATCGCGGCATCCTCGTTCGCGACGTCGGAATCCCGCGAAGCCTGCGGGTGTCGGCGGGTACAGCAGAGGAGACCACAGCGTTTCTGGAAGCACTCGCGTCGATAGACTCTCGCGCATGAGCAGCAGCCGCACCGCAACACTCACGCGAGCCACGAGCGAGTCGCGCGTCGAGTTGAGTCTTGACCTCGACGGCACCGGCGCCAGCACCATCGACACCGGAGTTCCGTTCTACGATCACATGCTCACGGCGTTCGCGAAACACTCCCTGACCGACCTGACAGTCCGGGCCGAGGGCGACGTCGAGATCGACGCCCACCACACCGTCGAGGATGTCGCGATCGTGCTCGGTGACGCCATCCGTGAGGCTCTCGGCGACAAGGCGGGCATCTCGCGTTACGGTGACGCGCTCGTTCCGCTCGACGACGCCCTGGCGCAGGCCGTCGTCGACATCAGTGGGCGCCCCTACCTGGTGCACGACGGCGAGCCTGACGGGTTCGCACTGCACCTGATCGCTGGTCACTTCACAGGGTCGCTCGTGCGGCACACCTTCGAGGCGATCAGCTACCACGCCGGCCTCACGGTCCACCTTCGCGTCCTGGCTGGTCGCGACCCCCACCACATCGCCGAGGCCGAGTACAAAGCCTTCGCGCGCGCCTTCCGCCAGGCCAAGGCCTTCGACCCCCTCGTGCGAGGTATTCCGAGCACGAAGGGCGCGCTGTGACCGGGGCGCCGGCAACGATCGCACGACCGACGGTTGCCGTTTTGGACTACGGATCCGGCAACGTTCACTCCGCCGTCAAGGCACTGGCCCTGGCAGGGGCTGACGCCCAGTTGACAGCAGACCGCGACCTGATCATGGCTGCTGATGGGCTGGTCGTCCCGGGCGTCGGTGCCTTCCGCTCGGTTGTGGATGCTCTGCGTGACTCGCGTGCCGACCAGCTCATCGAGCGGCGCTTGGCAGGCGGACGCCCGGTGCTGGGGATCTGTGTCGGGATGCAGGTGATGTTCGAGCACGGTGTCGAACGCGGAGCGGACAGCCTCGGGCTCGGGCAGTGGCCCGGGGCGGTCACTGAACTCGACGCGCCGGTGCTCCCGCACATGGGATGGAACACCGTGGATGCGGGCGCCGGGTCGACGCTCTTTCGCGGCATCGAATCGGAGCGGTTCTACTTCGTCCACTCGTACGCCGCGCAGCATTGGACCCTCGAGGCCCACGATCCCTTCCCCAGCGCGGTCGTGACCTGGGCAACGCACGGCGCGCCGTTTGTCGCAGCCGTCGAGAACGGCCCCTTGGCGGCGACGCAGTTCCACCCCGAGAAGTCGGGGGAGGCGGGCATCCGGTTGCTCGCGAATTGGATCACGAGCCTTCCCGCGGCTACCCTCTGAACTCGTGCCTGCCCCCGATTCTGATCGGCGTGCCGCGGGCTCCGTGAACCCGCCCGAGGAACCATGAACGACTTCGCGTCAACGCCCGAACTGATTCTGCTGCCCGCCGTCGACGTCGCCGACGGCAAGGCCGTGCGCCTGACCCAGGGCGCCGCCGGCTCGGAGACGAGCTACGGTGATCCGGTCGAGGCTGCCGTCGATTGGGCCCGCCAGGGTGCGCAATGGATTCACCTCGTCGACCTGGATGCCGCGTTTGGCCGCGGCAGCAACGCCGGAGTGATCCGCAAGGTCATCAAGCAGGTCAAGGGTGTTCACGTCGAGGTGTCGGGAGGCATCCGCGATGACCGCAGCCTGGAGCTCGCGATCGAGTACGGTGCCGAGCGCGTGAACCTTGGCACCGCGGCGCTTGAGAACCCGGAGTGGGCCGCCGACGTGATCGGCCGCTACGGCGAGCTGGTGGCGGTGGGGCTTGACGTGCGCGGCACGACCCTCGCGGCTCGCGGCTGGACGCAGGAGGGCGGCGACCTGTGGGCGGTGCTCGACCGCCTCGAGGATGCCGGGTGCAGCCGCTATGTGGTCACTGATGTGACCAAGGACGGCACGCTTCGCGGGCCCAACCTCGATCTGCTTCGGGAGGTCACGACCCGCACCCCGAAGCCGGTCATCGCCTCGGGCGGCGTGGCAACGCTGGATGACATCGCGGCGCTGCGCGAACTCGTCCCGCTTGGGGTCGAGGGAGCGATCGTCGGGAAGGCGCTGTATTCGGGCGCCTTCACCCTGGCCGAGGCACTGGATGTCGCCGGAGGCTGAGGACTCGCGCAATCCGCACGCGCACGCTCACGGATCGGATCACACCGCCGACTCCGCAGGCTTCCCCTGGGCCGGGCGCAGTTTCGAGGCGAACCCGTTCGCCGGTGACGACGGCTCGGCGGACCCGGCGCTGATCGATGCAATCCAGCGCTTCCGGGTGGGCGAGTCCTCCGTCGTCGAGGTGATCGACGCCTATCGATCTGCGCGCCTTCTCATTCCGCTCGTCGCCGAGAAGGGCGACGAGGGCGTCGGTGCTCACGGGCTGACGGTGGACAAGACGCAGGAGCTGTCGATCGTTACGGTCGCAGCTCCCGACGGTCGGCGCGTACTTCCGGTGTTCTCGTCGGTCGCGGCGATGAGCATGTGGGACCCGGCAGCGCGGCCAGTCCCGGCCGACGGGGTGCGCACTGCGGCAGCCGCTGTCGATGATGGCACTGACCTCATCGTCCTCGACCCCGGCTCTGAGACCGAGTTCGTCATCCGTCGCCCCGCCGTCTGGGCCATTGCGCAGGGCCACACGTGGGAGCCAGCGCACACCTCACCGGAGGTCTTCGCCGGATTCCAGGAAAGCATCGGTGCGGAACTTGCCGTTCTCGATCTCTCGCTGGCACCCGCAGACCCGCAGGCGCGGGGGAGAGGCCCCGAGGTCCAGGTTCACCTCGACATCATGCCGGGCCTCGATCGCGACGAGCTGGATGCCGTGCTCCAGCGGCTCGCGAAGCGGTGGGCAGCGGATGATCGCATCGCGGTTCTCGTGGACTCCCTTGCCGTCAAGATCCGGCGCTCGCCGATCTGAGCCCGGCGGCCTGGCGAGTCTCGGATCAGGTGACCGGGCCGGTCCACTTCTCGCCCGGCCCCTTGCCGATGGGATCGGGGATCACTGACGCTTCGCGGAACGCGAGCTGCAGCGAGCGCAGGCCATCGCGCAGCGAGCGAGCGTGCATGTCGCTGATCTCCGGAGCGCCGGCAGTGATCAAGCCCGCGAGGGCATTGATGAGCTTGCGGGCCTCGTCGAGGTCCTTCTGCCTCTCGGGGTCGTCGGCAAGCCCGACCTTCACGGCCGCGGCGCTCATGAGGTGCACGGCAGTGGTCGTGATGACTTCGACAGCCGGGACGTCAGCGATGTCTCTGGATGCAGCGGCAGCGGCCTCGGCATCCTCCTCCCAGCGTTGCTCGCGCTCGCGATCTCGGCGATCGGCCGATCGGCCGTCGGATGCTGCAGGGTCGGAAAAACCGGGAATCGTCGACACGTGTTGCCTTCTGCTAGACTCGTGCGGGCTCCGGAGCACTTTGCGCCGGACACGAAAGAGGATCACATCCCACCCGCGCTTGCCGCTCAAGGCTACCGGGTCCACGAACTCCGCTTCCCCCGGCAATCCGATTGTCTGGAGAAGTAGCGCTCGACGAGCTGTCGAGCGTCAGGGTGAATGAAGCCGATGCAGAGCGTCGAGCGGGTGGAGTGTTCTGATCTCACCCGCGGCGCACCTCGTGTCGCGGTGCCTTACACCCGCACGAAGAGGAGTTCCGCATCAGCGATCCCCGCATCAACGAGCGCATTCGCGTGCCCGAGGTCCGTTTGGTCGGTCCCGCAGGCGAACAGGTCGGTGTCGTTCGCATCGAAGTCGCGCAGCGTCTGGCTCAGGAGGCCGATCTCGATCTGGTCGAGGTTGCCCCGAACTCGAAGCCGCCCGTGGTCAAGATCATGGACTACGGCAAGTTCAAGTACGAGGCTGCGCAGAAGGCGAAGGAAGCGCGACGCAATCAGGCCAACACGGTCCTGAAGGAAGTCCGGTTCCGCCTGAAGATCGAGCCGCACGATTACGAGACCAAGCGCAAGCACGCGGAGTCGTTCCTGAAGGCCGGCGACAAGGTCAAGGCGATGATTCTGTTCCGTGGTCGCGAGCAGTCGCGCCCCGAGCAGGGTGTGCGCTTGCTCCGCAAGTTCGCCGAGGACGTCGCCGAGTTCGGCACTGTTGAATCGAGCCCCACGATCGACGGCCGCAACATGACGATGGTGATCGCACCGCACAAGAACAAGTCCGAGGCGAAGGCCGAGCAGAACGCACAACGCGCTGCCACCAAGGAGGCGGCACGTCAGTCCGCCCGCGGTGAAGCCCCCGAGCCCACGGCCGCTCCCGCCGAGTAGGCCCCCAGACTCCCGCCCGGCGGGAACCACAACGAAGGAAAAGAAGATGCCGAAGCAGAAGACCCACTCGGGTGCCAAGAAGCGCTTCAAGGTCACCGGAACCGGGAAGATCAAGAAGCAGCAGGCGAACCTCCGCCACAACTTCGAGGGCAAGCCCACCAAGCGCACTCGCCGCCTGTCGGCGGACAAGATGCTCGCCCCCGGTGACGCGAAGGTCGCCAAGAAGCTTCTCGGCATCTGAGCGCCACGGTACGAACAGGAACGAAACGAAATGGCTAGAGTCAAGCGGGCTGTCAACGCCCACAAGAAGCGTCGCGTCATCCTTGAGCGCGCGTCCGGTTACCGCGGGCAGCGCTCGCGTCTGTACCGCAAGGCGAAGGAGCAGGTCACCCACTCGCTCGTTTACGCCTACCGTGACCGGCGCAAGCGTAAGGGCGACTTCCGTCGCCTGTGGATTCAGCGCATCAACGCTGCAAGCCGCCAGAACGGCCTCACCTACAACCGCTTCATCCAGGGTCTGAACCTGGCCGGTGTCCAGGTCGACCGCCGTATGCTCGCCGAGCTCGCGGTCAATGAGCCGAAGGTCTTCGCTTCGCTCGTCGACACCGCCAAGAAGGCGCTGCCCAGCGACGTCAACGCACCCAAGTCGGCCTGATCGGTCGCTCTTGCCTGAAGGGCGCCTCCCGTGCGGGAGGCGCCCTTCGTGTCGTTCGCGGAATATATGCTCGGTGGGCCCCGCAATGGCGCGGGAATCGCCGTCGCTGTACCTCTAAACTGGGCCCGTGCTGGAGAATCCGCGATCCCCACGCGTGCGCGCGGTCGCGAAGCTGTCCAAGCGCAGCGCGCGACAGGAGACCGGGCTGTTCTTGCTCGAGGGACCGCAGGCGGTTCGCGAGGCGCTGGCCTACCGGCCCGACGCGCTCGTGGAGCTCTACGCGACGCCCGGCGCGCTGGATCGGCACAGCGACATCCGGGATGCCGCCCGCGCCGCGGGACTGGACGTGGAGCTGGCAAGCGAAGCCGTCCTGGATGCCATGGCTGACACGGTGACGCCACAGGGGCTCGTGGCGGTCGCGCGTCAGACCCCATCTAGTGTGGCTGAGGTGTTCGCCGCCCATCCGCGGTTGGTCGCGATCTGCGAGCAGGTGCGGGATCCGGGAAACCTCGGGACCATCATCCGCGCGGCCGATGCGGCGGGCGCTGACGCCGTCGTCCTGACAGGCAAGTCGGTCGACCCGTACAACCCGAAAGTCGTCCGTTCCACGACCGGCTCGCTCTTCCACCTCCCGATCGCCATCGGGGTGGACTTGCCGGAGGCCGTCGAACAGGCGCACGCCGTCGGCATCCGGGTGGTGGCCGCAGACGTGGACGGGACCGACTTCCTGGCATCCCGCGACCTTCTCGCTGAGCCCACCGCGTGGCTGTTCGGCAACGAAGCGCGGGGGCTCGAAGAGGATGCGCTTTCGCACGCGGACCTCTCGTTGCGGCTTCCCATCTACGGCAAGGCCGAGTCCCTCAACCTGGCGACAGCGGCGAGTGTGTGTCTCTACGAGACCGCGTTCGCCCAGCGCAGCGCCCTCGCCTGAGCTGCATTTATACCGGAACACGCCCGCGCGTGCGCCATACTCGGAAAGGGGGGCTTTTCTGGGAAGGTCGCTATGGTGCTGCCCGCGCGCGTTGCGGTCGTCGATGACCATGAACTCGTAGCGCTTGCTCTGCAGTCGCTGCTCGCAGGCGACCAGGAGCTCGTCTTCGACCGTCACGCGCTCACGGTGTCCTCCCTGGTCAGCAGTCCGCGGGCAGCCGACGTCGTAGTCCTCGATCTCAGCCTTCGCGACGGCAGCGACCCTGTGTCGAACGTTGACGCTCTGCGGGCTTGGGGCGCGCGTGTCCTGGTACTGACCTCTGCCGAGAACCCCTACCTGGTGCGCAAGGCTTCCCGCACCGAGGCTCTCGGAATCCTGCGAAAATCGGCGCCGCGCGAGGTGCTGCTCGCAGCGATCCGCTCGGCACACGCGGGCCAGTATGTTCCCAGCACGGAGTGGGCCTCTGCTATCGATTCGGACCCGCTCCTGCGCGCCGCACCGTTGACCGCACGGGAACGAGAGGTGCTCGCTCTCTACGCATCGGGAATGGGAGCCCGCGATGTCGCCGCCGCCCTGTTCGTGAGCGAGAACACCGTCAATGATCACCTGCGTCGCATCCGCACGCTGTACCACCGGCTGGGGCGTCCCGCGACCACAAAGGTCGAGTTGTACCAGCGGGGCATTGAGGACGGCTTCGTGCCGACGCCGACGCGTGGGTGAGGTTCCGCGTCGCGCGGAGCTCATCGCGCGTCGGGCGCTCACGGCCGGTGCGGCGCTGTCGGTCGCCAGCACCGGCATCGGAATCGCGCTGGTCGGATCCGGCGCGGGTCTTGCGCCGATCCCCACCTGGTACGTCGCGCCCGTCGTCGTCGCCTTGGGAGCGCTGGTGCTCGTGGGCCTTGGCACGCCCTGGATGCCGCTGCGCTGGCTGCGACTATCGGCAGCGAGTTGCGCGGCCCTGTACGTCGGGACGCTCGTGGGCTTCGGTGCCGTGGCGGCAGTCGTGGCTCCCGACTCCGCTTCCCTGACATTGCCGTGGGTGCTGACGTCGTACGGGGGACCCGCGCTGGCAGCGGTGGTTGCTGGCGGCGAAGCTGCCGGACTTGCGTTGGCCGTCTTCGCGTTCGTCACCGTGACGCTGTACCGCCTCGTGCTCGGCGGTGCGCCGGCAACCCTGACACCATTCATCAGCGACACGCAGACCGGTCTGAGCGCTCTTGCACTATGTATCGTCGGCGGCGCCCTCATCCGTGCCGCTGTGCGCACCGACCTGGTTGCGGCGGCGGTGGGACGCGCGAGCGTGGAGGAAGCCGAAGTGCGCGGCGGCCTGGTGGCACGCTCACGTTCCGCGGCTTTCGTGCACGACGAGGTCCTCGTCGCGCTTCGTGCAGCCGCGGATGGGGATGAGCGTTCCAGACAGGCCGTCCAGCGACAAGCTCAGCGCGCGCTGCACCTGGCCGAGCATGCGGCGGTTCCGGACAGCGACGCATCGGGGCTCTCCTGGATCGACGCGCTTCAGACCCAGGCGATGGAGTACGACCCCCGCATTCGGATCGAGGTTACGCCGGATGCCCGCGCTGCAGTTCCGGACCAGCAGACAACGGGGGCGCTGGTGGGTGCCACCCGCCAGGCGATCGAGAACAGCGTGCGTCATGCTCCCGGTGCTTCGCGCCGTCTTCGTATCCGCGGGGACGCTCACGGTGTCTTCGTGGAGATCTCCGACGATGGGTCGGGCTTCGATCCGGCCGCCGTTGCGCCGGGGCGGCTCGGCATCCGATCAAGCATCGTTGATGCGATGCGCCTGGTCGGGGGAGACGCCCACGTGCGCTCATCCGTCGGCTCCGGAACCACTGTCACGCTGATCTGGCGCCGGGCGGCCGCCGAGTCATCGGCGGCTACCTCACGCTCGCCGCGAGTCGCGGTGCGTGCCCACGCCATCAAGGATCGTCGGTTCGATCGGGAAGTCTGGGTTCTCATCGCACTGTTCTATGCAACGCAGGGCGCGATCGCGTGCGCGGTCGCGGTGCGCACCCCCTCCGGCGGGGGTGCGCTCGCGATCTATGTGGGACTGGGCGTGATCGGCGTGCTTGCCATGCTCTGGCGTCAGTCTTCGGCGCGGTTGGGATCGGCCGTGCTCACGGGGCTGGTCATCGCCGTCACGCTGGCGGGTATCGCCGTGACGCCGAGTCCCGCGACGTACGGACAGGCGTGGTTTCTCCCGGCAGCCGGTCTCGTGCTCAGTGGCGTCGCATTGCGCCTGCGGCCCGTGCCTACCCTCGTGGCTCTGGTTGTCCTCGTCCTCGGAGCGGCAGTTCACGTGGCGTTACGGGGGGTCGACCTTGGACTTATCGTCGCCGCGGTGCGCATGGGCCTGCTGGTTGTGCTCGGCGCGCTCCTATCCGTCGTGATCCAGAGGGTGCAGCGCTTGAGCGTGCGCGCCAACGAGGATGCGATCGTCGCAATGCAGGAGCGCGCGTGGGATGATGCCACCCGGCGTGAACTCGAACGCCGTGCCGAGGATCTGGATCTCTACGCCCGCCCGCTCTTGCAGATGCTGGCATCGGGCGTACCGCTCACGGATGCCGACCGTGACCGGGCTCGCGCTGTCGAGGGGAGGCTGCGTGACGGGTACCGTGCCGCGTCATTGGTGCGCGAACCGTTGACCGAGGACGTCATGCGAGCTCGGCTGCGCGGCGTCGATGTGGTTCTTCTTGACGACACCGAGAACGCGCCGACCGAGGATGCAGTCCTCCAGGCGGTTGCCGACTGGATGTCAACGCTCGTCGCTCAGTCTCGTCACCGCTTCGTGGGAAGGCTCTTGCCCGCCGACCGTGATCACGTCGCGCACGCGGTCGTCGACGATGTCACGGTCGGATTCACGGGCACGGGTCAGGTCGTTCGACTTCACGGCTCGGTCAGGGGCTTCCAGGGCGAGTAATCCCGATCCAGCAGGCTCCGATCGGGAACTTGGTCCGTCGACCACCATCTGGCTTCGTAACCGACTCCGTCGTAGAGCACGCGCTCTCCCTGTTGGTAGAGCGTGTCGGGATTCCACTCCGGGTAGGTGCCCTCCGGCAGTGTGGGAACCGAGTACGGGGCATCGTCGGGTAGCACGGGGGCGAGGTATGTCCAGGCGCTTGCCTCGGCGGGAATTGCGGGGTCGTCGGGTTCGGTTCCTCCCTGCACCCACCACTTCGAGATGAAGACCCCGCCGTGCCAGACAATCCTGACTCCGGCCGAGTAGAACTGGGTCGAGGACCACACCGGGTAGGGGCTCGTCTCGGGATCGTCGATCGCCGCGGCCGTCGTGGGCGTGGCGACGGGGGCGGAGTAGTCGTAACCTTCGGCGAGGATCTCGGCGAAGGTCTGCCCGGCCTGATCGACGCCACTGCACTCGTTCGAGACGACGGTGGGGTTGGGGTAGTTGGTGCCGCACGTGCGGTCCCGGTTGATCGACCACATCGACAGCCGCATCAGGCCGCGCTTCGTGGCGAACTGGTTGAGCAGTCGTGCATCGTCGAGGGTGAAGATCTCTCCCGCGACGTCGTTTCGCCCGATCATGGGCGTCGCGCCCATGATCGACCATACGCCGCTCGTTGGCATCGAGGTTCTGTGTGAGTCCCAGAGTTGGGTGAGCTGGGTCGCGGTCGACTCGAGAGCCTGGATGGCTGCCTCACCCATCGTCGCGCCGCCGAGGTCGATGCCGTAGTTCATCGTCATGATGTTCACGCCAGCCAACTCGACTCCGCCGTCGAGGAGGGAACCGATCGCAGCGATGCCGTCCTCGTTGAGGCCATCCGGCAGGACCGGAAGCGTCACCCACACCTCCAACGGGTCCCCTGCGGCGCTGCGCTCGTGCTGGATGCGGGAGATCGCCTCGGCGCGGCGGGCTGCGGCATCCTCGTCGGTGAGATCGTCGTTCTCGAGGTCGAGGTCGATCGTGTCGACGCCGTAGCGCTCGATGACGCGCGTATAGGCACGTTGCAGGGTCGCCTCGTCGGTGCAGGCACGCGCCAACTCGGTATTGGCCGCACCGCCGAAGGAGATAACGGGCTTCAGACCCAACTCCTGCATCCGCTCGACTCGCCGATCGATGTCGAACTCGTCGTCAGCCTCGCCCAGGCGGTGGGCAATACCCCACGAGGGGGTGCAGGAGGTGTCGGATGCCGCCACGACGAAAGCGAGCACAGCCCCTCCCGGTGTCTCGTTGAGGTTGCTGCGCGCGAGCGCCTCGCCGCTTTCCAACGTGACGTCGTAGTACCCGGCGAACCACCGCTCCTCGGCAACGGCCCCGCTCGGCTGTGTCAACCAAGCGGGCAGGAGGGTCGCCGCAACAGCGGTCCCTCCCACGAGCGCGAGGATGACGAAGGTCGCCACCAATCGCAGGAACGAGAAGTGGCGACCCTCGAATCTGCCGCCCGCGCGGCCCGTGATTCCCGTCATGCTGCCACCGGCTTCTGTGTCTTGGCCGACCGGCTCGAGGCGCGCCGGGAGCGTGGTGCTCGTGCGGGTGCGCCGATTTCTCCTTCGTCCAGCGCTCGGCGCCAGTGATCCCCGGACTCGCCTGCCTCGGCATCCGGCTGCGGTTGCGCAACCCACAGCCAGTCCGTCCATCGCAACCAGACATCCGCTACCGAGATGCGGATCCCGATGAGGCTCACGATCGCCCAGGCGGTGGTCAGCCCGTTGATGCCGGCAAAGACCGCGGTTCCCCAGGCCTGGATCTCGATCGCGCGCCACACGATGTAGGCCGAAACCGCGACGATCGCATACGGCACGACGATCGAGGGGATTGTCGCGACGGTGCGGTGCGCGACCTTGGGAGTGCGGGTGAACGTGCTCTTCGTTCCGGTCATTGCCTGCCGAAGCGAGCCGATGACGCCTGCCAAACTCACCGCGAGCAGCAACAGATTCAGGCCGTAGACGCCCACGATGTCTCGGCGGTGGTAGCCCGCGCTGTGCAGATCCGAAGCCATCGCTGCGAAGTACGGAACCGCGATGAGAAACATCCACGGTGTCACGAGGCGACCTTCGATCAGAAAGCTCGCCATGAGGAAGATCAACCCGAGACTTGCCCAGGTGATCGAGGCGAGGTAGTTCAGGCGCAGCATCACGGTGACCGTCGACATCGGATGCTGCTGCCGCGCCCGTGCCCGTGCCACGGCAAACAGGCGCGGGACCACGAGCAAGCCACCGTTGGCCCAGCGCCGCCGCTGCACGACCAGGGCACCGAAGTCAGGAGGCGTTGCGCTGTAGCTCAATCGCTCGGGGTAGTTGTACAGGCTCCAACCGTGGGCGACCAGGTCGATGCTCGATTCGGTGTCTTCGATGACCGTCGAGTCGCGCACGAAGATGCTCACTTCGATGCCATCGCGCCGCTCGACCATCCGGAGGTCTTCCAGTGCGCTGCGACGGATGACCGCGTTGGCACCGACCCAGAAGGTTGCGTCGAAGGCGGTCAGACCCTGGTGGATGATGTGCTGCACGTCGGTGGTGGCGCTGGCCAGGCGCCCCAAGCGCGTGGGTGCCGCTCGAAATGACGAATAGGGCGTCTGCGCGACGGCTACTCGGGCGTTCTCGGGCTTCTCGAGGAAGTAGACCAGACGCAGTGCATACTCCGGCAGCAGCACGGAGTCGGCATCCAGAGTCAGCACGTACTCTGCTGCGGCGATCTCGACGTCTGCGGGTTCGTGCGGGGGGACGGGCTCGAGGGCGATGCCGCGCGCGGTGATGGCGTGCCGGAACCGTCCCCCCATGAGGCCGAGGTACGCGTTGAGGTTCATCGCCTTGTTTGCCTCGTGGGAGAGGGATGCATACCGCTTGCGTTCGAACAGCCTGATGTCCGCGGTGAAGACCCACACGAGGCGCTGCAGCAACTGGCTGACCCGGCGCAGGTCGATCTCCTCCGCTGATGCCGCGGCGTCGGCTGCGGCATCAGCGGTGTGCTGCAACTGGCGAGCGAGAGCACCGATGACGGCCTCGCGCAGAAACGCATCGACGTTGTCGTCGTTCGGCTCCTCTTCGGCAGTCAAACGCAGCCAGGTCGCGGCAGCGCGATATGCCTCAGCCACGCGTGCCATCTCAGCGTGGGCATCGCACCACCCGTCGCGGAGTGCGGCGTCGTGCGCTGCCATGGCGGTGCGCGCCTGATCGAGCGGCTCTGCCAAGAGCGCCGCTATCTCGTCCGGGAGCGCGCGCGTGAGCTCGAGTCGCTCGTGCGTCGCGGAATCCGCAGGATCGGGCGCGTCGTCGATGAGGAGCACGACCTCCAGCCGCGGGTACTCCTGTAACGCCGCGGACAGAAGAGCCTGGCGCACGAGGTTCGGCTCCTCCGCATACGACGGAACCAGCACCGTCAGCGGCGGCTGGCGTTGGGCGAAGTGATCATCGATGCTGCGCCGTGGTACGCGAGTGTGCGTATTGAAGCGGCTGATCGCACCGCTACGAGCCAGCAGATACATGATCGATGAGAACGTCAGCAGGGTGATGACGAAGACGTAGGTGAGGGTGCTCAGGAGGTCGGCCACATCAGCTCCGTTGTCGCCGCGCAGTACCGTGAGCGCAGCTGTGAACACGTACAGCGCCCACAGCGCCATGGTCACCCAGATCGACAGTCGCGCACGCACGAGTGTGCCGGTTCCGGGCCGTGCGTGAAGAGGCGGCAACGGGGTGGGGTCCTTCTCGGTGCCCAACTGGGGACGAGTGCGCACGGTGGTGCCCATCGGTTCTCCTTCGGCGGCGTGAGGTCTCGTCTCGACCCACAGCGCAACGGGTGCTCGAGCGCGCTCCCGAGGCGCGGCGGCCCCGGCGGGGAGACTGGAACCGCCGCGCACCTCATGGTCCCGATCTGCGCCCGTGGCTGCTGCGGTACCGACCACCAACTTCGGTGGTTTTGCGATTGACGCCCAGGTCTGAGGGTGCGGCGGCTCCCGGGTGGGGGAGACGGAGCCGCCGCGCACCCATCGTGTCGTCAGCCCCGCATGCTGGCAGGTTCAGAAACCACTGATTCTGGTGGTTTCGCCATCTGCTCGCCGCCCTGGCCGGAGAGAAGCGGCACTCTGTTGCCTCGGTAGACTCGACTCTCGTGTCCGACGCCCCACAGATCACCCCCGAGACCGTCGCCGCGGCGGCAGATGCGGCACGCGCCGCGATCGCCGCTGCCACCGATTCGGCATCCCTCAAGCAGGCCCGAGCCGCGCACGTCGGCGAGGGTTCGCCACTGGCCCGCTTGAACGCGTCGCTGCGTGATGTCGCTCCGGAGCGCAAGGCCGAGTTTGGCAAGCTCATCGGGCAAGCGCGCGGTCAGGTGACGCAGGCGCTCGCCGCCCGGGAGGCCGAGCTCGAGGCCGCGGAACTCGCGGCACGTCTGGATGCCGAAGCGATCGACATCACCGCGTTGCCGACGCGTGCGCGGGTCGGTGCCCGGCATCCGCTCACGCTCCTGCAAGAGGAGATTTCGGACATCTTCGTCGGCATGGGCTGGGAGGTTGCCGAAGGCCCTGAGCTCGAGCACGAGTGGTTCAATTTCGACGCCCTCAACTTCGACGTCGATCACCCCGCGCGGCAGATGCAGGACACCTTCTTCGTCGACCCGATCGATCGGCACCTCGTGATGCGCACGCACACGAGCCCCGTGCAGGTACGCTCCATGCTTGATCGTGAGCTTCCGGTGTACGTCGTGTGCCCCGGGCGGGTGTATCGCACCGACGAGTTCGACGCGACGCACCTTCCCGTCTTCTCGCAGGTCGAAGGCCTCGTGATCGACAAGGGCATCACGATGGCGCACCTGAAGGGCACGCTCGACCACTTTGCGCGCGTCCTGTTCGGTCCCGAGGCGAAGACCCGTCTGCGCACGAACTACTTCCCGTTCACCGAGCCGAGCGCCGAGCTCGATCTTTGGCATCCCACCTTCAAGGGCGGTGCGCGCTGGATCGAGTGGGGCGGTTGCGGCATGGTCAACCCGAACGTGCTGCGCGCCGCGGGCATCGATCCCGAAGAGTACTCCGGGTTCGCGTTCGGGATGGGGATCGAGCGCACGCTGATGTTCCGCAGCGACGTGAAGGACATGCGCGACATGGCCGAGGGCGATGTGCGCTTCAGTGAGCAGTTCGGGATGGTGGTGTGATGCGCGTTCCGCTGTCGTGGCTGCGTGAGTTCGTCGAGGTGCCCGCCGAGGCAACCCCCGAAGATGTGCTCGCCGCGCTGGTATCGGTCGGCTTCGAAGAAGAGGACGTTCACCGCTTCGAGCTCTCTGGCCCGATCGTGGTGGGCGAGGTTCTCGAGTTCGTCGAAGAGCCGCAGTCCAACGGAAAGACGATCCGGTGGTGCCAGGTGCGCGTTGCCGAGGGAGAAGGCACAGAGGACTGGCCTGCCGTCCGCGGCATCGTCTGCGGTGCGAGCAACTTCTTCGCGGGTGACAAGGTGGTTGTCACCCTGCCGGGTGCCGTGCTGCCCGGGCCCTTCCCGATCGCCGCGCGCAAGACCTATGGACATGTCTCGGACGGCATGATCGCGTCAGCCAAGGAGCTGGGGCTGGGGCAGGACCACTCGGGGATCCTGCGCCTCGTCGAACTCGGCATCGACGCTCCGGTGGGCTCGGATGCCATCGCGCTGCTCGGGCTCAACGATGAGGCAGTCGAGATCAACGTGACCCCCGACCGCGGCTATGCGCTCTCGATCCGGGGCGTGGCGCGCGAGTACTCCCATGCCACGGGGGCGCCATTCCGCGACCCCGCCGACCGGGCGTGGGAGGAGGTCGATCCCGGTGAGGGGTTCTCGATCGTGGTCGACGACGCGAACCCGATCCGGGGGCAGATCGGCGCTTCGGAGTTCGTCGCGCGACTCGTGCGCGACGTGGATGCCTCCAAGCCCACGCCACCGTGGATGATCACGCGGCTGACCCTTGCCGGGGTGCGACCGCTCGGCATCCTGATCGACATCACCAACTACGTGATGCTCGAGCTCGGTAACCCCATCCATGGCTACGACTACGACACTCTGCAGGGCGGGATCACTGTCCGCCGTGCGCGTGCCGGCGAGACCCTCGAGACCCTCGACGGGCAGCTGCGCACGCTGGATGCCGAGGACCTCCTCATCACCGATGAGTCTGGTCCGATCGGTCTTGCCGGAGTGATGGGCGGGGCAACGACAGAGATGGGACCCACGACCCGCACCGTGCTCATCGAGGCAGCCCGCTTCGACCCGGTGTCTATCGCGAGGACGGCACGTCGACACAAGCTGCCCTCGGAAGCGTCGCGGCGCTTCGAGCGCGGGGTGGACCCGGCCCTCCCGTTCGTCGCAGCCCGTCGGGTGGCTGACCTCATGGTCGAGCTGGCCGGGGGAACGCTGGACTCCTCGTTCGGCGGCGCCCTGCGCTCTGGCCACGAACAGGCGGCGATCGAGCTGCCGCGTGGCTTCGTCTCCGGTCTGATCGGCGTTGACTACACGGCCGACCAGATCACCGAGGCGCTCCGGTTGATCGGGTGCGACATCCCGGATGCCGGAGCCGACCCGACCGCGCCCTGGTTGGTCTTCCCGCCATCGTGGCGCCCCGACCTTACCGACCGGTGGACCCTCGCCGAGGAGGTCGCGCGTATCCACGGACTCGACCAGGTCCCCTCCGTGCTGCCCACCCCGCCCTCGGGGCGCGGGCTGACCGCTGCCCAGCGCGCGCGCCGTCGCGTCTCGAATGCGCTGGCAGCTGCAGGCTACGTCGAGACCCCGTCGTTCCCGTTCACGACCGCTGAGAGCAACGACCTTCACGGCAGCGCCGACGGAGGTCATCTTCCGAGCATCAAGCTTGCGAACCCTCTCGACGGGCAGTTGCCATACCTGCGTCGTTCGCTTGTGCCGGGCCTACTGCAGGTCGCGCACCGCAATGTGTCGCGGGGGCTCGTCGATCTCGCCCTGTTCGAGACCGGCGTCGTGTTCCTTCCCGCTGCGGGCGTCGAGTACGGCACGCCGTTCGTTCCGCCGCTGGGCATCCGGCCGGATGCCGCCACCCTCGCGGGTCTTGACGCCTCGATTCCATCGCAACCACGTCATGTCGCGATGCTGTTGACGGGAGCGCGGGTGGCCAAGCAGCCCGGCCAGAGTGCCGAGGCTGCAGACCTCGCCGATGTCATCGACGCAGTTCGTACCGTGGCCTCTGCGGCGGGAGTCGACGTGACGATCGTCCAGACGCGGCGCGCGGCGCTGCACCCGGGGCGTGCCGGTGACGTTCGTGTCGGCGATGTCGCCGTCGGCTACGTCGGCGAGCTCCTGCCCGCCGTGGCAGCCGACGCCGACCTACCCGGCCGCGTCATCGTTGCCGAACTCGACCTCGACCTCATCGTCTCCCTCGCGGGGGAGCGGGTCGTAGCGGCATCCCTCTCGGGCTTTCCCGCGGCGACGCAGGATGTCTCGCTCATCGTGCCGGAGGCGGTTGCTGCCGCTGAGGTCGAGGCGGCGCTCGTCTCGGGAGCGGGCGATCTACTCGAAGCCGTGCGGCTGGTCGACGACTACCGCGGTGCAGGTGTCGAGCCCGGCACGAAGAGTCTGACGTATGCGCTGCGTTTCCGGGCCCCCGACCGGACGTTGACGGCGGCGGAGGCCACCGAGGCAAAGCTCGCAGGTGTCGCCGTTGCAGCCGAGCGGTTCGAGGCGCGAATCCGGGAGTAAGCCCGAGCTCCGCGTTCTGGTGCCGTGGCTCCCGCGGCGGGAGGACACGGGCCGCTACGCTGGCGACGGGTCCGGGCGCTGAGGCCGGCACCTCGCCGCGACCACATGACCCCCAGAAGGAGCCGCGCCGATGTCGTCGTTCCTCTACCGCGTGGGCCGATTCGCGGCCCGGCGTCGGTGGACGGTCATCATCATCTGGGTGGCCGTGGTCGTGGGAGCGTCGGCGCTTGGGGGCGTGCTCGGTAACCACCTGCAGTCGAGTTTCACCGTGCCCGGGACGCAGGCTCAGGCGGCCCTGGATGCCTTGGAGCAGCGCTTCCCGCAGATCAGCGGCGCCGGCGCAAAGGTGGTCGTTGCCGCGCCCTCCGGCGGGCAGGTCTCGGCGAGTGAGAACCTGATCGCCACCGCCTGTGAAGACATCGCGGCCCTGGACGATGTGGTAACAGTCACGTGCCCCTACGCGATGACGGCGAGCGGTTCGACGGCGGCATCCGAGGGTGCTGCCTCGCAGATCTCTGCCAACGGAGACATGGCGTTTATCGCCATGCAGCTCTCGGTAGCCGCGACCGACATCCCGGACTCGCTTGTCACGTCGGTGACCCAGGCGACTGCACCACTCGCGGATGCTGGCCTCACCGTCGCGGTGTCGGGACTCGCCGCGAGCTCATCGTCTGGCGTCGACTGGACGGAGCTTGCCGGAATGGGCATCGCCTACATTGTTCTGGCGATCACGTTCGGTTCCCTCATCGCCGCAGGAATTCCCCTCGTGACCGCGGCGCTCGGCGTCGGACTCGCAGCCAGCGCCATCACGATCGTCGGTGCCCTCGTGCCGGTGTCCTCGACCGCCCCGGTCCTCGCGACGATGCTCGGCCTTGCCGTCGGTATCGACTACGCCCTCCTGATCACGTCCCGGCACCGCGACAACCTTCGGGAGGGGATGGATCCCGCCGAGTCGGTAGCGGTGGCCATCGCAACCGCGGGCACGGCTGTCGTCTTCGCCGGGATGACGGTCATGATTGCTCTCGTGGGGCTCGGGGTGGCGGGGATTCCCTTTCTCACCGTCATGGGCCTGGGAGCTGCCGGCGCCGTCCTGACAGCGCTGCTGGTCGCTGTCACCCTGCTCCCGGCTATTCTGTCCCTGCTCGGGCGTCGGCTGATCCCCCGAGGTCGGGCGGAGCGTCGCGCAGCTCACCGCAGCGCCGAGCCGGCGCGCACGGCGGGGTGGGTGAAGATCGTCACGCGGCGGCCGCTGCTGACGGCCCTCGGTGTCGCCGCGGTGCTCGCGGTGATCGCGATCCCGGCATCCGGGCTGCGCCTGACCCTACCGGATGCCGGCTACGACCCCCCGGGATCTGAAGCGCGGGTCGCCTACGACCTGCTCGACGAAGGGTTCGGCCCCGGCTTCAACGGTCCGCTCCTGGTGACCGCCGACATCTCTCGCACGCTGCAGATTGAGCAGGCTCTCACCGCTCTCGAGAATGCGTTCCAGGGCGTCCCGGGGATCACCGCGGTCTCGCAGGCCTTCCCCAACGAAGCCCTGGACATGGCCGTTGTCACGATCACTCCCGACAGCTCCCCGTCATCCGATCAGACAGCCCAGCTCGTGCAGACCCTGCGCGATCGTGCCGCAGCGTTCGAGGCGACGAACGGCTTCACCTACGAGATCACCGGACAGACCGCCCTCGCCATCGACATCTCAGACCGCCTCGGCGCGGCGATGCTGCCATTCGCGATCGTGGTCGTCGGGCTGAGCCTCGTACTGCTGACCATCATGTTCCGCTCGATCGCCGTGCCGATCACCGCGACCTTCGGCTACCTCCTGACCGTGGGTGCGGGCCTGGGGATCGCCACCGTCGTGTTCGAGTGGGGGTGGGGCGCGTCTGTTCTCGGCGTCGGCAAGGTCGGCCCGGTCATCAGCTTCATGCCGATCCTCGTCATGGCGGTGCTGTTCGGGCTCGCGATGGACTATCACGTGTTCCTGGTGTCACGGATGCGCGAGCGGTTCGTCGACTCTGGCAACGCGCACGCCGCGGTGCTCCAGGGCTTCTCCGCCTCCGCGCGGGTCATCACAGCCGCGGCGCTCATCATGTTCTCGGTCTTCTTCTCGTTCGTCCCCGGCGGCAACGCGATCATCCAGCCGATCGCTCTCGCGCTCGCGGTGGGAGTTCTCATCGACGCGTTCGTGGTGCGGATGACTCTCATCCCCGCGCTCATGGCTCTGTTGGGCGCCCGTGCCTGGTGGCTGCCGCGCTGGCTCGAGAAGCTCTTGCCGGATGCCGACATCGAGGGCGAGGCGGTGCGCCGGATGCTCGATCAGCGGACATGGCGTGAGGCCGAGCGGAAGGTGCGTGGGACCGGTATCCACGCACACGAGGCGACGTTCGGCGAGTCAGCGCCGCTCACCGTCGACCTGCCCGAATCTGGAGTCCTCGTGGTCCATGGCCCCGAAGCCGCCGCCGTCTGCGCAGGGCTTTCGGGGCGCATTCCTGACGTCGGCGGTGACCTTGCCGTCGGTGGTCGGCTCATTCCGTTCGAGAGAGAGCCGCTCTCTCGGGTTTCGGTTCTGGTTCCGGCGCTTCCCGCGCCCACTGACGCGAGCACCCTTGTCGAACATGTGCGGCGGCAGGTACGACTCAACGGCAGCAGAGGGGATCATCGTGATCGGGCGCGCCGGGCGATCGAGCTGTGGGGCGAGCTGGCGGGCGAGCCGAACGCTCTCGACGAGGTCGATGTGTCGATGTCGCGCCTGGACGAGCATCAGCGGTGGACCCTCGATGCCGCCGCCGCGCTCGCATCGGCGCCCGAAGTGGCGGTCCTCGACCTGCGGCGCCGGTCAGATCAATCGGCGCTGCTCGGCCGCATCCTGCGCGCTGCGTCGCCCTCGACGACGGTCGTTGTCGCTGTCGGTGACCCGGTGGTCGATGACGCTCTCGCCGTGACCCCTCACGCTCTCGCCGTGACCCCTCACGGGCGCGCCGTGAGGGTCCTCCGGGCAGACCGGTCAGTGGATGCTCCCGGCAGGCAAGACATGGCCGACGAGGTGGTCGTATGACCGGACTGTCGGGACTGCTGACCGGTGGCGGTCGAGGGCGGGCTATCGCGCTCGCCGTCTTCGCGATCCTGATCCCACTGCTGGTCATGCTGACGCTGCTGCCGCGTCAGACTCAAGAGCAAGTTCCCGTGGCGATCGTGAATCTCGATATTCCGATCGAGGCGGGGGGCACGCCTGTCGCCGCCGGCAAGCTCGTCACCGAGAATCTTCTGACGGCCAGCGACGGGATCGCCTGGACCCTGACGGACACGACGACGGCAGATCAGGGGCTCGCCGAGGGCACCTATCTCGCAGTGGTGACGATCCCCGCCGACTTCTCCCAGGACGTGGCAACCCTCGGCACCGACGCGCCGACCCAGGCGTCGCTGAACGTACAGACCAGCACCCGCCACGGGTATCTGTCCGGAGTACTGGCTGAGGCTCTGGCGGCGGGGCTGCCGCGCGGAGTGGAAGCGCAGCTCACCTCGGGCTATGTGTCCGGCACGCTGGAAGCTTTCACGGAATTGCACACTGGCATCGGTGAGGCGGCCGACGGCGCGAGCGAGCTCGCGACCGGCATCGCTGATGCCGCCGGAGGCGCCGGGGTTCTCGCACAGGGCCAGCGAGAGCTCGTCACGGGGCTCGAGGGCATCGGAACAGTGCTTCGCGCCCTCCCGACGGGCGTGCGCGACCTCGGTGCGCTCAGCGCGGCAGCCGGGTCGGATGCCGCAGCTCTGGCGGGCTCGCTTGCCGGGAGCGCCATCGACGCCGAGGCGCTCTCGCTTGCGCAGGACCTCGGCGTAGCCGACCTCGACGCCCTCGCTGCGGCGATCTCCGCTGACCCGACCGCACCGGCCGGCGATCTACTCGATGAGATCCTCGCGCTGCGCGGTGGCGCCGCCGCGATTGCAGCGGACCTCCAGGATCAGGCAGGGGCGCTCGCCGGCGATGCGGCAGGCGCCGCAGAACTCGCCGTCGGCGCAGACATCGTGGCGGATCTAGCGGGGCCGGCGGCATCAGCGCTCACCGAGCTCTCCGCGGCCCAGCAAGCGGCGGTGTCCGGTGCGTCAGATCTCGCGGACGGCGCCGCAGAGCTTGCCAGCGGCCTCGATACCGCGGCCGGCGCCGCAGGTGAGCTCGCGAGCGGCCTGGATGAGGCGGCAACCAGTATTCCGAGTTACTCGACGGCCCAGCAGCAGAGCATCGCAAGCACTGTGGCCTCCCCGATCGGGGTGACCACCGCGAGCATCGGTGGACCGGATTCTGCGCTGGCAGCAGCGGTGGCAGCGCTGGCTCCGGTGTCGCTGTGGCTCGGCGCGCTCGCCACCTTCCTGGTCGTGGCGCCGTTCGCGCGATCGTCTCTGGTGACCCCTGCGACCTCCGCGCACATCGCCGCTGACGCTGCATTGGTTGCCGCGGGAATCGCCGTCGTGCAGTCGGTGCTCGTTTGGCTGGGGGTTGCCGTCCTCGGTGTCGTCCCCGATCGGATCGCGGTGGCCTACGGGCTCACGCTTGCCGCTGCAGTGTCGTTCACGCTGTTCCACCAGGCACTCACCGCCCTGTTCGGTCGAGCAGGTCTCATCGTGTCGGTGCTCGCACTCGGCCTCCAGTTGGTGGCCGCGGGCACCCTTGAACCGGTCACCGACGGGTCGCTGGCTGCCACCCCGTTCTCGATCCTGCCGCTGAGCATTGCCCTGCAAGGTGTCGACGCTCTGGTGGGCGGGTCGCTGCACGACGTGCTCGGGGCAGCGGCCGGACTTCTTCTCTGGGCGGCCCTCGCCTTCGCGGGCACCGTGGTGGGTGTGCACCGAGCCCGCGCGCGGGCGGTCAACGCACTGCTCCCGGCGTGAGCGGGATCGTCGATTTGCGGCGCCGAGGCCGAGGTCGGTACTCTCGCGACATGCTTCCGGCACCGCACGGCCTCGTCGCTTCCGCGACCACGGTCATCGTGCTGCGCCGACGTCTGGGCGGTCGCCGACTCTAGGCGACCCCGCTGCGCTCTCGCGCGCGGCGGTGTCGCCACCTCCGGCTCTGTGCTTTCGATGCACGACGAACCCAGACAATAAGGTGGAATCCATGACCTACTCGGTCGCCGTCTCTGGCGCCTCCGGATACGCCGGCGGCGAGATCCTGCGGCTGCTGGCGCAGCATCCCGATATCGACATCCGCACCGTCACAGCCCACTCCAACGCCGGTCAGCCCCTCATCGTGCACCAGCCGCACCTGCGGTCGCTGTCTCACCTGACGCTGCAGGACACGACCCCGGAGATCCTCGCGGGCCATGACATCGTGTTCCTTGCCCTTCCGCACGGGCAGTCGGCGCAGTACACGGATGCCTTGGGCGAGGTGCCGTTGGTGATCGACGCCGGCGCCGATCACCGGCTTCGCGACGCAGCGGCGTGGGAGCAGTTCTACGGCGGCCCGCACCCCGAGGCGTGGACCTATGGTGTGCCAGAACTCCCCGCCTCTGGCGGCAAGATCCGCGACAGCCTGCGGGGAGCGACGCGGATTGCCGCCCCGGGCTGCAACGCCTCGACGGTGAGTCTGTCCCTTGCGCCGGGGGTGGCTGCCGGGGTGATCGATCCGAGTGACATCGTCAGCGTGCTCGCCGTCGGCCCGTCGGGGGCGGGCAAGAGCCTCAAACCACACCTGCTGGCAAGCGAAGTGCTCGGCAGTGCGAACCCCTATGCGGTCGGTGGCACGCACCGGCACATCCCCGAGATTCGCCAGGCGCTGCAGGATGCCGGAGCCACCGAGGTCCGTATCTCGTTCACCCCCGTCATCGTCCCGATGGCCCGCGGAATCCTCGCCACCTCGACGGCGCCGATCCTCCCGGGTGCGACGGATGCCGACATCCGTGCCGCCTGGGAGCAGGCGTACGCCGATGAACCGTTCGTCCACGTGCTCCCGGAGGGACACGTCCCGCGAACGGCGGATGTCGTCGGAGCCAATACGGCGCTTCTCGGCCTCGCGATCGATCGCGCCGCGGGTCGTGTCGTGGTCGTTGCCGCTGTCGACAATCTCGTCAAGGGCACGGCCGGTGCCGCTGTCCAGTCCATGAACATCGCGCTCGGCCTTCCCGAGGACCGGGCCCTCACCACGAACGGAGTGGCACCGTGACCGTCACTGCGCCCGCAGGGTTCGAAGCGGCAGGCGTTGCCGCTGGACTGAAGTCCACCGGAAAGCCGGATGTCGCCGTGGTGGTCAACCGTGGCCCGCTCAGCGTCGGTGCAGCGGTGTTCACGAGCAACCGCGCCAAGGCGAACCCGATCCTCTGGTCGCAGCAGGCCATCCAGGACGGCGTCGTCGAAGCCATCGTGCTCAACTCCGGCGGCGCGAACTGCTTCACCGGTTCGTTCGGGTTTCTGACGACCCACCTGACGGCCGAGCGCGCCGCCGAACTGCTCGGAGTGAGTGCTGGCGACATCCAGGTGTGCTCTACCGGGCTCATCGGCACCGGTGATCAGGTGTTCCGCGACAAGGTGCTCGCGGGTACCGAGGCCGCGATCGGCGCGCTGTCTTCGGACGGCGGCGAAGATGCTGCCCGAGCGATCATGACGACAGACTCGCGGCCGAAGACCACCATCGTCGCCGGTGACGGATGGACGATCGGTGGAATGGCCAAGGGTGCGGGGATGCTGGCCCCCGGGCTCGCGACGATGCTCGTGGTCCTGACCACCGACGCCGTCCTGACTGCAGCAGAAGCCGACGGGCACCTGCGTGCCGCGACACGGGTGAGCTTCGACCGCCTCGACTCCGACGGGTGCATGTCAACGAACGATCAGGTGACCCTGATGGTCAGCGGCGCGAGCGGGGTCACGCCCCCACCGGAGGCGTTCCGCAGCGCGCTCATCGCCGTCTGCACGGACCTCGCGACCCAGTTGCAGTCGGATGCCGAAGGCGCGAGCCACGACATCACGATCGAGGTGATCCACGCGGCATCCGAAGATGACGCGGTCGAGGTCGGCAGGTCGGTTGCGCGCAACAACCTCTTCAAGGCTGCCATCTTCGGCAACGACCCGAACTGGGGCCGTGTGCTGGCAGCCATCGGCACAACGGCTGCCGAGTTCGACCCCTACGCCGTGGATGTCGAGATGAACGGCATCCGGGTGTGCTCCAACGGGGGACCCGACCAGCCGCGGGAGCTCGTGGATCTCACACCGCGGGCGACGAAGGTCGTCATCGATCTGAAGGTCGGTGACGCTGCAGCCACCATCTACACCAACGACCTCACCCACGATTACGTTCACGAGAACAGTGCCTACTCGTCATGACTGACCTGCAAGAGACCACCCCCGATGAGGCAGCCGAGAAGGCAGCCGTCCTGATCGAGTCGCTGCCCTGGCTCAAGCGCTTTCGCGACCAGATCGTCGTCGTCAAGTACGGCGGCAACGCGATGGTCTCCGAAGAACTGCAGCGCACGGTCGCCGAAGACATTGCGTACCTCCGCTACGTCGGCGTCAAGCCGGTCGTCGTCCACGGCGGCGGCCCGCAGATCTCCCGGATGCTGGAGCGCCTCGACATCCCGAGCGAGTTCCAGGGCGGCTACCGCGTGACCAGTACCGAGGCGGTCTCCGTCGTCCGCATGGTGCTCACCGGCCACATCAACCCGCAGCTGGTCTCGAAGATCAATGCTCACGGTCCGTTCGCCACCGGTCTCTCGGGCGAGGACGCCGGCCTGTTCGGCGGCCGCCGGCGCGGGGTGGTCATCAACGGCGAAGAGGTCGATCTCGGCTCGGTCGGCGATGTCGTCCACGTCAACCCGACGGCGGTCCTCGATCACCTCGCCGCCGGTCGCATCCCCGTTGTGTCCTCGATAGCGCCCGACCTTGATCGGCCCGGGCACACGCTGAACGTCAACGCCGACGCCGCGGCGGCGGCGCTCGCTGTGGCGCTGAACGCCGCCAAGCTCGTCATCCTCACCGACGTTCCGGGGCTGTACGCCGACTGGCCGAACCGCGACTCGCTGGTCTCGCACCTGACCTCGACCGAGCTGCGGACGATGCTCCCGACGCTGGAGTCGGGGATGGTCCCCAAGATGCAGGCATGTCTGGACGCCGTCGATGGGGGAGTCGACACGGCGGCGATCATCGACGGGCGCGTGCCTCACTCGCTCCTGATCGAAGTGTTCACCAGCAAGGGCATCGGAACCGAAGTGGTGAGCGCATGAGCACCGTGCTAGCCGAGACGAAAAGAGGCGACATGAACGACGAGGCACCAACCCCCGCATCCTGGCAGGATGATGCCCGCCGCGACCTGCTCGCCAATGCCGGCGACCGCCTCGCGCTGTTCACCCGCGGCGAGGGTGCCTACCTGTGGGATGACGCGGGCAAGCGCTACCTCGACTTCCTCGCCGGTATCGCGGTGAACTCCCTGGGACATGCACACCCGGCGTTCGTCGAGGCGGTTTCAGCGCAGGCCGCGACACTCGCGCATGTGTCGAACTACTTCGCGACCCCGCCGCAGCTCGCGCTGGCGGCACGGCTCAAGCGCCTCGCTGGAACCGGTGATTCCGGCCGCGTTTACTTCTCGAACTCGGGAGCGGAGGCCAACGAAGCAGCGTTCAAGCTTGCCCGACTGCATGGCGGGGCCGACAGACCACGCATCCTCGCCCTCACCGACGCCTTCCACGGCCGCACGATGGGCACTCTCGCCCTCACAGGCAAGCCGGCCATGCAGCAACCGTTCCTTCCGATGGTTCCCGGTGTGGAGTTCCTGGACTCGACAGTTGAGGCACTCGAGGCGGCGATGGATGACTCGGTGGCCGCGCTTATCCTCGAACCCATCAAGGGGGAGGCCGGCGTTCTGCCGCTCCCCGACGGCTATCTCGAGGCTGCCCGCGAGCTGACTTCGCGCCACGGCGCGCTTCTCATCCTTGATGAGATCCAGACCGGCGCCGGCCGCACCGGCGAGTGGTTCGCCTTCCAGCACACCGGCATCACCCCGGATGCCATCACCGTTGCCAAGGGCATCGGGGGCGGGTTCCCGATCGGTGCGCTCATCACCTACGGCGCGGCGAGCGAGCTGTTCTACCCCGGCACCCATGGTTCGACGTTCGGTGGTAACGCGCTGGCCACCGCGGTAGCCGGGGCGGTACTGGAAGAGATCGAGCGCGCCGACCTGGTGAGCAACGCTCGCACGCGCGGCGCGCAGGTGCGTGAGGGCATCCTCGCGATCGATTCCCCGCTGATTGCCGGATGCCGCGGGCAGGGCCTGCTTCTTGGTGTGGCGCTCTCGCGTCCCGTTGCGAAAGCCGTTGTCGCAGCGGCGCAGGAACACGGACTCATCGTCAATGCCGCCAACGATGAGACGATCCGAATCGCACCGGCCCTCACGATCGGCGACGTTGAGATCGACGAGTTCTTGACCCTGTTCACCGCGTCCCTGGCGACCGTGACCGACGCCCTCCTGCTCGATGAGACCTCGCAGCCCGACGACAAGGAAGCCGCGCAATGACCCGCCACCTGCTTCGTGACGATGACCTGACCCCGACAGAGCAGGCGGAGATCCTCGCTCTTGCTGCGGAGTTGAAGAAGGATCGCTGGCAGGTCCAGCCGCTGGCGGGTCCGCAGACCGTCGCGGTGATCTTCGACAAGTCCTCGACGCGCACCCGCGTGTCGTTTGCCGTGGGCATCGCCGATCTCGGCGGGTCCCCGCTGATCATCTCGACGGCCAACAGTCAGCTGGGCGGCAAGGAGACCCCCGCTGACACCGCCCGCGTGATCGAGCGGCAGGTCGCCGCGATCGTCTGGCGCACTTACGCGCAGGCAGGCCTCGAAGAGATGGCTGCCGGCACCCGGGTTCCCGTCATCAATGCGCTCAGCGACGACTTCCACCCGTGCCAGATTCTGGCCGACCTGCTCACCATCCAGGAGCACAAGGGGGACCTGAAGGGCCTCACGCTCGCCTTCTTCGGCGACGGGCGCACGAACATGGGTCAGTCCTATGTGCTCGGTGGTGTCACGGCCGGGATGCATGTGCGCGTCGCCTCGCCGGTGGAGTACGCACCCCGCGAGGATGTCGTTGCCGATGCCGACCGCCGCGCCGAACAGACGGGCGGCTCGGTCACGCTCTACACCGACCCCAACGAGGCCGCCGCCGGCGCAGACATCATCGTCACCGACACCTGGGTCTCGATGGGCAAGGAAGACGAGAAGCTGCAGCGGCTTCGCGACCTCACCCCCTACAAGGTGTCGCAAGAGCTCATGAGCCTCGCCAAGGACGACGCGATCTTCATCCACTGTCTGCCCGCCGACCGCGGGTACGAAGTGGATGCCGAGGTCATCGACGGTCCACAGAGCGTCGTGTGGGACGAAGCCGAAAATCGACTCCACGCGCAGAAGGCCCTGCTGGTGTGGTTGCTGCAGCAGCAGTAGCCGATCGGGTCGTCGGTAATCTCCGGCGCCTTGACGGACCACCGCGGATTCCGGGGCTCGATCTTGCCCGCGGGCTCGCGGTGATCGGGATGCTCGCAGCTCACCTGTTCACACTGCCCGAGATCGACTGGACCGATCCGTCGACCTGGGGCGGGATTGCCGGTGGTCGCTCATCGATTCTGTTTGCGACCCTCGCCGGGGTCTCGATCTCGATCGTCACCGCTGGCCCTCGCGCTCCCCGCGCACCCGGCAGGTGGCTGGCCTGGCGAGCCCTCGTGCTCTGGGTCATCGGTATCGCACTCATCCTCACGGGTGTGCCGGTCTACGTCATCCTGCCGGCGTACGCGATCCTGTTCGCCGCGGCCATCCCGTTCGTGCGCGTGCGAACCGCGACCCTGTGGATCGGGGCTGTCGTGGTGGCGCTGGTCGTTCCGTGGCTGCTTCCCCCGATCGAGGCGGCGCCGTTCTGGGACACGGCGCCGGGTGAGGCGGTCTTTCTGTTGACGGGGTGGGCCTACCCTGCACCGCTGTGGCTTGCGTTCCTCTTGGCTGGCATGGCAGTCGGCCGCCTCGATCTCACGCGCCCAGCGGTGCTCTGGACGACGGCGGGGGTGGGCTTTGTCGTTGCCGCGGTGGCAGAGACGCTCGCCGTCGTGGCGCCGGCACCCGACGACGACTATCTCGGCCAGGTCTGGCGAGCGAGCGAGCATAGCGGCGGCATCCTCGAAGTGTGGGGCTCGGGCGGGTTCGCGATCGCGATCATCGCGCTGTGCGTGCTGGTGTGCCGCACCGTCCTGCGAGCCGTCGTCCTTCCGATCCGGACGCTGGGTGCCATGCCGCTGACGGCGTACTCCGCGCAGATCGTCGTCTGGGCGGTGTGGGCGTTTATGGCGCTGGGAACGACCTCCGACCTCTTCGGTTTTCGCGCCCTGAACCCGTTCTGGCCGATGACACTCGGGATCATCGCAGCCTGCCTCGTGTGGGCGCTGCTGCTCGGCCGTGGTCCCCTCGAACGGCTGGTCGATCGGGTGTCGCGGCCGCGCGCGGATAGGCTGGCAGGATGACTGCGACGGGTGATGCAACGCACGATGGCGCCCTCTGGGGTGCGCGATTCGCTTCGGGCCCTTCGCCCGAGCTTGCGGCCCTGAGCGTCTCTACCCACTTCGACTGGGCGCTCGCCGCGTACGACATCCGAGGATCGCGGGCGCACGCATCTGCCCTTGAGGCAGCGGGCTACCTCACGTCTGATGAAGCTGCCAGCATGCGCGCCGGCCTCGACGAGCTCGCGGCCGCCGTTGCCCGTGGCGACGTCGTCGCTCGACCTCAGGACGAAGACGTCCACGGTGCGCTCGAGCAGGCTCTCATCGAGATCGTCGGTCCCGAGCTGGGCGGAAAGCTCCGGGCCGGACGCAGCCGCAACGACCAGATCGCGACGCTGGTGCGGATGTACCTCCTTGACCACACGCAGACGCTGGTGCGTGAGATCGTCCGTCTCATCGACGCCATCGTCGCCCAGGCCGAGGCGCACCCCGCCGCCATCATGCCGGGGCGCACTCACCTCCAGCACGCGCAACCGATCCTGCTGGCGCACCACCTGCTCGCTCACGCGTGGCCACTCGTGCGCGATCTCGAACGACTCCGCGATTGGTCGGCGCGGGCGTCGGTGTCTCCGTACGGCGGGGGAGCGCTCGCCGGATCGACCCTGGGTCTTGACCCCGCACTGGTCGCTGCAGAATTGGGGCTCTCGCGGCCCGCAGAGAACTCGCTGGACGGCACGGCGGCGCGCGACGTCGTCGCCGAGTTCGCGTTCATCGCCGCCCAGATCGGCGTCGATCTATCGCGCTTTGCCGAAGACATCATCGTGTGGAACACGCGTGAGTTCGGTTTCGTCACGCTCGACGATGGCTACTCCACCGGCTCGAGCATCATGCCGCAGAAAAAGAACCCTGACATCGCCGAACTGGCGAGGGGGAAGGCCGGCCGCCTGATCGGAAACCTCACCGGGCTGCTCGCAACGCTCAAGGGTCTGCCCCTGGCGTACAACCGCGATCTGCAGGAAGACAAAGAGCCCGTCTTCGATTCGGTGCGCACACTCGAGACCGTCTTGCCCGCCTTTGCCGGGATGGTCGCGACCCTGCGCTTCGACACCGACCGGATGGCGGAGCTCGCACCGCAGGGCTTCTCGCTTGCCACGGATGTCGCGGAGTGGCTCGTTCGGGAAGGTGTTCCCTTCCGGGATGCCCATGAGATCTCCGGAAAGCTCGTGCAGGCATGTGAGGCCCGTGGGATCGGACTCGAAGACGCCGACGATGACCTGCTGGTCGACGTCTCGCCGCGGCTCACGCCGGGAGTTCGCGACGTGCTGACGATTGAAGGATCGGTCGCCAGTAGGACCGGCGCGGGCGGAACTGCTCCGGTGCGGGTAGCCGAGCAGCGCGCGGAACTGATTTCCCGCGTCCAGGATGTCGCGCACGCGCTGGGGCTGTGACAGAACTGATCACTTCCATAAATCAGCTCTAGGCTTATTATCTTGCTACATAAGCGCTAAGCTGATTGCGTGACCATCGCGGTGATCGCTGACATCGTCGGATCCCGGCGCCTTGCCGACCGGGATGCTGCGCAGCGCGAGCTGGAGGCGACGATTGCGCGCGTCCACGCCGAACGGCCAACGGCGCTCGTGCCGCTGACGGCGACCTTCGCCGACGAACTCCAGGCGGTCTTCGAGGAGCTGGATCACGCGCTAGCGTGGCTGCTGCTGCTTCAGCTCGCGCTTCCCGAAGAGATCGAACTGCGCTTCGGGATCGGCATCGGCGCCGTGGGCGCCGTTTCGTCAGCAACCGGTCAGATCTCCGACGGCCCCGGTTGGTGGTCGGCCCGTGACGCGGTCGAGGCCGTGCACCGACTTCAGGATCGCGCCGTACCGCGCGCCCGGACGCGCGTTGTCGCAGCTCCGGGGGAGGATGCCGCCATGGCCGAGCGCGTCCGATCCGTCAACGCATACCTGCTTGTGCGTGATGAGATCGTCGGCGCGATGTCGCCGCGCACGCGCCGCCTCGCTTACGGCCGTTGCCTGGGCCGCACGCAACACGACCTCGCCGCACAGGAGGGGATCACGCAGTCCGCGGTCTCCCAGGCACTCGCCACCGGCGGGGCCGCAGGACTTGTTGCGGGGTTCCAAATCCTGGACGGCGCGTCCGGATGATCGCCGCAGGCATCGTCCTCCTCGCCGTCGGCGGCGTCGACCTCACGCGGCGCTCCTTGACCGGGCTGTCGCGCGCGGTTGTTCTGGCAGCGTTCGGAGTTGTCTTGCTCATCGCCTCGGCCGGCGCGGATGCCGCGGTTTGGAGCTTCGTCGCCGCCGGCGTGGCGGCGGTCTGGGTGCTGACCAACCCGGATCGCCGCGGCGGGCGCGCGGGCTTTTGGCCCGTCGCGCTCGTGGTGGCAGTCGCTACCCTCGCCGTCGCGCTCCTGGGTGTCCGAGAAGACCAGGGACCGCTCGGTGACGTGTGGCCCTCCGGCTCGCCGCTAGGAGCAGTGAGCCTGGATGTCGCGGTTCTCGTCATCGGCGCGATCGTCTTCCTGCTCGAATCGGGCAACGTGATCGTTCGGATCGCGCTTCGAGACGGGGACGTACCCGTGGATGAGCGCGCGGCGACGCTCAAGGGCGGACGACTCATCGGTCCGATAGAACGGGTGCTCGTCTTCGCCCTCACCCTCACCGGTGCGTTCACGCTCCTGGCCGCAGTTCTTGCAGCCAAGGGCATCGTCCGCTTTCCCGAGATCTCTCGTGACGGCGAGGGCGGCATCCGCGCCGAGTACTTTCTGATCGGGAGCCTCGTGAGCTGGACGACAGCCCTTGGTGTGGCCTTCCTGGTCTGGTGGGGGACCTCGACCTGAGGCCCCGGTCAGCAGTTGGCGCGCTGCTAGCCTGAGAGTCGTGGCAGAACTGACGACCGATTCCCCCGTCCGCGCGTTGGAGCCGGCGAATGATCCTTCGTTCGAATCGGTGTGGGACGAGATCGTCTGGCGCGGTCTGGTGCATGTATCCACCGATCAGGAGGCGCTGCGCGAGCTGCTGGGCGGCGAGCCGATCACGTACTACTGCGGGTTCGACCCGACCGCACCGAGCCTGCACCTGGGAAACCTCGTGCAGCTGCTGTTGCTGCGCCGTCTGCAGCTTGCCGGCCATCGCCCCCTGGGACTTGTCGGCGGGTCGACGGGGCTCATCGGCGATCCGCGACCGACTGCCGAGCGCACGTTGAACACGCCGGAGACCGTGCAGGAGTGGGTGACGCGGCTGCGCGCGCAGGTCGAGAAGTTCCTCAGCTTCGAGGGCGAGAACGCCGCCCGCATCGTCAACAACCTCGACTGGACCGCGCCGCTGTCGGCAATCGACTTCCTGCGGGAGATCGGCAAGCACTACCGGGTCGGCACGATGCTGAAGAAGGATGCCGTCAGCGCCCGACTGAACTCCGAGGCAGGAATCAGCTACACCGAGTTCAGCTACCAGATCCTGCAGGGAATGGACTTCCTGGAGCTCTACCGCACCTATGGGTGCGTGCTGCAGACCGGCGGCAGCGACCAGTGGGGCAACCTCACCAGCGGTGTGGATCTCGTCCACCATGTCGAGCATGTGGGAGTTCACGCGATCGGGACGCCGCTGATCACCAACAGCGACGGCACGAAGTTCGGCAAGAGCGAAGGCAATGCGATCTGGCTGGATGCCGCGATGTGCTCTCCGTACCGGATGTACCAGTTCTGGCTCAACACGGACGACGCCGACGTCATCACGCGGATGAAGATCTTCACGTTCCTCACCCGCGAAGAGATCGAGGAGTACGAGCGACTCGTTGCGGTGGAGCCCTACCGCCGGGCAGCGCAGCGGCGGCTCGCTCTCGAGGTGACGACGACCGTGCATGGCGCAGAGGCGACGGCGGGAGTGATCGCCGCCTCCGAGGCCTTGTTCGGGCAGGGTGATCTCACATCCCTGGATGCCGAGGTCCTTCGCACCGCGCTGGAGGAGTTACCGCACGTGCAGGGGACGGTGGAGATGACCGTCGTCGAGGCGCTCGTCGCAACCGGACTTGTCACCAGCCTCTCCGAGGCTCGCCGCGCTGTCGCGCAGGGCGGAGTGTCGCTCGACGGTATTCGTGTCGACGACGACGGTGCGCTGGTCACGGGCGGGCTGCCCGGGGGAGTGTCGGTGCTGCGCCGAGGCAAGAAGACGCTGGCCGGCGTCTTCGTCGACCCGCGTAACTCCGCGTGATGCGGCGCGACACGCCCGGGATGCGGCCAGGATTTGTCACGCTGTTCACATCCGCGTAATGTCTTACTTGTTCGCCCCAAAGGAGCGCGGTGAGGCTGAGAGCCTCCCCTCCTCAAGCAGTGAACCACCCCCCAACATCAAGACTCCTTGAGAGTCGCAGACCTCCGGGTCTACGATGGGGGATCCGCTCTTCGCGGTGGTCTTGTCGACCGATCGAGCGAGTCTGAGACTCGCCGGACGCCGATTTGACAGCGACGAAGAAACGGATAAGATAGAGAAGTTGCCCTGCGGGGAGGTCGAGAGGCCGAAAGCAGGAGCATCCGATCCTTGAGAACTCAACAGCGTGCACTTGTCAAATGCCAAAAAACCTCGATTCAGCTTCGGTTGAATGAGATTCCTTTGGATCAAAGTCCGGCACTTCGGTGTCGGCAACGGATAGTCAGCAATGACATCCCTTTGGTCAGATCAAACTCGCTGCTTCAGTCAATTTCCGGCTGATCGCAGCAACATTTCTTCACGGAGAGTTTGATCCTGGCTCAGGATGAACGCTGGCGGCGTGCTTAACACATGCAAGTCGAACGGTGAAGCAGAGCTTGCTCTGTGGATCAGTGGCGAACGGGTGAGTAACACGTGAGCAATCTGCCCCTGACTCTGGGATAAGCGCTGGAAACGGCGTCTAATACCGGATACGAGCTGCGAAGGCATCTTCAGCAGCTGGAAAGAATTTCGGTCAGGGATGAGCTCGCGGCCTATCAGCTTGTTGGTGAGGTAACGGCTCACCAAGGCGTCGACGGGTAGCCGGCCTGAGAGGGTGACCGGCCACACTGGGACTGAGACACGGCCCAGACTCCTACGGGAGGCAGCAGTGGGGAATATTGCACAATGGGCGCAAGCCTGATG